>Ga0209296_1001555_pt1 | contig 17437 bp, 23 predicted proteins | sample S_130206_EF_Meta_FD_187319 | JGI IMG/M metagenome (GOLD analysis project Ga0209296, IMG submission 187319) | Freshwater microbial communities from Lake Simoncouche, Canada to study carbon cycling - S_130206_EF_MetaG (SPAdes) (version 2) | ecosystem: Environmental > Aquatic > Freshwater > Lake ...
TCCATCAGTTCGCATGGTCTCGAGCCGCGCACTCCTTTCCTCGATAAGCAATTTGTCGCTCTGGCTCTCTCTGTACAAACTCAACAACGTATGAATGATAAATGGTTTATTCGAAAGGCATTTGAATCATCTAACTTACTGCCTGAATCCGTATTGTGGAGAGAAAAGGAAGCATTTTCAGATGGAGTTAGTTCTGTTAAAAAGTCATGGTATCAGGAAATTCAGGAACGTGTATCAATTGAATCGTGGGAAGAAGATGCAAAGCGTTTTTCTCCTGTTCCGCATACTGCTGAAGCATATTATTACCGAACTTTATTTGAAAAGGAGTATCCCAATGTCGGTGATCTGTGGCCATATTGGATGCCTAGATGGTCGCCTGAAACAACTGATCCAAGTGCTAGGACCCTGGTGTAAAATTTGACAGGGTTTAGCATACGTTAAAAGGTCCACCACAAAATGTCACAATCGCGATGCTATGCTAGATTAACACAATGGGATTCTAAAGGACCAATAGGAACAAGTAAACGATATGCATTAAAGGCATTCATTTGTCGAAATATTGTACTTGACTCGGGACTTCTTTGTCTAAGGTGTTCTACGCGAAGTACTGATACCATTAAGTCTGAATCTAGATTGCATGGTCTTCTTACTGAACCCATTCCAGATACTTCGCATATTTATGGAGGTACTTGGTATAAGAAACAAGTACAACGATTTGGAGAACCATCTGAAGAATGGGTAAAGGCTGCAAAAGATGCACAGAAAATTGCCGAGGAATGGGTAGACAATGCTTGGACTATTGATTCTGTTCCAGCTGTAGCTCCAGTAATTGGTATAGAGAAAACCCCCATTATAGTACAGATGCCTGTAAAGAATCGTGTATTACCCAAAGAATCTTTCATAATTTACAAGGAAACAGATGCTCCTGTAGTACATGTTGAAACCGATAGGTATACAATTCGAAAGGGTATATTCAACACAATTCCTGTATGGATTCTTCCTAATGGAAAGATGTTTACCATTGATAAGAATGGTGAACCTGGCACTTTACTAGATGAGTTGTATAGTAGTTTAAACGAGGAGTGATATAAATATATAGAATGCAAATTTTTGTCAAGACTCTTACTGGTAAGACAATTACTCTTGATGTCGAGGCAAGTGATACAATTGAAGGAATCAAGGCGAAGATTCAGGACAAGGAGGGTATTCCCCCTGATCAGCAGAGACTTATTTTTGCTGGAAAACAGCTAGAGGATGGGCGCACACTTTCGGATTATAATATTCAGAAGGAGTCGACTCTCCATTTGGTTCTGTAAATGACTAATTGGTCTAAACATAGTATACCATACTATACTATGGACGAGTTTAATTCTTCTTTTTTTGATGCATCATCTGCAGCATGGAGGGAAAATAAGAAACGTAAGGGACAAATGTTTGTATATGTGTGTAAGAAGGTTGGGTGTAATAGAAAACCCGTAGAACACTATTGTTCATATCATACTTTTGTGCCTGCTGCATGCGTTAGTAAAAAATTGAAACACGGCTACTTCCTGAGGGAAAGGCCCAGTCATGCAGTGTATTCACATGGTAACAACAGAGATTCAGTGTAAAATTGATAGAATAGATGGTGAAGAAAGATGTAGGAAGCATCATGCCGCCCATCTTAAATCTGAGGAAAGGGCAGGCCCTGTGAAACACGGTGGATGTTCTGCAATTCTTACTAAAGGAACTAGATGTAAAACGTTTGCTGATGAAGATGGATTGTGTAGAAGACATAATGAAGTTAAGAGAAAGGCCGCTGCTCAGTTAGAGCGAAGGAGAGAAGAAGATAGACTTATAGAACAGCGGGCAGCCGCTTATATAAATGGCGATATTGCATGGAGACTTGCTATACAACTATTACTGCTAGAATGGCGAGATGCCCTTGTAACCGCTCGTGTTTTCTGGCAAGTATCCGAAAAGGTAACACTTGGACAAGGTTCTACTATAGCAGAAATGGAAAACTTTTATGAGCAGATTCGTTTTATGCGTATTCTTCCTTTTGAGCAGATAGAGGCTGAAACAATAAAACCTATGAGTGAATTACAGAAACTTGCCACAGATACTCAAAATGTGCATACCAAGGAAGTCTCATCCTTCACAGAAAAACTAACGTCTCTTCTTCTTGCACAAAATGTGCCAGAAGATCAACGCACCCTACAACGTATTGTTGGAAAGTTTTCGAAGCTCTGTAAAATCGATAGAATGAAGGACTTGCTTGAAGTATTGAATGATATTAATATGTGGTATGAAAAGTCAACGTGCATTACACATGGTGATTGGCTGTACAAGAAACTCCTTGATGCTGCAGTGTGTAAGATTGAAGCATCAGAGTTTAAAAATGCCCTATATAAACGTGCATATGAAGAGGCAAAGGAGTCAGTTGGAATGTGTTGTCAGGGTCATCTAAGCAGGATTATAAATATCTTCAGCGGATTTGATTCAGAATTTACAAGCCCTGTTTCAGCGAAGGAATTGTTACAGGAAAAGATATCAAGCATTGCCGCCTCAGATGCATCTTATGAAGATAAAATTAAGGAAGCAAATATTGCATTTGTCGAGTTGAACATTCCAAAACAAGAGTGGTCGGCTTGGATCGATGCTTTATAAAGGAGTACTAGTATAGATGAATATAATTCTAGGAACTATTGCGGTTATTCTATTATCCGGCTTTGTAATTTTTTTAGTGAGTAGAACATATAAGCCTGCATCTAGTTCTCCTAGCCCATCGCCTTCTGCGAGTCCTAGTTCTAGTCCTACTTCTAGTCCTTCATCAAAAAGTAGTACTCCTTTATCAAGTAGCCCTAGTCCAAGCCCGTCGAGTTCTACGACATCATCTCCTTACCCATCGCCATCCAGTTCTGCAAGATCATCTCCAAGTCCTTATTCATCTTCTACTCCTAGCCCAAGTCGATCCCCATCGCCATCTCCATCGCCAAGTGCATCGCCAAGTGCATCGCCAAGTCCATCCCCATCTCCATCCCCAAGTCCATCCCCAAGTCCATCAACATCAACTTCATCAAGTTCATCTCCAGCACCTGTATAGTAAATTATATGATATATTAGAATGAATGCTGTTCAACAATATTATAATAATGAGAAAAATAACAGAAAAGTTAATAACTATTATGAACTATCAAAAAAGCATATAACTCAAGTTGGTTTAAAACCAAATATAAAGCCAACCAAGGTTATAGAGCCATCGCCATTAAGTCCAAAATATAGACCTCATAAATTCAATCCTAACAAAGTTAATCCAGGTAATTTTAATCTTAAAAAAGAAATGAAGTTTTGGGAAGAATATTTTTCTAAGGGAGGGCGTTCTGTAACAAGAAGAATGCAAAAGCAAAAGCAAAACCAGAAACAAAGGAAAACAAGGGGCTATAGACGACGCGTGTAAAGAATGTATGGAAGAAAATGCAAATGCAAATGCAGAATACCTCGGCACCCAGGAATATCTTGGTATGCTCATTGATTCAAATGAATGTCTAAGCTCGTTCAAATCTCATATTCTTGATTTAGAATCCAGAATAAGAGAACTCAAGTCAGAACTAAAAGAAAAAGATGCAAAATTAATGTTATTTATGACAAAGGATTCTTTTACTATAAGTCGTCACGATCTAAGATCGTTTTTTATTACAGTGAAAAACAGGAAGGAAACAGATAAAGAATGGGAACTCTTTCAATCAAAGTTCGAATTTAGATTACAACTTGAGATTTATAAGTGGATTGATTCTCTCGAATGATTTTACTCGTGACTCCCGTCACTCACTTGCTAAGCCAACCTTGGAAATGATGGTACACTGACAGGTGATACATATTGTATTGGCGTATGCTCTATCTGTGGAATTTTACTATTCATTTCATCTTCAATACTAAATACAGGCGGACGAGGAAAACCGTTAAATTCACTACTTGTCACCGATGTATACGCGCCCATATTAGGAAACAGCAGCCAATCACCTTCCATTAATTCTTCCGTAGATTCAGTCATTGCAATCATATCAACACTATCACATGTCCTCCCAAATAAAATAGCAGGAGTCGATTTTCTAACTCCCTCTCCAATTCTAATCCAAGTCGGCTTAGCACAATCAAACGGAATGCAAGAAAATTGCCCATATAAACTTTCATCTAGCGTATACCGAAATCCATTTCCATCCGTCATACTCTTCTTACCAATAACTTGCACAAATAAACTATGACTTCCCTCTGAAAAATATCGCCCAGGTTCAGCAATCATTTGTATACCTCGTTGAATGTGTACATATGCTTGACATACAGCCAATTTAGCAGCACAAAATCCTTTGCGCGTAAAACCACCGCCAATATCGATTGTATTGGCTGAATGACCAGTATCTGTTAACACTGTTATTGCATCAGATGCTTTAAATATTGCACGTGTATACTGAGATGCATCATTGCATCCAGATCCCACGTGAAAACTAATGCCACTAAGGGGCAGACCCTTTTTCATGGCGTATTTACTTACTTCATAAACTTCAGACATAGGCAAGCCGAACTTTCTTCCAAATGGCACAAGGCTATTCTTATCGTCGACTCGTATCCGTAATAGTGCATCACCACTCCATTTTTCCTCTACGACCTTATCAATCTCTTCATAGGAATCTATAACTGTTCGTTGTATATCTGTATTTCTCGCATAACTAATATCATCTCTTCGTTTACATGGATTTGCATAAATAATATCATTCGGTGATCCGCCAATATCAATGACCGAATCAATTTCGCGTCTACTAGCACAATCAAACTTCACCCCCTCAGCCTGTAACCAGGTCAATAATGTAGGTGAATGATTCGATTTTACAGCATAATAAGGAGTAACAAAGGGAAGCGCCGACTTCCATCGCTGCACAGACTCCTTTACATCGGCTCTCGATGTAACATAAAAACTCCCTGGGTTGCCTTTTATGTTTCCTAACGCTTGTTTAACAATTTCGCTAAGTTTCTTCAGTGTATATATTTAATAGACAAAAATAGTTTAGACCGGATGCACTTACTCCAAGACACTACATTCCAGAAGTAAGGTAAAATCTTTTCCATTAAAATCGACCGGTTGATAAAATTCATCTCTGAAATCAATGGATATCGATACTAACCTGGAAATAGGTTGAGGTAAACTGTAAGAAATTGGCGTAAATGTTTCTTTATTTAAGAATTTATATCCATTTGTGTCAGCATCTAAATAAATAATAGCAAACGGTGACCTTCTACCAGATCCTCGACTAATACACGATACATCGAGAGAATTCTGGAAATTTATATATAGATATAGACGGGTAAGATTTGTATACAAATCCATTGGATACGGTGATATAATAACACCGCATGTATCAGAATAATCAGACATATCAAATCCTAAAAGGAGTGCTGGAGTTTTCATTTCCAAAAGTGCGCCAGTAACCCTATCAATCACATCAGGGGATGTTGCAGATAAAAAGAATATTTGGAATGGTTGTGAAAAGTGTAACTGTTGTATAACTAATCTTCCAAGTGAACTTTTTGTAACATTATATATACTTTGAGAATGTAAGGATAGTAATCCAGGTAATTCACCAATTAATGCTTCTTCTGTATAATATCCTAGAGGAATTGTAATTGTTCTAGGGATTCCTGATTCAACAAAAGTAAATTTATTATTTGATGCATTAATATTCATTGGCTTTGATGGGATAGTTCCACCAATAAGTTCTATTGATCGAATATCCTTAATTGGTGTTTGAAGTGTATATTGAAATGGATTAGAATTAATTAAATTTGTATAATTCCTATCACGACTATTTACTTCTAATAAGATAGTTCTCGTTTTCCTTGGAGCTGTCCTTTCCTTCAAAAGTAACTGCCCACTGGTTTGTGTAGCCATACTACTTTTTACTATTCTTTTCCTTTAGCCACGCACGGAAAGCACGGCATTTTTCTGGGAAATATGATCCAGAATCACCCTCGGTTGAATGGACTGCTGTCAGTTTTATTGCAGCAAGAGCGTGCAATTTCCGTTCCTTCTCTGTTAAACTTGCTTTCCATTCATTTAGTAGATCCATTAGGACTATATACGGTTTACTGGGAAAAAACAATTTTTTACAGTATATGACGACTAATTCACTCTTTTCCTAGCGATAATAAATATCTCCCATATGGAAATACCTGCCTCAACGCAACTTGTGACACGATATCAAAGTTAGGGAACATAGCAATAAACCAGTCTGCAATATCTTTTTTCTTTTTAAGACATGAATGAATATACAATTGTCTGTATATATATTGCCAATTAGCATCGCACTCCATAGTTTGTATTTCGCTATAATATTCTTTTAATCCCTCTAAATTGCCATTATTTATAAACTCTTTACAGTTTGATATTATTTCTTTATCCATTACTATATATTATTTTATTTTATATGTTTAAATGATTTACATGATTTACATGACTGGTAAAAATTGAACATTTAGATATCAGATAAACAAGTCCCCATGAACATACCACAAGATATTATTTCATATTGCATATTCCCATATCTTCGTGTAGAGGATGCAATAGAATTCAATAAAGTCTTACAGGGGGATCAGAGAGTTATAAGGAAAATATCAAAAGATAAACTTATAGAATTTACTATCTTATATTCAAATTCCCTTCTTGCTCGATTCTTAAAAAATAGTGTCTTAGTAAAAAGACCACTGAATGAAAAAAATAGAATAAAAAGAAGAATCGTTCTAAGAATGTTTCGTAAGTATAAGCGGTATGCACCTGGATTACAATATAGTTCTAAACTCCGTAATGTATACATATCAAGATTATATGATTTTTCTGAAGAAGAAATGGATGGATCAACTGAATTATTTAGGATTGCGTGTTCTAAACTAAGGGGGCAAATTCTGCAGAGTTTAGACGAGCTCTACCCATTTATTGAAAATAAAGTATGTGAAAACGGAGAACTTTCATCCTATAGTAGATGAAGGTAACCCTCGATACAATGAAAGAGGAATTAAAAAAGGGTAAACCACTGAAACTTTTTCATAAAGGAGATATAATTCAGGTATCAAACCGTATGGTAAAAAAGTATTCTTATACACTCGAGGAAGAACCAGGCACTAATTTCCAGGATGATTTTAAACCTTATAAAACACCTGGAGAAATTCTTAGCCTTGGAGCATTTGAAGGGAAATATTTAAATGATTGTATCAGTGAATTTCCTAAAGAATGGTTTACTGAAGCAATAGAAAAGGGGAAACTTTCCCCCGAAGCAAACAATGTAGATATAAATTATTTTCATATACACTCCAGACAACCTCTTTCTGCATGGAGAAAAGCAGGATGGGTTCCATCGACAAAAAGAAAGACGCGGCGTACACGCAGTCTTAATATGACACGCACTGCAATTTTGGCAGATCCTGTAAGAAATCCTGATGAACGAGGATGGTTTCAATGGTATTGTCGTTATTGGTTAGGTCGCAGAATACCTGAATTAGATACTGTGCAAATACAACGATGGAAGAATTTTAAACGCCATTCAGAAGCAGTTAAAAAAGGATGCAAGGCAAATGATTTGACTTGTAGACCTCGGCAACGCCAAGCACTATTACATTGGGCATGGAAATATAATAGTTAGGAAAACTATCTAGATTGCTAACTTATGTATATAGAAATGTATACCCTTCTCAATATAAATATAGGTCATAGATATAGATTCTGGAGTACCTTCTATATGAGCCTTATCTTCGCATTGTTCCTGTAAGATATAATAGTATTTTGCAAGAATTGCTGCTTTTGCTTGTTCAAATCTAGTATACGTTTCTGGAAAAATTCCACCAGCTGGAGCTTCTTTATCGCTATTCTCAATAACAATGTAAATAAACGACATATGGGACACCTTGAATTGACATGCATCATTTCATTTTTTAGAAAGAGCACGGCTCTAAAAATATGAAAGAACTTTATATGCAGCAGCAAAAAGAACTCCTCCCCATATCGTATCCTGAATTACAAAACTAAGAGGATATTTTTCAAAGATTGACATATTTGTAAACTCATAGACTGCGTATACACATACTCCCGATTTAGCCGCGTCAATCGTGGATTTTTGTAGAGTCAGTAAATAACCTAGTGCAATGTATACAGGAAGTGCCGCCCATGCCTTAAATCGTAAGGGAGTTCCTTGAATAGAAGAAACCATTTTCTGAGAAGGATTTAATTGAAAGAGAAGCCATGGTATATCAATTAAAAATACGATAACAGATGCAATAAGCCATTTTGCTAACATCTGCGTCTAAATAGGGGAGATAAAGTATATACACGAAGCAATAGCAATGCGTATAGAATCATTAGATGTTCCTTTCCGCGGACATAGAACTCTTGTTGTCGGATCAATCGATTTAGCCTTATCTCGATTTTCTTTATTGGAAGCAACATGTGCATATAAAGGGAAGAATATTCTTGTTATACAAGATGATGAAATAGGTAATCCGATACTGTTTCGAAAAAAATGGGATGTTATATTTAGGGTGAAAGATAATTTTGATTTACAAATGCTTGCCACGTATGTATCAAATGCTCCTAAACCAACACGAGTATTTTGGATATGTGTAGGAAATACTGGCGATATACCGAGAGCACTTTGGTCTCGATGGACTTTAGATATAAGTCTTCTTGGTTGTTCTGAATCCGGAATTATTGCAGGTTGTGAATGGGAAACTATTTTATTTCCTATGGGACATCCTATTGAAAAGGTAGAGAGAGTGCTTCACTCGAGAGGAAGTGGTATTGTAGGATTGTTAAAGGATATTAAAGAACACTGGGGAGAACTTCTTGACGCCAAAGCCGGTGTGGCGTGGGTATCTTCTTCAAATACAATCCATTGGTACGACCCGTTCGAACGCGTATATGATTCTCCCTTATATACGAAAGAAGAAGCTGCTGCTATTTTACAATCGATATCTAAATGGATTATTATGTAGTATTAGAATGACATGCACACCCCTAGAACTGCTCCGAAAGCCTAAAGTATTCGATATGTCAATATTTGATTGGGTAACGTCTCTTCTTGGAGCACTTCTCTTAGCACGCGTACTGAACATTAAATATTCTTATATGATTCTATTTCTCTTCTCTTGGGTTTTATTTGGGATTAGCATGCATGCATATTTTAATATACCAACAATGCTTGGATATTATATTGGGTTAAATGAAAAACCTGTGCGAAAAGAATGTTGATTTGTACGAATGTTCACTTACGCTTACCTTTTAGACTGATATTACGCGCGATTAACGGCATGGCGATACTTTTGATACTCATAAATAATCCGCCAACTATTATTCCAAATAGTATTGTTAATCCCAACGTCGCAGCCTGTATAATAGAGAGAATATACATCATAGTTCGGAAAACTGACTCGGAGCAATCGCAATTTTCTTTCTTCAGTTCTTCAACATACATCAAAGTAAACACTATATTTGTTATAGCTGCAACTGCTAGAAGGATTAAAAAGGGAACTGCATACGATGTCTCCACTATATATTCAGCCAACTTGTTTCCTGAAAGTAGAGTTCCAACTCCGAATGCTAAAGCAAAAATCTGATATGACATTATATAAGTCCTCTTATAATTCATTGCACACTTACAACCAATTGTTTCAAGGTGTTTCAAATAATAGATAATTAATCCAGTCAATCCCATTGAAAATAAGTTTATTCCAATGTTAATTAAGGATAGTGGCATTTTCTAATATTGAATTATATTTAAATAATCAATTAACTGTAGGGGATGATGTACATCTTTCATTACATACAGGACAAGATGAATTATTGGTTAACCATTTCTGTATTGAACCTCCCTGAAAAATATGGAAACATGATGTTACATGGGCATTTTCCGCGACAATAGTATCAAGTGAAATAGGACAGGTATCACCATTTATTTCAGCTTGTTTTGCAAGAATATATGCAATTCGTGCCGGTATTGATGCCTTTAGAGTTGGCGCGACAGGTGCCACAGGTGGGATAGGTTCCACAGGTTCCACAGGTGCGAAAGAATTCCATAAAGTTCGCGTAGTCGTAAATATATCTGTTAGTGTAGGATATGGCGTAGGATATTTTAGAAGAGATGGTGGATATGTATCACTTGGTTTCTTTGTACAAATCGGTATAATTTCAGATACGGTTCTCCCTTCATAGGGTGCTATTCTTAGATATTGGCCGTTAGATCTCATTTTAATTTGCCTTAATCGAATCGGAATATTAACTTCTTCTTGAGTATGTAAAATAGATTTACGAATACGAATATCGCTTGGATGAATTGTTCCCGTATAAGGAAACCATATTCTCTTTGCTTCGCACCATTCCAAAATATGGAATGTTTTCTTATTTGGACGATAACAACATATATGTGTAAATAAAAACCTCTGAATAGGCATCTATTTATACATTGTGACTAGGCTATAACCCTTTATTTGCCGAACAGTTTGAAAGTACCCTTCTTTGGCTTGTATCCTGCCTTCACAAGATTCTTAAACGCCTTCTTTCCTAATGCATGCTTGCGTCTACTTACAATACGCCCCTTATGCTTCATCAAATCCTTCCTGGTTAATCCGCCGGAAGTCTTTTCCGCAGTTCCATGCCAAACACAAGCCTTGGTTCCAACTTTGCGGGTTGTTCTAGTGGACATTCTACTTAGAGGGTTATTTTCTCTGCCTCTGCCTCGACTGCTGCCTCTGTCTCGACTGCTGCCTCTGTCTCGACTGCTGTCTCTGCCTCTGCTGCTGTCTCTGTCTCGACTGCTGCCTCTGCCTTGTCTGCCTTCTGCGACCACCTCCAAATGCAGCTACAGGTGCAGCTACAGGTGCAGCTACAGGTGCAGCTACAGGTGCAGCTACAGGTGCAGCTACAGGTGCAGCTACAGGTGCAGCTGGTGGAGGTGGACCTACAACAGTCTTTGTGGCATTTCCGGAATTTGCTGGTTTACTTGGAGTGGAACCCATCTAATGTACTAAAGATATTTCTAAGGTAATAATCTTTCTTCATAAATTTTGGTATGTTCTATCTGACCGCATATATCGGGGATTTCAAAGCCTTCTATACCATTAAAATGAGTAAAACAAGAATCCCTTACACCCTTTGTAATAAGGCCTGTGCCTTCTCTTTCAGCATCTCGTATATCAGACCGTAAAAACTGTAAAACACTTTTACAATCCTTTCTTGCAGCATAAGGTACCGTTAAAATTTCTTCAATACGTATACGAATAGAAGCCCATTGTGAAATTAATTTTTTATGTACAATAGAGTGTTGACTATATCCTAACTTATCCTGTAACATATTGAGCGTTGATACAAGAATCGAAATTCCTCCGAATATCCACCCAGATTGTATACCATTTACAGTTAGACCACCCACAATTGTATTTGCAATACCTGATATTGCAGTAACACCATTAATTGTTAAAAGAAATTGTTGTGACCTCCTATCGCATATGGTATGTGATTCAGAATGCATCCATTCGTAGCACTTAGATCTATCACACCATTTTGCTAAAAGAGTATCTATATGTGAATTCCACGCTAGCCCTGCACCTAATCCATCTGTATCAGATTTTTCTTTGTCTTTGTCTTTGTCTTTTTCTTTTTCTTTCTCTTCACTCATTATTCTGGTCTAAACAGGAGAAACTTAATATCTGTAGTTATATGTGTATATCACGTCGTTCAAAGGTATTTGATCCTACAAGCCCTATCACAAAAGAACCTTTCTGTTATTCTGTATCGGTCGATTCTACTTCGCGGAAAACAACAGAAGGTGCAAAGCCTGTAGCCGTTGTTTCTACTCCATTAGACTCAGATGTTACAGTAGTCGGGGCTTCAGCCGATGTAAAAGAATCTACTATTTCAGATGTAGTTACAGGGTTAGAGACAGGCTCTGCCTCTGGCTCTGCAACAGGAGAAGCAACAGGCTCTGGCTCTGCAACAGGAGAAGCAACAGGAGAAGCAACCTCTGCAACAGCAGCAAACTCAGCAACCTCAGCAACCTCAGCAACCACAGCAACAGCAGCAACCACAGCAACAGCAGCAACCACAGCAACAGGCTCTGACTCAGCAACAGCAGAAGCAACAGGCTCTGGCTCTGCAACAGGCTCTGACTCAACAACAGGCTCTGACTCTGGCTCTGGCTCTGCAACAGAAGCAACATGTGCAGCAGAAGCAACTGCAAATGTAGGAACTACAGTATACACGTTACCTGCAGTACCAGAACTAGAAGAAGTTGGAGAATTAGAGGAATCAGATGAGTCAGATGAGTCAGATGAGTCAGAAGGAGAAGGAGAAGGACAAGGAGAACAGTATGTCTTGGATCCTAAATTCTTGGCAGAAGAAGCCGGTGACGAATCGTCTGACGAAGATACAATGGGTTTCTTAGATACAGTGAACGATCTAAACCACGACACAATTCTATCGAGTATAGGACTTATAACAGATGTAGATGGTGAAGAATTGCGCATTATTCTAAGTAAGATAAATAATAAAGAATATGTAACTATACGAGATGCATGTCTTCCGTATGCAGAGTTAAAGGATGTATTTATTGAATTTGAAGAAATACAATATAGAAGGAGAGAAAATGAAAGAAGAGCCTGTGAGCAATTGTTTGGAAATGTATGTTTAACTATATACATTGTGGGAATTGCGTATTCATTTGCTAGACATTTATATCCTCTCTAAGAAAAATATCAATATTCTTCACGGTTTACTAAAAAGACTGTAGGCTCTGCAGTATCGTAACTTCTTCTGTTCAATCTATAGGATGTTTCGAGACACTCAACCTATGTATTTCGAAGTAACCCTCTAAATACGCAAATACAAACTCTCTGCAAGAATAGTATCACGCAAGATCATATTACGCCCATCCTCCAAGAACTTCAATAAATCGACACTTGAATGAAGTGTTGCAAGTGCCTGCAACTCCTCCAAAATAGCCGCCAGTTTCAAAATCGCCTTCTGAACAGCCCCTTCAAATAACTCATACGTATGCGCAAGGCTGGAAACACTATGATCTCCTGACAACCATGATTGCATCGGCTCAATCCACTCCTCGTTCAAATTCCAATACCCAGTATACACGATACCCAATCCAGTCTCAAGATCATTTCCCTTCTTAGCCTTTGAATGAATATATGCTATATGTTCAGCAACTGTTCCATTAACAGACGCCCTAACCAATTCCTTATCTTCACCAAGGAAGATAGCCAGTGTGCTAAGGATATCCTGCAAAGAGTATTGGCTTATAGGACTGCCATGCAAATATATCATATACTCCGTCAATAGAAATGAATGACCCTCATTGCACTCTGAAGAAAGATGACCCGCCTCAGTTAGAGAAAACTTTCCGTCCTTATAATCTACGTATCCAAATTCCTCAAGTACCCGAAATCTTTGAAGAACCTCAGGTACTTCCATCAAAGAAAGCCCATCCTTACGTGTGTTATAAGAAGAAAGCGATTCACGTAGAGCAACCTTCCTGGTTTCGAGCTGAAGATATTCCCCATACTTCTGAAACAAAGAACCCCAAATTGAGTCCTTATGATCCAACTTCCACGAGTCATAATCCCTCATGGCTTGCTTCCTTTTTGCGTTGCGACTATTTGCTATCGTGTCTTCAAAAGCTGTTCTTTCCGAGCATACGGATAGCTCCTCGTCAGAAAATTTCATCGCATCTTGCTTCTTCTGAAGATCAAGCACATCAGCCTCAAGAAGCTTCATATCTTCCTCTTCAAGCGCCCACCAATAAGAATCCTTTAGCATAGTATCTACAGCAACAGATCCGTTCAATGCCTTCAAAATGAAATCATATTGGAAATGCAACCTAGACTGGAAACTACTCGCCCGTCCAGTCAACATACTCTGAAGATCAAAGACATCAAGTGGATCCTTATCTGGGATATACAACACAAGTCCCTTATCATCCTTTCCACGCCTTCCTGCCCTACCTGCCATTTGGATATATTCAGAAGAGAGCAGTGGCCGAAATGAATTATCAGTAAACTTCTGAAGCGATGTGAAGATAACCGTCTTTGTTGGCATATTAATTCCTACTGCAAATGTCTCAGTAGCAAAGAGAAGTTTAATGTAACCCTTACTAAAGAGAATTTCCAAAATCTCCTTTAGGAAGGGAAGAAGACCACTATGATGAAATGCAATACCGCGAAGAGCAAGTGTCCGCAATGCATGCATCTGAGGACTCTTTTCGAGAAGTGACTTATATCTACACAGATGAAAATCCCATATATGAGCAACTGCCGCAGAATCCGATGAATCCAAGAATGTTTGTGGAACCTTTGCAGCAAGTGACTCGCACTTTGCACGAGAGAATACAAATACAAGTGCTGGAAGAGATCCGTGTGTTTGAAGCCAGGTCAGTGTCTCATGCAAGATGTGATCGAAACCTTTCACATGTACCTTACCAGCAATAGGACCTTCTGTCCCACCCAAACGTTCATCTCGCACCTTTTGCTTAAACTTATCCTTTGCAACCAATACACCCTTTCTCTCTGCCAACCACTTACGATACACATCAGCCAAGAACTCCTCTTTCGGAGTATATATCGTCATAGGCTCACCTTGAGAAATAATCGCATGTTCAAGAGGAACTGCTCGCCATTGTGTACTAATTAGCCATAGACGCACCTTTTTCAGATTACCAAGCCATTGTGCAAAGATATGAGGACTCGATAGTGTAGCAGACAATAGAATTAAGTGAATAGTAGGTGGGAGTAAAATCAATGTCTCTTCCCAAACATGACCCCTATCCTTATCATTAATATAGTGAACCTCGTCAAAGATGACCGAATCGACGCCATCCAAACTCACAAGTGCAGACGTTCCAACTTTCTCAGTAATAGAACCACGCTTGAACAACAAATTCCTCAAAATCTCAGTTGTCATCACGACAATTTGAGCATCTGGAATAAATTTAATATCACCTGTCATAATACCAACGGTAGACTCAGGAAATAGCTTCTTCAGATCATGATACTTTTGGTTACTTAGACTCTTAATAGGGGTAGTATAAAATACCCTTCCACCTCTCTGAAGACTTTTAGCAATTTGATATTCACCTACAAATGTTTTACCAGAACCAGTCTTTGCTGTAACCAAGACATTCTCTCCCTGCTCGATAGCATCAATGGCAAATCGCTGAAATCTATCTGGCTCATACCCTGTAACAAGGGCAGGGGAACATGGCATAGCAGGAACATCCTCTTCATCAGAAACAATACGTAGATATGACATTTTAGGACTAATTACCGGAATGAGTATGAAATCAATTTTACTGTAGAACTTTCGTAAACAATGTCGGATTAACAACAAAGAATCCTAAGACAATTGCAGCCAATGAAAAATATACACAGAATGCTTGCGTGGGATTATTTCGTGTATACGAATGAACAAGAGTTTCAATACATCCCCACACTCCAACCCACCAAAGAATAACAAGCAAAGATACTCCAATCAATTGCAACTCTTTCATTTATATAGGTACTATATATTTATGGGGAGTTTATTTCAGCCTTGAATACAATACGATCCTTCCAGTGAGGAAGAGTCTTATTTTCATACCATGTTATTCTATATAACTCGCCAGGAAGAATTGGTGTCCTTATTGTAATACATCGTTTCCACTCGGCGACCCACATTCTCTTTTCAGTCAATGCAATCCCTTTTACAGATAGTTTTGATCCAGATAATACATTCAGAAAGAACATATCACGACTAAATGCCTTCTCCTGTTTTTGTCGTCTATTTAATTCTGTAATAAGAGTTTCCATGTCTTCGCTGCGACTGCGACTGCGACTGCTACCGCTAGGTGTAGAGCTACTTGCCGTAATAATATCTTTTAGTATACGCTGATTCACTAGGTCGCAATATCTACGAATGGGAGATGAGGCATATGCATAAGAATCTTTTTCCAAGCCAACGTGAACTACATTCTCTTCTTTTGCATCTACATATTCAGCAGCAGCCATACCAATAAATGATAAGCCAGAATCTCCAATTGCAGTAAGAAAGTCCTGCTTCTTTCCACTATGTCTTCTTAGAATACCTCGCTTATTCTCTCTTAGTAATGTACCAGCATGAGTGTTATAAAGGATCATTAAATGCTGAACCCATATATGAGAATCGTTATCTCCTGAAATATCACGCAAGACTCTCAATTCTGGATAATACTCAATATCTTTCATTGCCTCCTCATATGTGAAGGAACGGTTACATCGAATAAGAGTTTTTGTCCATCTAAACTCTTCCGCTTTACCATCTTTCCAAGTAAATTCTAGAGATACTGCTGGTTTAGTTAAGCCAGGAAGAAGGCTTGCAGATTCTTCAGAAATATTAGGGGGGAACATTGGAGCAAGTGCTTTACCATCCAAGGAATAAAAGGTAGTTGCTCTCCTCCTAGCAAGTTTATCTATTTGCGAATCTGGTGAAATCCATGCAGAAACATCCGCAATATGAATATATATCTTCCAGCCACCGTCTATCTTAATGCATGTAAATGCATCATCAACATCTTTACACCCAATAGGATCGATGTGGAATGTATATCCAACTACAACTTCGCGTACTTCATCTGCGTAGGTATTAACAGGGCAAGGAATAATTTTCCTGAGATCCTTTGTACTATCATAAGCGTAGACCATAAGAGCCATTGTTTCTTCTGTACGATTACTTGGCTTTCCTAAGAGTTGTACAATAGATCCTCTTTGCAAGGTACCTTTAGCCTCGAGTGGTTCAATAATTGCATGTACATTTGTACTAAAATCTCGCGTAGAACATGCAACTGCAAAAGGTAACCATTTCTTGTCATAGGGGATAAATCGAAAGAGGGGAAGGCCGTGAGTTGATATTCCATAGCGAACCTTTGATGTTAACTCAAGTGTCCCTGATATCCAATGCATCGGTAGACTTCCCTATGGATAGCAGGAATCATTCATTTTTTCCGGGAAAAAATTGAAACGGCCGGCCACCCTGAGGAATAGTCCCACAGATGGAACCTAAGATAAGATTTACATACATTCGTACCGCCGATGGAAATGTCAAGTGCCCCCACTGCGACTATATCCGCCCATTGAAAAACATTTCTTCTGTACATGAACATATCAAGGCTAAGCATTCTGGTACATTTAAGCATAAGTGCAAGTATTGCTGCTACGAGTCTGCAGTAAAACAGAATCTAGATAGTCATATCATGTCAAGGCATCCAGAGCATTCGTTGAAGAAGCAAAAGGAGCATGTATGCCCGTCAGAGGATTGTGAATATGCTGCAAATACACGAGGCCAACTGCGTAGTCATTATCTTCTAAAGCATCTCACCGAGGAGTTACAAACTCTTCTAGGAACGACGCA
>Ga0209296_1001556_pt1 | contig 17435 bp, 7 predicted proteins | sample S_130206_EF_Meta_FD_187319 | JGI IMG/M metagenome (GOLD analysis project Ga0209296, IMG submission 187319) | Freshwater microbial communities from Lake Simoncouche, Canada to study carbon cycling - S_130206_EF_MetaG (SPAdes) (version 2) | ecosystem: Environmental > Aquatic > Freshwater > Lake ...
ACTTTCTTAGATTTTTCATCAACATCTACAGAGGTGATGAAATCAGCCTGTTCTTTTCCAGATGTAAAAAGGCAACCGCTCACCCGAACCATGGAGCTGTTGTTTAAAAGAATCCCTCGTTTTCGTACCTGATGAAACTGGCAGGAAGATATTTGAACATTGGTGGAATCGGTTATCGCCATGCTGGCTTCGACTGGGATTTCCGCAGGCCTTGTATGCTGCACTATGTTCCCAGTGAATTGCAGGTTTCTGCACCCAGAGACTACGATGGCATCGGTGGAATTTCCTTTATATTCCGGGTTATGATCAATGCTGTTGGAACCGATCACGAGGTGTTCGGAATCCTCTAATAAAAGCGAATGATGATACCCGCTGTAAATGCTGTTACCCGAAATGACGACACTTCTTCCTGCATTGATGTGGATTGCGGTTTCTTGGCTGCCGATCAGATTTCCTGAAATTGCTAATAAGCCTACAGCGTTAGGGTTATCTTTTCCTACACCTAGGAAGCGGATATTTGCGCCACCTGGGCTGCCTTTTGCTTGAATGGTGTTGCCTGCAATAGTTCCTTCGCGCACCGTGCCTTTTCTGCAGTCGAAAAGAATATCGTTGCAACCGGATTCGAGTGGATCGAAATTATATTCGATATCGTTGCCAACAATTTGAATGTTGCGGATTTCACTTTCTCGAACAACAATACCACCCCGTTTGCAATAGCTGATGTGATTGCCTGTGATATTGATTTGATGAAGGTTGATTTTATCCATGAAAATGCCGATGCCTGAGTTGTCGAAAATATGGCAATCAGAAATAATCACATTGCGATCGCGAATACGGAGATGAAGAGCGTTTCTGCATTTTCTAATCAAAAGACTTTTGAAGGTGGGCTGCATGGAACCTTCGCAAGAAATCCCATCGGCTTCCGGATGATCTCCTGTGATTTCAAGATCTTGAAATAGGGGCATTCTTTCTTTGAGCCATAAGTTATTAGAGATATGTTCAGGCAATGCGGATTTCTGATGGGTACCAATGATTTGAAATGCAGGCCCTGCCCCTCTCATTAAAACCCGTGCGGTTCCGCCTTCTGAACGAAATCCATGGGGCCCGGTGTTGCCTAGCATTATCCGAATGGGTTTGGTGATCAGGTAAGATCCTTTGGGGAACAAAACATCTCCCCCGGATTTTTCGACTGCATGTTGAATTGCAATGGTATCATCCGAAATTCCATCGCCCTTAGCGCCAAAATCAATTACAGATCCCATTGCGATTAAGCTCCTGGTGGTTTAAAAATAATAATTGTAGTTTAACATGAAGGGGGTAGACCTTATAACCCTCAATATTACTATTACCCTTATAATTTGTGGTTTTAGGGGGTTGGTTTTTGCTGATTATGAAAAGGCCAACAGGCTTAACACCCGGCTTGGTCGGGTTATTCCATTTCTTAACAGCACAACGTGAAAAAATGAGTTAGAATTATTAAAGGTCAGGTCTTTGGAATGCCGGGGTATTCTTTGAACAGAATCTTTACAATTCTGGTGCTAATTATTGCAGTAGCTAATGCAGGGGCTCAAGATCCGTCCACACCCGTTCCAGCAAAAAATATCGAAAAAGCAAAAGCAACAAGTAATACAGGGTCGGATAATAAGGCCGCTTCTTTTTGGCAGGCGCCTGCGGGTGCGATTATGGTGCTTTGTGAACAAGCAGCAGATAGCCTTAGGCTATTGCCCAAAATGGTTGTACTGCCCCCTGAAAAATATCAAGAGTTGTTGGATGAGTTATTAAAGCTCAAGGAACAGCAGGTTGAAATAAAGCCTCTGCCCCCTAGTTCGGTTCTTATCAATGGAAAAGTGGAGTCTAATCTTGCTAAGTTAAAAATACGATTTTCATTTCAAACAGAAAAACCCGGGATGAACATTTTGCTTGGTTGCGGTTTGGGCCAAGCAAGTTCTGCATTGATGGATGGAAAAATCCCCCTCCTTAAAAAGACCTTGGAAGGTTTTGTTGTTTTTGTTGAAACCCCGGGCGCTCATGATCTTGATCTCGACTTGTTGGTCACGGTCAAGAATCAAGGTGAAAACCAGTCTTTCGAATTGGATATGCCTGGCGCTGCTATTACCCAGCTTGAACTCGACATGCCTTCTGGAACAGTTAAACCAAAAATCAGCAGCAAGAACAATCAAGAGCCTCTGGTGTTTTTTAAGGGCAATCGGTTGAGTGCAACCTTAGGCCCCTTGACCATGATTCAAACGATATGGAAATCATCGCAGCGAGATTCCCAACCCAAGGCGCTAACTTCAGAAACAACGATTCTTGTTCGTATGGATGATAAACTTCTGAATGCACGAGCGGAAATTAAAATCGGCGCTCTAGGTGGCAGGCTTGATGTGCTTGACTTGGTTGTTCCGGTGGGAAGTGAAGTAAGGCCATTTAGCCCTGCAGATGAAGCTCGCATTCTTAGCATCGAAAAAAATGATCAGAAGTTTGCTGGTTACAGAAAAATCAAACTTAATGACAATAGTAGTGAACCCCTAAAGCTTGTGGTGGAAAGCCAAGCGGCTATTCCAGCCACTGGTGGGCAATTACCTATCGGCCCTTATCTTCTTACAAGCGCTATCAGGCAGACGGGCGTAATTCTTTTAAGTAATCACGGTAGTGATCTTAAAGTCAGTAATCAGCCCAGGGGAGAAATCATCAGTCAGGAAGTTAGCGCTCAAGATAAACAACGAGATCCGAATGTTTTTGCATCGTTTCGTTATTGGAATCATCCTGTTCATGAAAAGCCCGGGGCGTTCACTGGGGTGAATTCGCTTTCGTTGCTTGACTTGCAATTGGATTTGATTCGTGGGGTGTTGGAAGTAAAAACAGTTTACACGGTTCGCCTAGCAAGAAAAGAGAACAATCAATGGTATTGGAATATCACAACAAATTTTGATTGCACACCGGTTCGAACTGGAACTGACAAGGTTGAAATCCGGATCCCGACTGGGATGGTTTATGATGAAAATAAAGGTCCGATTCCAGCGAATATTATCCGGGATGTTGCGTTTGATGGAAAATCAGGGAAAATGATGGTTCAATTTTCTCAGGAATTACTGAACCCTTTTCAGTTTTCGTTGGATTTTCACGAACCATTTACGCCTGAAGAAACTTCTCGAATCTCCCTGCCCTTCCCGATGCTGGTACGGGACAGAGGCGTGCAAATCAGTTTGGTTACCCCGGATGATTTTCATTTGTTGACTAGTGAAAAGCTTAATACTTCATTTGAACTTCTTAGTCATGAAACGCACAAGCAGGTTTGGAAATCTGAAAAGTTTAGTCAGAAAATTGATGCAATCCTTAAGCCAGCAGATGATAAAACCCAAGTCAAGCAAACGATTGATGTTCAACTCAAGGGTGCAAGTGCACTTGGAAAACAGCAAATGCATCTGCGATTTTTGGCCAGAGTTCCTACGATGGTGGAAATTAGCGTGCCCAAGGAAATAGCTGAAAATTTACGGCTATTAAAGGGCGGGCGAATTGAAACGCTAGACGATAAAACGGGAATTTTGGCTGTCGCGCTTACCGGTGCCAATAAAGAAACTGACTTAGAATTTGAGTATGAATTTCCGATATCGCAGGAAGCCAAGAACTTGCAGTTGCCTTTTTTATCGATTCTTAATTCCAAGCAAGATTCCGTATTTCAGATATGGGCTAAGCCAGGCGTAGTTATTACCACCAAAAACAACTCATGGAAAGAACACCCCTTGGAAGCGGTTGCGAAAAATATCCGTCTTCCCAATGCTTCTTTCCGAGATGAAAAAACTTCCAGCGCTTTAGAGATTGATTTATCTTCCGGGTTGGGTGAAGTTACCGGGATCGAAAAAATACTTGCTCGTGCAAAGCTTGAACAAAATCAAATCGTTTACCGAGTGAGTTATTTTTATAAAAATTCGATTGATCAAGTTATTGATTTTACCATGCCCTCTAATTTTCAAGGTGCCAAACTCTCCGTCAATAACTTGATATGCAATTGGCAATATGTAACTCAAGGCCGAAACCTTACACGGGTCACTCTTCCAAAAAACACCCAGGATAAACCTTTTATTCTGGAATGGGAATATATGGTCGCAAGGCCCCAGGGGATTTTATCCTCTTTCCATAACACCTTGGCCATTCCCTTAGTTGCCAATCAAGATTTTAGCGTAAATTGGTGGATCAGACTTCCCTCAAGTCGAATTGCTTTATTGCCTGAACCAAGTTATGAAACAACGAAACAATGGCATTGGGCTAATGTTTTTTTCGAACTGGATACCATTATTGTTCCAGTGGAATACGAAGGTATGCCTCAGGTTGATATCAATTCTGGAGATTCGATTCTTGCTTCATCTGATTTGCTTATATTCAATTCTCCGCAATCTTCCCTTAGCCTTGTTCATACCCCCAAGATTGCATTCCAGTTGTTGTTATCGCTAATTGCGTTTTCTGTGATATTTTATTCTTTTTACAACATGAAAATAAAAACTTGGATTCTTACTAATGTAGCTTGGCTTGGATTTTTCATGGTGGTATTAGCAGCGATAATCTTTGCGCTTTTCCCGATGCTTACATCAAGAATTTTCTTAGGTGTTCAGCCTGTACTTTATGCTTTGATTATCGGTGGCGGATTGATTCAAATTAGAAAATTGCTTTTAGCCTACCAGTCAGCGAATCTTGCCTCCTTCAGCAGAACCAAAGCATCATTATCCTCGATCCAACCGAATTATAAAAAATCACAATTCGGAAATGCGCAGCAAGCTGTTCCAAAAGATAACAATGAAGCAACGGGGTATTGGGTCCGTCCAGATCCTTCAATACCTAGCAATAACACTTCGAACCTGCGTGCTAGCAAAGCAACTTTGGTGCAAGATGTTCTGCCAGATTAATAGAGGTAAAATCATGCAAGCTGGGAGAATGACTCGCTGCATGACTGGTGCAATGTTTATTTTGGCATATCTTGTGATGGTATTGCCTGGCAGTAGTCAGGATAATTCCTTGGATCGAATCATGGGCCCCCAATTTCGAATTGTGGTGGTTCCACCGGGGCAAAATGCAAAGTTTCTTGAAAAAAATGTTCGCGATGCTTTTGTTCCAATGCCCGCATCCGAATTTGAGAAACTAAGAAAAACTGCAACTCCCAACTCACAACCCTCATTCATTTCTGCATTAACCCAAGCTAGTTATCAGGGAGAATGGAAAGATAATGGAATCGTGGGGAAGGCGAACTGGGTTTTTAATTCAAGTTCGAAAAATCAAACCTATTTTCCCATTGCACCCCTTAACATTGCTATTAAGAAAGCTTCTTGGAAAGGTAAAGAAGCTCTGCTGGGGGATTTTATTCCAGGCACTATCTCACTTCTTATCCCAGAAAATAATGAATCGCCTTGTGATCTAGAATGGTCGCTGAAAACCGAACAGTTGCCCGATGGGCACCATGTTTTTCTTCGCATTCCACAAGCTTCTCTGCAATCTTTTGAGCTTAGTATACCGTTCAATTGGAATTTTATCCTCATTTCGAAAGGTTCTGTTGAGCCCTACTCTCCCGTACCCAACAGCATTAAAAAAGTTCTAAAGATAATTGCCAGTGGCGAAACAAAAATTGAACTATTACTTCAGGATCCTGCAATGCATGGCAGGTTTGATGGTTTACGCATTGAAAAACTTCAGGCAAGCCATGAGATTGCTCCTGAAGCCACTTATTCCGAATTTGTATTTTCGTTTGAAGGCCTTACCAATGGATCGAAAATTCTTGAGTTCGAATATGCAGAAGGCTTGAAGATTCTTGAGGTGTTATCAGATCAGGTTGAGAGTTGGAAAATACTTGTTAGAGATAATGCACAAATTTTGGAAGTAGTGTTACACAACAATTTATGTAGACCCGATAAAATTGTAATAAAAACACTTGGCTCATCCGTAGTTAAAAAATCATCTCTTTGGAAAACACCCTGGGTACGATTTAATAACCTTCCCTCATATCGTGAAGAAATCACAATCCTTGCTGGTCCGGAAATTAGATTCGAAGATCTTATCATGGGCGATTTTATTCTTGCTGATACGCGAAGCAAACAATTACAAAATTCAGCACTCAGGTTAGTTGGAGGTGGGTTAACTTCGCGAAAAAATTTGACATACCCCTCAATTCGGGTTTCGGTTGGTGGCGCCCAGTTTCGAACCCAACAAGAACTTTTATTCCAGCCCACCATTTCGGGTGCATCTTTGCAATCCACCATTTCTTATTTTCTTTTGAATGGATCAATTTCTTCTTTGTTGGTGCAGTTGCCTGCAGGTTGGGGAGTCGAGCAATTGTCTCTTAATGCAGATACGCATATCAAAGATTGGTCGGTTTTACAAAATCAGGGAAAGCAATTACTAAGAATAGAATTGGAAAATCCACTGATTCCTGGCAACCCCAAAAGCTTGGACCAAAATAAAACAAGGCCCCCCACGCTATCCATCCGAATGGCCCCCGATACTAAAAGTAAAAAGACAAATCTCTGGGGATTTCCAGCATTACTACCTTTGAATTCCATTTTGAATGAAGGCTTTTTTGCAATTCAATACGAAGCTTCATCATATCAATCAAAGCTGAAATCGGACCTGATTGAAATTGATGGCCAAAGTGAATTACCATCCTTTAAAGTCCCCTGCAATCACTTGTTCAAATTTATCGAAAATTTCCCAGTGGGAAGCATCGAACTAATCCCACTTACAGGCGTTTCTATCCTCCGGTGCAATTCTACAATTTTGGTGCAAACAGATAAATTTGATACCAATCTAGATATTTTGTTGAGCTCTGAAAATGGTCTAGTGGATAAATTTGATCTTCTTCTTCCTATGGGGGCAATTCCTGAAAATTGGAAATGGATTTCTCCCAATCGCAATATTACTTTTAAGAAGATTGAGAAAATCAATGCTTTTGAAATTGCCAATATCGTGGCAGGCTTCAACCCAGTTCCCGGAATATCTCTTTATAATCTTTCTGCGATTCTTCCACTTTCAGAGCGCTGGCGTTTTCATCTCTTTCAACCTTTAACCTCAAAAGAATCTATCAATTTCAATGCCACTTTTACAACGCAACTGCCCAAGAATTCTAATGAAATTCCTTTGATTTGTTTTCCTTCTGACCAACGGTTTGAAGCGACCCTTCAGATTGAATCTCCCAAAAACAGAACAATTGATTTTCGTTCTAAAGGTCTGAAATCCCTTCCTTCTACTAAACCGAAATTCAAAAACTTTGCTTATGACTCTTCATTTCCTTCGCTTACGATTAAATCTTTTCCCCAAACTGATTCTGCACCTTATGGAATCATTGAGCAGGCGAGTCTTGAAAAATCATTCCATGCAAATGGGAGAATTCAAAATCAACTCAAACTTAACATCAAAGAATGGGATAACGATTTTTTTGACATTGCATTGCCTGTGAAATCTGATGTGAAAGAAATCAGGATTAACAATAAAATCGTGTCCAACTTTATTTTTAATGAGAACCAACTTCGGATTCCTTACTTTGCAACTTCTATTGTCAACCCTGCGCCTACTCAGCTTGTTATTAGTTATCAGGAAGATACACCCAAAGGTTGGTTGTGGAAAACAATTGATTGCAATTATCCTGAGTTGCCCGTTTCGCCCTTGGATAAAAATATTATCTGGGTGATTCCCCCGGGTATGGATCCAATTGCATTTGCAAATGCTAAACGACGGACAGGGAATATCGATGTAGGGGAAAAATCTGAAGGGGCCTTGAGTTATTTATTTCCTTTTAATTATTTGCTGGGTTCCAAGCCTTTGGTTTATGAAAATTCTGATGATGCTAATGTTTTGTTGAACACTATTTTGCAACAAAAACCAGTATTGAATTCAGCCGACTCCGGAAAATTTAATGAGCTTGTAAAATCGTTGCAATTGTATCTGGTTAAAAATAATTATTCGCTTGTGCTTGACCATGGTTGTTCCGAAATAGCAAATCTTAACTTAGCTAGTAATTTGCCTGATATTTCCAAAACCATTGCAGAAAATCTCAATATTCTTGGGTTAAAATGTGTCCCAATTTCTAATATTGTTCTTTTGACTAATAGTAAGGTTGGGGCCGGTTTTATTGAAAATAAATCTGCTGCTTATACTATTGCAAACATTTTGCAGGAAGCTTCAGCCCAAGGCATGGATAAATCAAAACGTTATGTGTCTGCGTGGAAATGGCTTCTTAATTTTTCACATACTGTTCAAGTATCATCATCTCTTTCGCCCATGGAAACATCTAATGGGCCAAAGAAAATACGGTGGGAGTTATTTAAGGAAAACGAAACTCTTACCTTGGTTGATTCTCATCATATTCAAGCTGTAGGATTGTTAATCGGATTTATTCTGATGTTGTTTATTGGTTATAATAATATTCCCTTCATGATTTATATTGAACCTGCACTCGCCTTAATCGCAGGTTTGTCTTTGGGTTGGCTACCACTACCCTTATTGCCTCTTGTTTGGTGGTTCATTTTCGCATGGTGTATTAAAAAAATAGGACAATATGTGATATTTATTACCACTTCTTCCATTGCAATTTCCCCGAAATCGATAATGCCATCATTGGTAAAAACGACTTATGTATTCTTGGTAATATTTTTCTTTTACAATAACCTTATAGCGCAGGCCCCTTCCATTTTTGATGTCTACCTGCTTGTGGAACCTGATTCCTCTGCAAAGGAACCTACCTATCTTGTACCTGAAGCACTGATTAAACAATTCAAAGATAGCAAACTTCAAATTGCAGAGGGAAAAGCTTTTATCACTAAAGCCCAATATGAGGGATCGGTTCTTGATAACAGCATTAACTTCAAGGTAATTTGGAATGTTCATTGTACCGGGCTTTCCAACTTGGAGATTCCTGTTTCGGGGGGTTGGATTACTGACAAAATGTTTTTGAATGATCTCCCTGCTTATCCGGTTACTAAAGCAAACGGGAGTTTGAATTTGCCGATCCCTAATAAAGGAGATTATGTTTTAAAGGCTGAATTTAAAGTTGGTGTTGCCGAAAAATTTGCTGAACGAACGGCTACTTTCAGGCTTCCTGTATCCCCCATCAATTTTTTTCAATGCGCGCTTCCAGCAAATGTAGAGCAACCATCACTTGCAGGAAGTCTGGGCGCGTCTTTGGTTGTTCGATCTGGAAACTCTACTCGATTAAATGCTGACTTAGGGAAAGTTTTGGGCCCTCTGAATTTAAAGTGGAGTAACGGGCCTTTACCTCCAAAATCTAAGCCTTTGATTAAAGAGGCCTATATCTGGGATATCTCCCTTGATTCAAGTAAAATGCAAGCTTTTTGGGATTTGCAAATTCCAGAAGCGGGAACTGATTTTTTCGAAATAGACCTGCCACCCAATTTACTTCCCTCCACTCTTAATCCAATTATTCGACAAGGCAAATCCCCTGTTGCTTTGATCAATTGGAATTTAAAACCTACGCCTGTTGGTCAAAGGCTTACCCTAAATTTTTCCAAAAGAATTTCAGGGAACATGCAGATTAGTGCGGTTTTTATTCCAATGAATGGTATGGCAACACGCTGGCAAGTTCCAGTTCCGACCCCTGTTGGAGTTTTTATAGAGGGCGGCAGTTTTCTTGCATACAAATCCTTAAATTGTAATACCAACAGACAGATTCTGCCCCTCAGGTTGACGGGTATTAGTACCAAAAATTTTGCTCCATTTTTATCTGAAAACGAGAAACCCGAACCAGAATCCCTTGCTTTTGCCTATTCTTTTCGCAGAGAACCCAACAATCCTCCTGTGCTAACCTTGGATATATCTCCTTCCCATTTTAAATTCGATGCGACCCAATTAATCAAAGGCCATTTTCAATCCAAGTCCAGCCAGTTTTTAATCAATGCATCACTAAAAAGTATTCTTCCCGATATTTTATTTGTGGAATGGCAAGTCGATGGCCAAGCCAAATACATCGTTACTAAACTCGTAGGCGATGGAATTCAATCGTGGGCACAAAATGGAACTAAAGTAATAATATGGTTAGAAAAACCTGCTAAAGAAGTTTCTTTTGTTGCTGAAATTTTAGCTACTGCATTAGAAAGTAACAGTTCACCTATTATTGAAGTTCCAAGGTCTAATTTTATTTTTGCAACGAAAACAACCAGTAATCTTGTTTTGTCACACGATACTAACATTAATTTGAAACCACTAAATCTTAAAGGATTTAGTGATACCTCAGATCCTTTGGCACTAAACTCGAATGAAAAAAACTATCAGGCTCAATTTGAAATCAAACCTTCTTTATCTTCTGGTAGTGCAAACATACTTCTATGGTTTGATCAGAAAGAGTTAATTCCAAGAACTAAGCTTGATGTAGAAATAAATAGAACAAATAACGATGTCTCAATTTACGAATTTTCTATCAAGGGGTGGGAGGATGAGGATTTAAAATTCGAATTGCCACCCAACATAAAATTAGAGCCTGTAAGTAATCAGGAAAATATTCGGAAGTGGTCTTTGATCATTCCAGAATCGCAAAAGAAAGGGCCTATTAATTTCAGTATATCTTGCGATATTAGTAAGCCATTATCTAATGGCACAATGAAAATTCCGATGTGGAATCTGAAAGGTGTCGAATCATTAATTTCATGGGTAGGCGTGCCGAATCAGGGATATAGCTTGGAAAATATCCAAGGATTGGCAAAAGTTGTTAATGGGTCTGCAGTTGCGGAAATTCCGATGTTAAGGAAAAAGGTTGGTAATAATCCGACAGATTTCTACAAGGTAAATGCAAAAACTTGGACCCTTAATGTTCGCTTAAGTAATCAAAAATTTAATTCTGAAGAAGCACCCCTCGTTATCCATAATATTATTCATGGTGAATCGCAGAAAAATGGTTCAATTAAGGGTTCATCAGTGTTTTGGCTTTATTCTCCAGTTCCTGGATCATTCAAAGTATTGTTACCTAACCCATCAGAATTTATCTCCTGTCATTTGGATGATTCCCTTATTTATCCTGAAAATGTTGGAGAAGACCAAATGTATGTCTTCAAATCATCGAAGGTTGGGTTTCAAAAATTGAAAATTTCATTTCAACTTTTGAAGAACGATTTGCTGTGGTCTGATTTCTTAAATAAAGTTCCTGTATATAATTCCAAATCTGATTTTGGAAAAACATTGATAGTTGGAACGCAGCCATTTCAATCTTGGAAAGTTGAATCATCTGCTTTATATATTCAAGAACTTGCAGCTATGGAGAATCTGGCAAAGTCATTGCTAGAAATTTCAAAAATTAGAGCAAAAGAAGCAGGAATACGATCGCAGGATTTATCCAACTTACAACCAATTCAGGATCTATTTTTTCAAATTATAGCAAGGGCAAAGGCCTTGGATTCACTTACCGAAAATGGATTGGAATTACAGAATTGGGAGGAAGAGCTTTTGCTAAAAAACAGGGAATCAGCAATCGAATTAAATTATCAATCAATTATGGCAAAAGCGGAGATTAATGCAGATAAAAAGCCTTTTAATGATATTTCAAATTTAACTGATAAAGTATTTAATCCGAAAATAGTTGAATTATTCAGAGACCAAACTTTACCGGATTTAACCATGATTTTAAGGCGAGAACCGGGGCTTCTGTATGCTCCTTGGGGGGCAGCTATTTGGGTTAGCTTGATGATTTTAGTTTATTATTTAAGTTCTTTTAATAAGTTTCATAAAATATTAGCAATAACATGGCCCGAACAGCTTTTATTTGTTGGCATAGGGTCTTATTTGTTTCTTGGGTTAACTATCATAGTATTAGCATGCTTTATTTTAGGGGTTGTAGGTAGAATTTTTGTATTGCTCTTTTTTAGAAAGTCGTTCATTCAAAGTCTGCAATTAAGTTAAACGAAAGTAATCTGATGATTGATTTTAATAGTTCACAAAATTCGGGTTTGGATTTGGGAATAGCTGATGGCAACATTGCGATGCTGCAATGGGATCAGGAAGAATCACCACAGAATTATTGTTCCGAGGAATTTTTCAATCAGCTAGCAAAGATGTTAGTTTCTTTGCAGAAAAGAACAGATCTGAAGGGGCTTATTTTTACTAGTTCCAAGGATGATTGTTTTTTTTGTGATTATCATTGGGAAGAAATTCGGGCTAAAAATAACAACCCAGGATATGAAGCCAATTTATTAAACACTGCGAGTGCTTGCTTGAATTTGCTTGAAACAATGCCTTTTCCTACTGTAGTGGGTGTTAATGGGCCATGCATTGGCAGTGGTTTTGAGTTTATCTTGGCTTTTGATTATCGGATTGGTTGCGATAATCGTTTCACTGGTTTTAGTTTGCCTGGAATTAATATGGGCATTCCCCCTGTGCTGGGTGCTGCATCCCGATTGCCCCGGATTTGTGGTATTGATAATGCTTTGGAAATGGTTGCTAGCGGATTTACCTATTCTGCTTCTAGCATGATGAATAAAAATGTTCTTGATGAAATGATCAATTCTGATTTTTTGGTAACTAATGCAACTAATTTGGTGAAGAAGTTATTTGTAAGCCAAGAATGGAAAACCCGTAGAATCGCAAAGACTTCTGAATCTCCGGTTTCGCAGGAGCAACGTGAGTTGGTTAGGGCAAAGTTTTTAAGTAAGTCGTTTGTTCAAAATGAGAGCGGGAAAAAAAGTGTTATCAATTTTTTCGTAAACTCTTGCTGCCAATCCGCTGTTGATTCACAGGCTTCCAATGTGGAGGCTTTTATTGTTGCGTGGAAATCTAATTATGTGAGAAATAGTTTCACTCTTGAAGAAACACGCAGTGAAATTATCCATTCAAAACAAATTGGGGAAGCAGTGATTCCCAACTATTTGAATAATGTTGGGGTTATTGGTTCCGGGGCCATTGGGCCATCGCTTGCATTGTTGATGGCGAAGCGGGGTGTTCCCTCACTTTTGGTTGATGTAGCCCCATTTAATTTGGGCTTGGGGACCACTGCAATCATGAAGCAGTTACATTCCAAATTGCGAATGGCTGCGCTTTCTATCGAAGAATTGTTGCAAGTTCTTGGGCGTTTAAGCACATCAACAGTTTTGGAATCGATTAAAGACCGCAAGGTGATTCTCGAGGCAATTATTGAAAACGAAGATGCTAAGGTGGAATTGTTGCATCAATTAGATTCCATGGTGTCTGAAGGAACGATTATTTGTTCTAATACCGCGAGTATTCCGTTGAAGAAACTTGCGTTGCAATTGAAGGATCCAACTAATTTTGCGGGCCTTCATTTTTGCCCGCCATTGATTCATCCTAACATGGTTGAAATAATTCGTACCGATCTTACAAGCGATGAATGCGTTGCTACGTTAGTTGGTTTATGCATTAAGCTTCAGAAAGTGCCAATCGTGGTGAACGATTCGCCTGGATTTTTAACAAATCGATTGTTATTGGTTTTATTGAGAGAAACGCAAGAAGTTGTTGTTGAGGGGATGAACCCTTATTCGGTGGATGAAGCTACCGTTCGGTTTGGGTTTCCCAAGGGCATTTTTGAATTTTCAGATTTAACTGGAATTGATAATCTTGTTTATCTTAATACTATCATAGATAAAAATTTGGGAGGCCGTTTTCCACCGCCAACCATCAATAAATGGTTGCTCGAGAAGGCTCGTTTAGGTCAGAAAAACAAACTTGGGTACTACAAATATTCAGATACTGACGAAAAATCTGAAGACCCTTTATTACTTGAAATGTTGAAACCCCTTCAAAAGGGTACCTTAAGTTTGTCAGATGAAGAAGTCATGGAGAGGCTTTTGATTATTTTGTTTGTTGAAGCGAATAGGATTCTTGGGGAAAAAATTGTGCCAACCCCTGATATTGTTGATTTAGCATTGAATCTAACCTTGGGCTTTCCCAAGGAATGGGGTGGGATTTTTAAATGGGCAGAAATACAAGGCTGGGATAAAATAATCTTTCTTATCAACAAATATGCCTATTTGGGCGAAAGAGTTTCTCCCTGTGCTTTTTTGGCAAAAAAAATAAGTGAAAAGTCTCCTTATTATTTTTAATAACTCATCATCTTTTAATGCTTCATTTGGTAATCTGCATCCGGTGTAGACTGGTTTTTAGGTTTTGATTACCTTACCATCTGCCTAAGTCTGAAATTCCTACCGTATTTCCTAAACAAAGGAATGATCATGAGTTTGTACAAAAAAATTCGATGTGGTTTAGTATTGGCTTTGCCATTAACTGCTATTTCTCTTTTTGGTGTTCTTGGTGCACAAGAACCAAAGCGTGATCAAAATAATTCTCCAGCAGGGCGGCCTGGCCAATATCGTCCGGGAGTACCCGGGGCCAACAATAATGGGCCAGGTGATTTTAACAAAGGCCCCATGCCTGGTATGGGTGGTAAGGGCTTTATGAATCCTATGACGCCTCCAAAGCCTGATAAAGAACTTGAAGCATGGATCAAAGTCCTCGCTGAAAAAATGACTGATCGAAATGATGATATTCGAAATAGTGCTAGAAGAGCATTGGTTAGTGTAGGACCTGCTGCAATGTTTTCGCTTAAGGAAATGACCGAAAGTAAAGATGCAGCAACAGCAGTCGCTGCAAGAAATGTCATGATGGAAATTGGCCGTTCTACAATGCAACAGAATATGATGATGCAACGAGGTGGTATGCCATTTGGTGGCCCACAAGGAATGCCCGGCATGGGTGGCTGGGGAAAAATGAACCCTCAAGATATGAATAGAAAAGCCGGCCCTGGCGGTCCCCCACGTGAGGGCGATCGTAAAGGTGGCCCCGAGTCAGGTAGGCCTGAAGGTGAACGCAAAGGTAGACTAGAAGGCGATCGTAAAGGTGGCCCCGAAGGTAGACCAGAAGGCGATCGCAAAGCAAATCCTTCCCGTGAAGGTGATCGTGGAGCAAGGCCAGAAGTAGGCCCTGAAGCTAAAGAGCGTATTTTCAATGAATTGAACTTAAGCAAAGATGTTCGAGCCAAGGTTGAAGGCATCATCAATATGCACCAGGAAAAAATTAAGGATGTAATTGCAAAAGGAAGAGAAGCGAATGGCGACCGTGAAAAGATCATGGCCGAAGTTCGTGAAATTCAACAAAACATGGTGAAGAGTCTGAAGGAAGCCATGGGGGAAGAAAAATTTCAAGAATTCATGAAAAATGCGCCCATGTTTAACCGAAGTTTAAACCCGCAAGGTCGTGATGCTTCCCGTTAGAAGTAATAAATGATTTTTATTCATCATCTAACCTCATCTGGAAATTGATCCAGGTGAGGTTATTTTTTTACATCAAGGATTTGTTTGAAAGTAATCTCCCCTTTGAAATTTTCTACAAGAAGCACAAGCGAAGGATAAGTTAAAGCCTGGGTTACAAAAGAGTCTGAGGCTGGTGCCTGAAGTTTCCAGAGCACTTGAAGTGAATTACCTGCCGATTGAAATTTTTCGAACACAACTTTAAACCCACCTGACTTACACTCGCCACCTTGAATAACCAGAATCATTTGATTTGCAAAGTTTAACTCCTTAACATTAAGGAGTTGCTTGATTTTAGTATTAGCTTCAGCTTCTGGTAGGTCTAGAAACTTTGAAAGTTCAGCATCGGTTTTGATAATAATTCCTTGGGGTTTTGCGCCGCCCTTCGGACCGACTGCCTGAGATATTACCTTGGGGAAAGATCCATCGGCGAGGGTAACACAAGAAAACATAGAAAAAATTAGAATAGTTAATATCAAGCTCATAAGTATTTCTCCCCAAGGGGTTCAAAAGATGTTATGTTTGTAAAGTGTTTAACTTTGATGATTCATAATAAAATTTTAGCATAAAGAAATTCAACTGGAGAAAGAAATATGTCAGGCGGGAAAAATGTGTTGGGAAAAGACCTTGAAGTTTGTTGTATGTCTCCCAAGACAGGATTTTACCGAAATGGTAAATGCGATACTGGGCCAGGCGATTTTGGCATTCACACGGTATGTATTCAAGCGACTGCAGAATTTTTAAAATTCAGCAAGGAGAGAGGCAACGATCTTTCTACGCCAGTTCCTGATTGGGCTTTCCCTGGTTTAAAACCAGGTGATTGCTGGTGCCTTTGCGCATCGCGTTGGAAAGAAGCTTACGATGCAGGGTTTGCCCCAAAGGTGAATCTGAACGCAACCCATATTTCCACCTTGGAATTTGCAAGCCTTGAAGAACTCCAAGAGTTTGCTTTATAATCTTTCTTATCATTCAATAAAAAAGGACACATGAAACAACTTCATGTGTCCTTTTAGTTTTAATCAGTCTTACTTTTTGGGCCCAACTAGTTCGACCAAATTGCCATCTGGATCTTGTACTATCGTTAAATAGAGATCCTTGGCAATCGTCTCAGGAATCATGATGGGGGTTTTAGCAATTGGTTTGACCCCTGCTTTTTTCAGTTGTTCCATGGCTGCAGTGGTATCATTGATGATGATGGTTAAGTAGCGAAACCCAGTTTGGGAATGAATGAATTCATTTTCCGATTTTTTTGGTTTAACGCCTTCAATCTGCATGAGTTTAAGCTTGGTTGCGCCATGCCCTTCTCCCAGAACAAATACCCGAATGCTCAAGGCTTTTTTGGCAGTAAGGCCAGCATCGGCTGCGAAATCAGCAGGGACATCAAACCCTTTGAGTTCTTTAAACCCGATTGCCTCGGTGTAAAATTTTGCAGCTTTTTCGATATCTGTTACCACAACCCCAAGATCAATGGTGGCGGAGGCGAAAGCCGATTTTTCCTGTGCCAAAAGCGTAGAGGCATTAGCACCAAAAACTGCACACAACACGAACGCAAGCATTTTCCAACTCTTCATAATCATCCCTTTCGTAAAGTTAAATGAAACAACGATCTAATGATAATTTTATTACCTGTCGCTGTCATTGAGGAAACGTACTAAGTTTAAAAATTCAATGTTCAGGTTGACAGGTTGGTTGCAAACAAGCTGGCTCAATATTTCGCCAACGACGGAAGCAAATTTAAACCCATGCCCTGAAAACCCTGCCCCTACAATGATATTTGGGTTTTCGGGAAGCGGACCCACCAGGAAATGCCTGTCAGGAGATAGTGTGTAAATGCAAGTTTTTGCAAGTGGGGAATGCGATTTTGCCAGGCTTGGAATTCTGCGATTCAAAAACACCCGTAGTGCTGCATCATCTTCTGGAAGTATCCCGCGCATAATTTCAGAAGGTTGATGAACTTCAACTTGACCGTAATGCCTGGCAATTTTTACCCCTTCTGGGTCGACCATGGGGAATCCATAAAAGAAGCCTTCCTGATCTGCAACCATGAAGACGGGTACTTTATCCCTTAGAAAGTCCTGTGGTTTTTCAGGCATGAACCAATGGGTGGTCTGCCTCATGAGGCTTAAACATTTGCCTGAAGTGCCTAGAAAATTTGCAGCCCAAGGGCCCGCAGTGATAACCACTTTGCGAGCCAGA
>Ga0209296_1001561_pt1 | contig 17383 bp, 16 predicted proteins | sample S_130206_EF_Meta_FD_187319 | JGI IMG/M metagenome (GOLD analysis project Ga0209296, IMG submission 187319) | Freshwater microbial communities from Lake Simoncouche, Canada to study carbon cycling - S_130206_EF_MetaG (SPAdes) (version 2) | ecosystem: Environmental > Aquatic > Freshwater > Lake ...
CGGAAGTTCATTCGCACCAACGCAATCGCTGCGCTCGGTGCCGGATTCGCCCCGTACCTTTCGCTCTACGCCATCGTTGTGCTGAATCAGTCGGCCGCCTACGCCATCCTCCTCTCTGCCGTTGGCTCCGCCGCCGCACTGATCGGTGCGCTGCTCATTGGCAACTGGCTGGAGCGCGGCTCAGCGAGCCGTCTCTATCGAACGTCACTCATCGTCCGTGGCATTGGGATGGCGTCGTCAGCTCTCGCCGGGCCATGGAATCCATTTGCGCCACTCGTCCTCCTCGTTGTGATGGTGGTGGTCACCGTTGGATTCGCCGCTGGCATGCTCTCAGCACAAGAGCGACTCCTCCGACTCGCCGCACCTGGTGAAGTGGTGCGTGCGCAGTCCACGTTTGGCGCCGTGAACGCCGCCTGTCTCGCGATCGGCCAGGGTGTTGGCGTTGCGGTACTCGCCATCTTCCCTATCGCCTACCCGACCTATGTGGTGATCTTCCTCATCACCGGCGCCTTCCGCCTGGTTGCCGCCGCAACCGCCGAAGTAGGGGGTGGTTGGGATGCCGCCACACGCCTCCATCACGGAGATGAGGTCGTGACCGAGCCCGCGCTCGAATCGCAGCGCTAGCGCATCACCCCAGTGGGTGGGCAGGGCTACACTAGGGGCGAAGCCGCACCGCGGCACCGCGCGGAGCGGAACGAGTAGGAGGAGCAACACGATGCGTGTACCTGTAGAGATGCCACGACTCGGCTACGACACCGAGATTGGCAAGATCGGAAACTGGACTGCGAGGGTCGGCGATACCGTCACGGCGGGTCAGCCGATCGGCGAGCTTGAGACCGAGAAGGCAACGGTGGAGTTTGAGTCCCCCGCCGCTGGCACACTCGCCGAGATCGTTCACGCCGCAGGGAGCGAAGTGGCGGTCGGCACCGTGATCGCCTACATCGAAGACGGCAAGTAAGTGGAGAAGCCCGGCCGCACGCCGGTCACCTTCACACCGATGCGCGCGGCGATCAGCCGTCGCATGGTGGAGTCAAAGTCCAAGGCACCACACTTCTACGTCTCCACTGACATTGAGATGGAGGCGGTGACCGCCGCAAACAACAAGCTGAATGAAGGGAAGAGCGGCGACGACCGCGTCACCATCACCGCCTGGCTCGTCCGCGCACTCGCGCAGTCGCTCGCCGCAGCGCCAGCACTCAACGCCGTCTGGAGCGGTGAGACGCTCGAGCGCGTGGATCAGATCAATATCGGCATCGCGATTGCCATCCCCGACGGCCTGATCGCACCAGCACTGCTCGACTGCGCCAGTAAAGATCTCGCCACGATCTCTTCCGAACTTCGCGACCTTGTCACGCGCACCAAGGCGAACAAGTTGAAGCCTGCAGAGTTCTCCGACGCAACGTTCACCCTCAGCAATCTCGGTGGCTTCCCCGTGACGCAGTTCACTGCGATCGTCACACCACCGCAGGTCGCCATCCTTGCCACCGGTCGCAGCGAGCAGCGCGCTGTGGTGCGCGACGGCGCAGTGGTGGCACGACAGATGCTCACCGCCACACTCTCCGCCGATCACCGCGCCGTTGATGGCGCACTCGTTGCAACGTTTCTCGGCGACCTGAAGTCGCGACTCGAGACACCGGAAGGCCTCGCCTGATCGTGGTCTCCTGTGACTGACCACGCCACGCCGCTTGGCGGTCGCTCCGACTACGCGCAGCGCGAACTCAACGAAGGCGACCTTCACGCCGACCCGCTGACGCAGTTTCAACGCTGGGTTGATGCGGCGATCGCCGCCGAACTCCCCGAACCGCTCGCCGCAGCTCTTGCCACCGCCGACGCGCACGGCACTCCGAGCGTCCGGATGATCCTCGTCCGTGGCATCGCCGCCGACGGCCTTCGCTTCTATACGAACCATGAGAGTCGCAAAGGTCAGGACCTCGCCGTCAATCCGCAGGCGGCGCTCACCCTCTGGTGGCCGGGGATCGAGCGCCAGGTGCGCTGCTCAGGTCCAGTGCGACAACTCACCGAGGCCGATTCGGCCGCCTACTTCGCCAGCCGCCCGCGCGAGAGTCAGCTCGGGGCCCGAGCCAGCCGCCAGGGTCAGCCGACCCCCTCCCGTGAGGTACTTGAGGCGGCCCTCGCCGCCGAGACCGCCGCTCACTCAGAGGAGACGCCGATCGACCTCCCTGCCTTCTGGGGTGGCTATCTCCTCACTCCCGCTCGTTGGGAGTTCTGGCAAGGGCGCCAGAACCGCCTCCACGACCGCTTCGAGTACCTGCCGAACGGCGCCGCCTGGGAGATCCGCCGCCTCCAGCCCTAGCTCTCGCCCCGCCGCAACCCGCCCCTAGCCAAAACCTGCGCCGAGGCTGGAAGTAGCCCCCGTCGATCGGATACCCTACGCCCAAGCGCAGATCGCGCTTCATGAGACACGGCGCTCGGATGCGGGCGCCGATCGAAGGAGGAAACATGCGAAAGAAGTCCGCACTGGCGGCTCTCTTCGTAAGCGCAGCGTTGATCGCTGGCGCTTGCGGTGGCGGCGCCAGCATTGTCGGCTCGTACAAGCCTGGTGAAGGCGGTACCGGCGGAACGTTGCTTGTTGGCGACTATCAGGACGTCGACAGCTTGCACCCGTACTACTACTCCACCGTGATGTCAGCGAACGTGTTGGCAACCGTGTGGGACGGCCTCGTCACCCTCAGCAATGAGGCGAAGTACGTGCCGTGGATGGCGACCGAGATCCCAACGATCGCCAACAAGGGGATCGTTCTCCCAGGAGAGAACGGCGACGCAATGACGGTGACCTGGAAGCTCCGTGATGGGCTTGTCTGGTCAGACGGAGTTGCAATCACCTGCGCAGACGCCGAGTACACCCACAGCTGGGTGATGACAGAGGGGAACCCTCTCTCAACGACCGGCGCTGCCGAAATTTCCGATGTTGAGTGTGTCGATGACCTGACGATCAAGCTGCACTACTCCGAGCTCTACTCGGGCGTGTACGGCGGCGTTGGCATCATGCCGAAGCACTACTTCGAGAAGTACGACATCAACTCCGGTAATCCGGCAACTGACATGGTGCTCGGCGCGGGCTTCCGCCCCGAGGACCTAGCAAACGTCCCAGTCTCTGGCGCATTCAAGTTCGCAAGCCGAACTGAAGGTGTTGAGACCGTGATGGTTCGCAACGACAAGTGGAAGAACCCATACAGCGGCGAGGGCACGAAGCTTGACAGCATCAAGTACGTGGTCTGCGGCGATCCTGACACTTGTATTGCGAAGTTCCGCGCTGGCGAGTTGGACATCGTGACCGACCTCGACCAGAACAGCTTCGAGGCCACGAAGGACCTCGGCGTTGCACAGAAGGCACAAAGTGTCTTCACCTACGAGTTCTTCCGACCAAACCACTCGCCAGATGACTGCTCAATCCTTGAGCCGCTCAAGACGACGCGTGGTGGTGGTTGCCCAGTCTCTGACCCAGCGATCCGCAAGGCAATCGCTCAGGCCACAGACAAGAACTCCATCTGGACCCGAATCCTTGGCGAAGCCGGTGTGATCGCTTCTTCAAGCGTCACCCCACTCGCCTGGTTCTATAAGGAGCAGAGCCCGGTCAAGTTCGACCTGGCCGCTGCGAAGAAGACCCTTACCGACGCAGGCTGGGTTGACGGCAATGGCGACGGCATCGTGGAGAAGGACGGCGTCTCTGCCATCCTCGAGTTCTGCACGACGATGAAGCCAGTGCGAAAGTCCACCATTGCCTACGTGGCTGGTGACCTTGCGAAGATCGGGATCAAGGCCGTGTACAACGGCGGCGGCACCATCTTCGCCCCGTGGACAGAGTCGGACGAGTCGCTCTCGTGCAACCTTGCCCGCGGAAACTTTGACGTTGCGCTGCACGCCTACAGCTCAGGCATTGAGGCGGTCTCGCTTTACGGCGTGTACCACTCAAGCAAGGTTGAGCCAGACGGCCAGAACGACGCCAAGGTGAACGACCCGGTACTTGATGCCCAGTTGGACATCATCAAGGGCACGATCGATTTGGACGTAATCGCCGCTGCAGCAGCCAAGGCTCAGGAGATCATGGCTGCCACAACGGTAGAAATCCCCCTCTATTACTGGTTGGGGATTGAGCTCGTGAGCGACAAGGTCAAGGGGTTCCTTTCGAACCCAACGCAGGCCGGTCCGCTCTGGAACGCAGGGGATCTCTCCCTCGCGAACTAATCGGGTTCTCGTCACCTTCGGGTGATGTAGCACGAGGGGCGGGACGCAAGTCCCGCCCCTCGTTGTTTCTCCGCCAAGGTAATCGGCTAGGATTCTGCAGGCACCACTCGGGTGCAGAGAGGGGGATGAATGCTGAAGTTCGCGCTACGCCGCATCGCTGCAAGTCTCCTGATCCTCCTCGGCACCACCGTCTTCATCTACGCACTTCTCCTTGCCGCCCCTGGCGGGCCAGAACAGAAATACGCCAACAATCCCCGCTTCACGCCACAGCAGCAGCAGGCGTATGTAAAGGCGCTCGGTCTAGATAAGCCAGTGCCCGTCCAGTACTGCCGCTGGCTCGGCGCTTGCCGACGTGACGCTGATGGACTTGTTGCGCTGATCGGGCCAACCGGTTTCCCAAGCATCTTCCCGAGCTTCCTCTCGGGCGTTGAGAGCGGCATTGTGCACGGTGACTTTGGCTACAGCTACGAGAACGGCAACGCCGTGATCGAGCGCATCAGTGGCGCCCTCCTCCCCACGCTGATCTTGGCCGGCCTCTCCGCCGCCCTCTGGCTCTCACTCGCCGTGATCCTCGGCGTCATCACTGCCCTTCGAAATGGTGGCCTCTTTGACAATGTGTTCAGCGTCTTCACCTACGTTACCGCCGCGTTTCCAACCTTCATCCTGGGCTTCGCCTTGATCTCAATCTTCTCCGTCTGGCTCGGGGTCACACCAGTCAGCGGGATGACGGATGGTCGACTCTCCCCCGCCTTCGGCAGCAACGAGTACTGGCAATACTTCGCCTATAGCCCAAGCACAGCGATTGCCGACTTGGCGCGCCACCTCATCCTTCCAGTCACAACGCTCGTGCTGATCAGCGTTGCGGGTGATGCGCGCTACGTTCGACAGAGCGTGATGGAGTCCATGGGGATGGAGCATGTGCGCACCGCGCGCTCTAAAGGGCTCAGCAGCCTGCGCATCAACCGCCGCCACATCCTGCGCACGGGACTGATCCCATTTGCCACGAACATTGGACTCGCCTTCCCCTTCCTTGTCTCAGGCGCACTGATTACGGAGACGATCTTCAGCTGGCCAGGTGTTGGCCGACTCACGCTGATAGCGATCGGCAATCTTGACTACCCGCTGCTGATGGGGATCCTCTCAATCGGCGCGGCCGCAGTGGCGATCGGCAACCTGATCTCCGACCTCCTCTACGCCGCCCTTGATCCGAGGATTCGTCTATGAGCGGCGCTATGCAGGATCGACTCCCAGTCTCCGAAAGCCCGTGGCAGCAGGCGCGGAAGCGCTTCATGCAGACGCGCATGGGACCAGCCGGCCTCACGGTCATCATTGGCATCTTCCTCTTTGTCGTGCTCGGGTCTCTCTTGCTCCCGTACGACTTCTATGAAGTTCCCCAGCCTGACGTGATCAACTTTGTCGGTCGGCCACCAGCCTGGGGTCGCCCGTTCGGCGAGACCGGAATGCTGCAGCTTGATGTGATGACGCTCGTCGCCAACGGTGGTCGCACCTCGCTCATCATCGGCTTCGCCACCGCAATCGGCTCCATCACCATCGGCACCTTCGTTGGCGTTATTGCAGGGTTCATCGGTGGAAAGGTTGACTCGTTCCTGATGCGCCTCGCCGACGTTTTCCTGATGATCCCTTCACTCTTCGTCATCCTCTTCCTCGCTCGCATCTTCCAGGGCGAAGGTGGCGGCGGCGTCTGGTCACTCGTCATCGTCTTTGTTGGCTTCGGCTGGATGGGGCTTGCGCGCTTGGTTCGTGGTCAAGTGTTGGCGATTCGCGAGATGGAGTTCGTTGAGGCGGCGCGCGCACTTGGTGTTCCGCCACTCCGTATTGCGCTCAGACACATCCTCCCGAACGCGATTGGACCGCTCGTCGTGGCGGCACCGTTCATCGTGGGTGGCGCAATTGTCAGCGAGGCCTTCATTAGTTACCTCGGCTTCGGCGTGAACCCTGCCACTCCAACGTGGGGGAACATCCTCTCCGAGTCGGCTAAGTTCTTGCAACAGGGGAACTGGTGGTGGATCGGATTCCCCGGCCTCTTCATCGTCCTCACGGCGCTATCCGTAAACATGATCGGCGACACCCTGCGCTCAGCACTTGATCCTCGAGGTCGCAAGTGAGCGGCACCAAGGGAGCGCCAGTGATTGAGGTAAAGGACCTCAACATCTCCTTCAAGACCGCCGCCGGCGTGATCAAGGTGGTGGAGAACGTCTCCTTCTCGATCGGTAAGGGCGAGTGCCTCGCGGTGGTCGGAGAATCGGGCTCTGGTAAGAGCGTCTCTGCGCTCGCTACGATCGGCCTCCTCGTTAAAGATCAATCGATTGTCACCGGCTCCGTCCTCTTCCGCGGCGAGGAGCTGCTCGGCAAGCCGGAGTCGTACATGCGCAAGATTCGGGGCGGCGGTATCTCCATGATCTTTCAGGAGCCGCTCTCCGCACTCAACCCAGTCACCACAATTGGCGAGCAGATCGCCGAAGTACTAGTGGCGCACGGCCGTGCCGGCTGGCGCGAGGCGAACAAGAAGGCGATTGAATATCTCGAGCTTGTGGAGATTGCGCAGGCGCCGCAACGCGTCAAGCAGTACCCACATCAACTCTCAGGCGGTATGCGCCAGCGCGCGATGATCGCCATGGCGCTCGCGGGCGAACCGGAGCTGATCATCGCCGACGAGCCGACCACCGCCCTTGATGTGACGATCCAGGCGCAGGTGCTCGATCTTCTCCGCCGCGCCACCAAGGAGCGCGGCACGGCACTAATGCTGATCACGCATGACCTTGGTGTTGTTGCTGAGACCGCCGATCGCATCGCTGTCATGTACGCGGGTCAGATTGTTGAAGAAGGTCCGGCACGTGAAGTGCTCCGTGCGCCAGCAGGGCCGTACGCGCTCGATCTCATCGCCTCAATTCCGTCATACGAGCGACGTGGGAAGGGCCTCTCCACGATTCAGGGTGCCGTCCCGTCGCCTGCAAACTTCCCGAGCGGCTGCCGCTTCCACCCACGCTGCCGCTTTGCGGTGAAGGCGTGCGCCGAGACGATGCCGAGCCTAGACGCACGCGGTGCCGACCGCTCCGTCCGCTGTTTCCGCGCCGATGAGATTGCGGGGGGTGCGAAGTGAGCGAGAAGCGCGCCGCACCTGGAACGTCGGCAAACCTGCTTGAACTCCGCGGCTTGAAGAAGCACTTCCCGATCGGCAGCGCCATTCCACTGATCCAGAAGCGGAAGACGGTGAAGGCGGTTGATGGCGTGGATCTCACGATCGCACGTGGCGAGACGCTCGCGATCGTTGGCGAGTCAGGGTCAGGGAAGACGACGCTCGGACGTGTTGCACTCGGCCTTCAGCAGCCGACCGCTGGCGAGGTCTGGTTCGACGGTGCACGCCTCACCGATCGCAGTGCCGAGGAGCAGCGCAAGCTGCGCCGCAAGATGCAGATCGTCTTCCAGGATCCGTTCGGCTCGCTCAATCCGCGCCTACCTATCGGTGACCAAATCCAAGAGGGGCTCGTCGCTCACGCGATCGGCACGGCGAAAGAGCGAACGGATCGGATGCACTCCGCGCTCGAGCTGGTTGGCCTCCCCGCTGAGTACGCTGTGCGCTACCCACATGAGTTCTCCGGCGGTCAGCGTCAACGGATCGGCATTGCCCGCGCGCTCGCCCTTGACCCCGAGTTCGTGGTGCTTGATGAGCCCGTCTCTGCACTCGACGTCTCCATTCAGAGCCAGGTGCTCAACCTCCTCGCCGATCTTCGAGAGAAGCAGGGGCTCACCTACATGTTCATCAGTCACAACCTTGATGTGGTTGGTTACTTCGCCGATCGTGTTGCGGTGATGTATCTCGGCAAGGTCGTTGAGTCTGGCCCCGTAGATCACGTCTTCACCAAGCCACAACATCCGTACACGATCGCCCTCCTCTCGGCAGTACCGAAGATTGAAGCACACGACACCGCCGATCGACTAATCCTGGAAGGTGAGATCCCGTCGCCGATCAACCCGCCGTCTGGTTGCCGCTTCCGCACCCGCTGCTGGCTGCGTGAGCAGCTCGGCAATCCAGAGCGCTGCGCTACTGAAGAGCCAGCACTCGCCGCGTCCCCGCGCGATCTTGACGTTGCAGTTGCCTGCCACTTCCCACTCGAGGACGGCGCCGCCGCAACCACAAAGGTTGGACGCACCGCGGCGGCGACTTCTTCTAAGGCGAAGTCAAAGGCCTAACCCCAAGCGATCACGCGCTAGCGCGCGTGCCGAGCTACGCGCGCCTGAACTGCTCCAACAGGCTCGCCGCCACAGTGGCACTCCCTGGGTTCGGCTCAATTCGCTCCTCCGCTACGGCGATCAGCTCCGCCGCCTCACTCAGCGAGGCGTAGAGGCCAGCACCGAGTCCAGCGAGCGCGGCGCTCCCCGCTGCCGCCGCCTCAGGGATGCGTGGCAGCACTACTGGCACACCGAGTAGATCGGCGCGCATCTGCGGGATCCCTCTTGGGACGCTGAGCTGCGCCGCATAGAGACCGCTCGTTGCACCAGTCGCCGGGCCAGAGAGCCACATCTCACTCAGCGGAAGACCTGCAGCGCGTGCAGGAGCGAGCAGCGCCGCAACGGCGAGTGCTCCGTACTCCATGACGGCACGTACACGGTGCGCATCGACGTGCCCGTCGCGTGTCCCGCTGAACCGCACCTCTTCGCCATGACGCTCTACGCGCACACCATCGGCGCCGAGCGGCAGTGCAGCAACCGCATCAATGAGTGCGCCTGGATCACTCCCCCGTTCAATCGCTTCGCTGATCGTGGCGTCAAGAAGGAGACCGGTCCCACCAAGTGCGCCGCCCATAATCCGAATCTCGCCAAACGAAGCTGGCGCTGGACCCGACCAGAGTGCGCCACCAACCTCCGTGGCGATGCCCTCCGCAGTTACGCGTTCAACTGAGATGCCTACCCCACCAGCGGCGCCACCAACATCAACGCCGCGCGCCAGATGCATCAGCCCAGCACCGATCACCGCCGCCATCCCGTCATTGGTCCCCGAGATAATCGGAATGCCGATCGGCAGTCCAAGGTCACTCGCAGCTTGCGGACGCAACGCACCGATCCGGGTTCCAGGGAAAACCTCAGGCGGGAGTGCACGCTCGTCGAGTCCACCCGGTCCGCTCAGCAGGAGCGCGCGTTGCGAAGGGGAGAGCGAGCGAGCCGGATCCCAGAACGAAGCAACCGCTTCGCCGCTCAGTCGAAAGGCGAGCGCATCCCACGTTGAGAGGAGCCAGGCAGTCTCCTTCGCCGCCGTCGCACGCTCACGCAAGAACCAGCGGGCTTTCGGCAGCTCAGCGAGCAGCCAGCCTGATCGACCCAAGAGCGCCGCAAGCTGCGCATCATCATCAGCGGCGCGACGATCGCGCCAGAGCAGCGCCGCACTCGCCGCGCTTCCATCTTCTCGCACCGGTACGAGCGTTGGTCCGTGACCATCGGCGGCGATCCCGAGAATCTCAATCCCAGGCCCTGCGGCCGTAAGCGCTTCGCCCACCGCAGAACGGATCGCTGCCCACCAGACGTTTGGATCTTGCTCAACTGCGCCACTCGCAGTGCTCAGCGCCACACCGCTAGCGCGTCGTGTCAGCGCAAGCGGGCGTCCACTCTCCGCATCAGCAATGAGGACCTTAACCGCGGTGCTCCCGAGATCAATGGAGAGGAGTGCGCCACGCTGAGGAGTCATTGCGCAGCCACCGCGCGGACGGCGCGACGGTTCAGCGCGGGCCGGCGCTGCGGCCGTTGTTGACGTACCACCAGGCGCTCGGGAAGATCCCTGCCGCGAGCGCGATCTTGATCGCATCACCAATCAGGAACGGCGTCGCCCCCTTGCCAATGGCGTCGCCAAGGTCGATCTGCAGTGCAGCAACGAGCCAGCTCACGCCGAACGCGTAGATGATGAGATTGCCGATTAGCATCGCGCCAACGGTGCCGACCACACTCCGATCCCAGCCGAGATCGGCGAGTCGCCCAACGATCCAGGCGGCGAAGAGCATGCCGATGAGATAGCCACCAGTTGGCGCCAGCGCGAGTGCGCCGTCAGCCCCACTGGCCGCAAACTGCTCAATCCCGTGACCGCCTGACTTGAAGAGTGGCGCGCCGATCACGCCGAGCGCCAGATAGAGGCCGAGAGACGCCACGCTGCGTCGGGCACCGAGCGCCGCGCCAACGAGGAGGACGCCGAAGGTCTGTCCCGTGATTGGCACTGGCGTACCCGGGAGTGGGATAACCACCTGCGCCGCCGCACCAATGATCAGCGCGCCGACCACTGCGAGGGCGAGCCCTTGCAGCCGCGCACCAAGTCGCTCACCAAGGAAGACGGGGAAGAAGAAGTCGCCCAGCGTTACGCCGTGCTCCGCCGCCGGAATCCGCGCCACCGCTGGCATTGATCGCCTGACCTGCATTACGACCTCCCTCTCTCTGACTGTGGTGATTCTACCCCGCATGGAGCGCACAAACACCCCTTCTCGTGGGCTGACTGCCAGAGATGCGGCATACTGCCCCTGGGCATGGTGGCCATCGTTCAATGGTTAGGACCGTGGTTTGTGGAGCCGCAGATGAGGGTTCAATTCCCTCTGGCCACCCCACCCGCCCCCTCGCGACCCTTTGCGGGCCTCTTGAGGCGGCCTGCCGCTGCCCGCATCCTTAGAGACTTCACATCTGCATCACACGAGGGGCTAATCGTTGGCGCGCATAGTATCCCTAACGGGTCAGACGGCCCGAAGAACAAAGGAGAGGTGCGATGAACTTCAACTGGCTCACACTGATCGGGGGTGGCTTCACTGCCGCCGCAACGCTCACCGCTGGGATCTCGATGAGTGGCCTGATGGCCCCCTCGGATGTGCCAGCTGTCGTCGCTCCGGCTGCTGAGATGGTCTATGTGGAGCAACCGATTATTGAAGTTGCGCCTCTGACCCCTGGGGCCTCGCAGCTCCCGCCTCGCATCATTGCAATCCTTCCTCCAGATGCAGCAACAGGCACAGGCGGAGTTGGAGCGGGCACCGCGTTGACTACGCCAACACCTGGATCAGTTTCAACTGATCCGGTGCTGCCACCAAGCTACTCAGGTGACGAGGATGATGAAAGCTACGAGGATAGCGATGACGGCTACGCAAGTGGCGACGACGAGGACGAGGACGAGGGTGAATATGTTGGAGGTGGAGACGATGACTGATAAGAAGCGACGACTTCACGCTAGCGATCTAGCGCCAGTCGAACAGGGAGTGGTAGCGCCAGCCGCGGAGAAGCGGCGTCCTGACGCTCGGCCGTTCCAACGTGCGTGGGGGGCGGCGGGTGCCGCAGCAAGTTCTGCGCTTCTTGCGGCAATCGTAGGGCCAATGGTGGCTGCGGCCGGAGACGGCGGGTTCGCGATCGATTCTGGGACCAACGGGGCTGAGGGTGTCACCGCAGATGGTTCCCCTGTTAGCGCAGTCCCAACACCAAACTACGTCTACCTCCAGCCGGGCGAGAGCGCCCCTGAAGGAGCGCCAGTGGTGCAGCTTGATCCGATCACCGTCGTTGCGTCGCCTCTACCGGGCAGCACAACGGTTCAGCCAAAACCAAAGCGCCAGGTGGTATACATCTACCTGAAGCCAGGGCAGACGCCGCCACCGGGCGCAATCGTCAAGAAGTCCGGAGCTGTTGCCGCTGTCACGCCAGCGCCAACCTCAAACGCAACTCCGGCCACCGGCGGTGGTTCCGGAGGCGGTACGGGTGGCGGGAGCGCAACGCCAAAGCCGGTCACGCCGCCGCCAGTGGCAACTCCACGGCCAACACCGGCGCCAACGCCGCCGCCAACCAAGCCATCAGGGCCATAGTCTGCACTCGACATTAGGGGTGGGCGGACCTGCGCAGCAGTTCTGGGTTGAGCGCTCAGATACAGCAATGGGCGGCCATCTCGGCAGCCGTGTCGTCTGGGAGCATGAGCTCTCTCAGGCGCAGCGCGCCGAAGTGGAAACGCTACTCAAAGAGATCAGTGCCCGAGTGCAAGCGTGGGCGGCGATCGCCACGCGGCATCATCCGTCACAACTGACACAACTCAATGCAGCCAAGTCAACCTCAGTAACGATCGGGCCAACCCTTGCGGCACTCGTCTCGTGGGCAGCAGACGCCTGGGAACTTACAGGGGGCTTGGTGAACATCACGATGCTGAACGAACGGATCGCAGCGGAACACGGGACACAGCCTGAAGGGGCCGCTGCGGCTGATCGAGGCTGGAACCTCATGCTCCGTAGCTGGACACATCGTGATCACCAGCACCTTCTCGGCGGAGAGTTGCAGCGACCATTCGGCCTGCAGATTGATCTTGACGGCGTAGGAAAGGGCTGGATTGCCGACCGCGCAGCTGCGCTCCTTGAGCGCTCGCTTGAAACCGCCGTTGATGAGGGACGCCTCCCCGCCTGGAGCAGCTGCTTCATCAATGGTGATGGTGACCTTGCGGTAAGAAACCGCGGTGGCGCTGTAACAGAAATCAGCGTGGAGATCCCGCGCGATCAGGAGCGCGCAATCGGAACGCTGACCGTGAGTGGGACCTCATGTGGCGTTGCAACCTCCGGCACCGGGGTTCATCACTGGGGTGGACGACATCACCTCATTGATCCGCGTACGGGTGAATCGGCCCAGAGTGGGATCGCGCAGGCTACCGTGGTTGCATCCAGCGCTCGCGAGGCCGAGGCCTGGGCAAAAAGCATCGTCATTGACGGAGCTGCCGCCATGAGACGTGCTGAGGCGGCGGGGGTACAGCAGATCATTGCAATCAGGGACGGCGGCGAAGTGGTGAGTGCCCCTGCACTTCCACCGCTACGGCCACGCTCCATCTACGCTCCAGCGCCAGTTACTAGCGCCGCACATGGCGATACCCAATGAAATACCGCGGTCTTCCCCGCGCCGCGCAAGCCCTCCTCTGGATGACCTTCTTTGGCGTGATTGGGATTGCGTTTTACGGCTCACTCCCGGCGGCTGTTGCGGCGTTCTTTCACCTTGCGGATGTGGCCCCAGAGAAGATCCCCTGGATGAGCTCACGCATCACCGCCTTCCTCGCGTATGGTGCGCTTGCAGCATCCTCAATCTATGGACTCGCCATGACAACCAAAACGCTCGACTTCCTCGCTCGGCGCACGGTCACCGACCGACTCCATGAGGACCTCAGCTTCTGGGGACTCCTCCTTGGCGCGACGCACGCCATCTTGCTGATGTTTGATGACTACATCCAGTTCACCTGGGAGTCAATCCTCGTCCCGTTCGCCGCAAGTTATCGACCAGACGCCGTGGCGTGGGGGGTTTTCGCCCTCTATCTGACCGCGCTACTGGTCCTCACTAGCAAGGCACGCAGTTTCATTGGGCTGCGCTTCTGGCGCGCGATTCACCTGCTCGCCTTCGTTGCGTTCGGCCTATTGACCGCACACGGTCTTGCAGCAGGAACAGATAGCGGCACCCCGTGGGCTCGCGCCCTCTACGTTGGTGCGGTGACGCTGATCGCCTTCTTCTTTGCGATTCGCGTGCTCCAAAAGATCAGCGGGGCAAACCGCCGCTAACTAGTTTAGGGTTGCGCGATGAACGCACCAGCAACAACACGCCTCCCACTGAATCGAAATCCACGATTCCTCCGCCTCTGGACGGCGGAGACGATCAGCCACTTCGGCTCGAGCATTACCGGGATCGCACTCCCCTTTGTTGCGATCACACTCCTGCAGGCGGGTCCACTTGAGGTGGCAGTCCTCAACCTCGCCGACTTCCTCCCATTCCTGCTGATCGGACTCCTCGCTGGCGCACTGGTGGATCGACTTCCGCGACGTGCCGTGCTGATCGGTGGTGATCTGGGTCGCGCCATGCTGATCTTGACGATCCCACTCGCCTACCTCGCAGGAGTTCTCACGCTCACACAACTGATACTCGTCGGCTTTGCCGTTGGCGTGCTCACCGTCTTCTTCGATGTTGCATACCAGGCGTATCTCCCGTCGCTGATCGGACGTGAGGATCTCGTTGAAGGGAACAGTAAGTTGGAGTTCAGTCGCTCCGCCGCGGGCCTCCTTGGCCCAGGGCTCGGCGGGCTTCTTGTTGATTTGCTTCGCGCGCCTGTGGCGATGCTCGTTGATGCTGCATCCTTTCTCGCCTCTGCGCTCTTCCTCGCCAGCATTAATGACCGAGCCGCATCTACGGCGGCGGCGAGCAGCGCACCCACGACTGAGCGCGACAGTGGACCACCGGCACCGGCACGAGGGGCAGTGCGACGCGAGATTGCTGAAGGTCTGCGTTTTGTCTTCGGGCACCCCGTGTTGCGCACAATCGGCGCCGCCACCGCCACCTCTAATCTCTTCTCAAGCATTGGTGGCGCCGCCTTCATGCTCTTTGCAATCAAGGAGCTGCAGATGTCCCCTGCGCTGATCGGTCTCGCCTTCTCGCTCGGCTCCGTTGGTGGCCTCTTGGCATCGCTCGTGGCTGGACGTCTCAGCCGACGCTTCGGCGTGGGGCGCGTGATCGTGGCAACAGTGGCGCTCGGGGGGCCGTTCGAGTTCGCCGTCGGGCTAGGGAGTGCTGGCGCGGATGCCCTCAACCTCGCCCTGATTGCGGCGGCTGGGTTCGCCATGGGTGGCTCAGGGACGATCTACAACATCAACCAGGTCAGCCTGCGCCAGGCGATCACTCCTGAGGCGATGTCGGGTCGGATGAACGCCACCATGCGCTGGTTTGTCTGGGGGACGATGCCGATCGGCTCTATCATCGGGGGCATTATTGGCGAGACGCTCGGCGTACGCGCAGCGATTCTCATCGGCGGAGCGGGTGCTTCGCTCGCCTTCATCCCGCTCCTCTTCGGCCCTGTCTGGCGCATCAAGGAGATGCCAACAACAGAAGAGGCGCCGCGCACCTAGCGCAGCGCCTCCCCTGAACCGTTACGAGACTCAGCTCTTGGTTGAAAGACCTCGTGAAAGTGCGAACCCTGCTGAGCCGATCGGAGCGAAGAGGAGGAGCACCGCAAGGGCGAGCCCCGTTGGATCGCTTGGCTCGTTCAGCGGCGCCACGCAGTCTCCACAGAGGGTTGGCGCAATGCGAATCACCCCTGCGTCGCTGGCAAGTTCATAAGCACCCGCCCAGTGCAGGTTTGCTCCGTTGAGGACAGCGGTAAGGGCGTTCTCAGCATCCATTAGGCCTTCGCAGTACATCATGGTGGAGATCAGTTCGCCATCGATCTTCACCTGATCACCGTCAACGCTTACCCCGCCGACGATGGTGTTGCAACCGACGCTTGCGCTCAGCTGATCACCATCAATGACCAGGTAGCCGCCCGCAACGTCATACGTTGTGCCATTATAGTCAATCCAGAGCGGCGGGTTGCCCCCACCTGGGGCGACACCATCAGCCATGGCAAAGTGCACACCGTTTTCAATTCGAATCAAACCATCTGCACTTGCAATCCCGTCAGCAACGATTCGAAGGTCCGCGCCTTCAAGGATCTTGCCGAGCGCAGCTTCAGCGTCCATCAGCCCTTCGCAGAACATTTTGGTGCTGGTCAGCGGACCAGTGAGCGTGATCGTCCCCGTCCCCATATCCGCTCCCATCGCCACGTCAGCGCTGGTGGAGAGGGTGTTGCAGCCGACGGATGCGGTGAAGCTCCCATTCGCGTAGTCGATGCTGCCGTTCTCAACGTTGAAGACGGAGCGAGAGAGTGAGTCCCCGGTCACGAGCTGGCTGAAGGTTTCGTTAAAGAAGAGGCCTCCCATTTCAGGGAAGGAGATCGGCATGATGCTCTGGCACATCTCTGGAGCTACCCCGTCATCCCCTGGGGCGCACGGGTCGTCTGAGACGGCGCGGACCGCCGTGGTTGGGTAGATCGCCCCAAAGAGGCTGAGTGCCACGAGGGCGGTGAGGAGTCGCTTTCGCATCGGTAGCCCCTTTCCTTCGCCCGTCTGGGCGCTGTTTGCCCACCAGGGAGCTCCATGAGGCCCACGCTGGAGCCTCTGAGGCACGAGGTGTGCCGTCACCACCCTAACGCCACACGTGCAGAGGGGGTTCCCGGCTGGGGTCGTGGTGCTAGCCTCGCGGAGAGCGGTGGGCACCCACCGCATGATTGGGGGGCACGTGGCAGGAGGCGAAACGAACGGGGCGATCATGCGCAGCGAGATCGCCGAGTCGGTCAGCGTTGCCACTCGCCTGATCGCCGACCGCGCCCGATTCGAAGCGATCGGCACGGAGCTGGCGCGGCGCAACCCAAGCGTAGTCGTGGTCGCCGGCCGAGGCACGAGCGATCACGCCGCGATCTATGCCCGCTACCTCCTTGAGCATGCGCTCGGCGTTCCGGTGGCACTCGCCGCGGCGAGCCTACTGACGCAGTACGGAATTGAGAGCGCGTCGCCGCAGAGTGCGCTCCTCGCCTTCAGTCAGTCTGGCGCCGGCCCAGACATGATCGCCCTCGTTGAGTCGGCGAAGCGGCGCGGCGCGTACAGCGTTGCACTCACCAATGACGTGAGCTCCGGACTTGCCGCGGCGGCAGATGCAACCGCCTACCTTGACGCCGGACCAGAGCGCGCCGTTGCGGCAACCAAGACCTACCTCGCTGAGCTGATCAGTGTGGTGCTCATCGCCGCCGCTGCAGCGCGAGCAGTTGGACGCGATGCCGCATGGGCTAACGAGATCAACGCACTCCCCGCCCGAATGCAGGCATCACTTGAGGCTGCATCATCGTGGATTGCGAGCGCGGCTGACGCACCAGTCTTCCGTGCACTGCTGAGCGGGAATCGTGCGCTCGTGGTTGGACGTGGCTTTGAGTATCCGAACGCGCTGGAGCTCGCCCTAAAGTTGCGCGAGACCACCGCGATGTTCGCCGACGGCTACTCCGCCGCCGATCTACTCCACGGACCGATCGCATCAGCGAATGCAGAGGTTCCAACAATCGTCCTCGCAACGGATCCGGCGACCGAGAAGAGCATCAGCGGTAGTCTCGAGCGACTCCGCGCGGTGAGTGCCCCACTTCTGCTGGTGCATAGCGGTGCCGCCGGGAGTCGCGGGGTGGCAGCGCTCGAAGAGCTCGTGCTGCCGAAGGGCCCGAGTGGCCCACTCTGTACCCCCGTCACAGCGATTGCTGGCCTGGCGATCATTGAGGCGGTTGCCACGGGCCGCGGCCTCAACCCCGACGCCCCCCAGGGCCTCACCAAAGTCACCAAGACCC
>Ga0209296_1001564_pt1 | contig 17374 bp, 32 predicted proteins | sample S_130206_EF_Meta_FD_187319 | JGI IMG/M metagenome (GOLD analysis project Ga0209296, IMG submission 187319) | Freshwater microbial communities from Lake Simoncouche, Canada to study carbon cycling - S_130206_EF_MetaG (SPAdes) (version 2) | ecosystem: Environmental > Aquatic > Freshwater > Lake ...
GGCCCCAATCCCGTATGAGTGTAAGCACATCACGCAGGCTAAAACCTTTGTTTTTCGGCTGGCAGAGCATATGAAAAAGGTCGAAAAAGCCCCAGATTTCGAGGATTTGTAATTTAGTTTATTTTTCTCTGGACAGGCGGTTGGGTATGTGCATAGTCAGTTATACACAACCAACCGATATGAAAACCGAAAACGAAAAGTTCACCGCCACCCGCCTCGCCGTTCGCGCCAAAGAACTCCTCGACCTTGCTGTCGAAGCGGGCGAAAAAACCCGCCGGGCTGACGATGCCGTCGCCACCTGCGAAGGTGATGACGCACAGAATGCCAATACACTCCAATCCCTCTTTGACAAAAGGAACGCCCTTGCCGAACTGCAAGACGAAGCCGAGCGTCTCGCCTTCAACGCCGAACGCGCCGCTTACTACGCCTCCCGTGGCGACGATGAGCAGGCCGTTTGGTATACTTCTTTTGACCCCTCTGATTGCTAAACAATCACGACACCTACTATGACCTTCACCTTAATGTCCGTCGCAGAAGCCAAAGCCAAGACTCCCTCTTGGTCTGGAAACTTTGCCAAACCATTTGTCGTGTTCAACAACAAGACAAACCACCCGGCACACACTTTCGCCACCCGTGCGGAAGCGGAGGCGTTCGCCAATTACTTTAACACCCGCTCTTAATCCACACACCTACTATGACTGAAGACATCATCGACACTCAAGACGGCTACTGCATCTGGCAGTTGGTGACCCCTTTCAAGGGTCGCATCTTTGCCTTCCTGCGCCCGGTAACCGAAGGAGTTAAGAACTACATTGTCGTATCCCCGCAGGGGGATAACCAAATCAACTCACACGGGTTGTATGAGGACTACGAGATGGCGATTAACATCGCCCGTGAGCATAAGGATGCTTTGGTTCTCCCTGTTACATCTGGTAAGTTCCCGTAAGGAGAGGGGGATACTTAAGGGGGATTGCTTGGTTATCTGTCAAGGAAATAAGCGATTAACTTCCACTTGACGCAGGCCCGTGGCCGGGCATCGTGCTGTGCGAACACTATGAACAACACAGCCAAACTAAAATATATCAAGCAGGCCGTCGTCCGAAAGTATGCAAAGACGAAGGGCAAGCGAGTCTCCGTTGAGTTCCTTATGACCCTCGACACTATTGTCGAGCAGGCGGTCTTTACCGCCACCAAGGAGCATAACAACGGCAAGAAGACTCTCACCGCGCATCTGCTGGTTGCTCCGGCTAAAGCCGAATGAGCAAAGGCATCAAACTTGAACCCCACGCCGTCTTTAAAAAGGCGGTAGCCGGGAAGGGTAAGAACGGGTGGCTGACATACTCCTACCCCCTGCTGGTGGAGGTCTGTATGAAGCACCACGGCTTTGATGAGGACGATGCCATTGAGTGGGTGGACTACAACATCTGCGGTCTGGCCGTCAATGGGTTCAATATAACCTACCGGAAGCCAAAGGTGACAAAGGCCAAGTAGCGTATGGCCAGAAGTTATTCCACAGGTCGAGGCGACTCCGTTCGTGCGGATTTCTTTTCCGTTCGGGCAAGGGCTTACCCAACTGTGTGGCGCAAGACGCTGGACGAAGACTTTGCCGCCGTGCGTGAAAAGGAAGCCATCCGGGTTTATCGCCGTTTGTCAGATGAGGAGCGTAAGGGTCTTGAGAGAACTATCTGGCCAAATAAGAAATATCCTACAGTCGTGGATTACATTGTTGCTCGTGGCGTGGCGGGGGAAGACTTTGAAATCCTTCCCAAAGCACCTTATCATCTTAAGGACACCGCTGACGGCATTCAGAAAGTGATGAAGGAAGAACTCCCGGCTCACACCCTGTTCTCTACCAAGTATGCAATTAAAGATGACCGGGTTGAGATTGTGGGTGAGTTTAAATCCCCCGGTGGACGAAGTGATTTCCGGCAGGTTGCCCGGCTTTATGTTGGTGGCGACGACTTCCCCACAAAGGAGTCTGCGCTGGATATGGCGGAAGGGATTACGATGTTCATTAACGAGAACCACGCTCTCGACCAGAGTGAAGGCTCTGGACTGCTTGCAGACCGCCGTGACCCTAAAGAAGCCGAGACGCTAAAAGAGCGTGACCAATACGAGCGTAAGCGTCGTAACCGAAACCGGGACTAATCGTTGACATCCGCCCATTGTCACTATGAGCGAGAAAGAACCCTGCCCGCAATGTGGCGACCCCGACTGCACCTGCGAAAAGGGCAAGTGTGACTGCACGCCTAAAGCGGAGAAGACCCAACCTTCTGACAAATATCTCCCCAAGGAGAACCACAAGAACATCGAGGACGGGATGGTTATCTCCAAGCCCGTTAACCCGTATGTCCGGGGCGAAGTCCCGATTGTGACCGAACCGCTCATCGAAACCAAGAAGAAGGCCGAGAAGGAGATTGAAACCTATGCTGGCGAAGCGTGGTTCCCGCAGGCTATTGAAGGTATCAAGAATTATCTGGCTTACGCCAAGGTTAACGCTGGCGACCTTACGGAGTTTGGCTATGGTTATTGCTCGTATAATCGCGCCAAGGACGGCCTTTGGGCCGTTAACTACAACTACAGCCGGACTGATAAGACCCTGTTTAAGACGACTGACGCTAACGCTCAAGCCTACTCGTTTACATCGGAAGCCCATTCCAATTACAGTTTTCCGGTCAGCAAGCATTTTGACGAGAAGTCTGCTCAACTTGCCTGCTCTGATTACAACATTTTTGTTGCCGCAAAGCCGTCTGCTGAAGACCATCCGGTCAAAGCATTTCGTTCTTAATGGCCCGCTCTTTCTCCACAGGCAATAAGGTTCGCACTCCGGCGCAAGTAGCCGCGTTGATGCGTAACCCTGCCGCTCGTGCCGCCGCCGCCGCACAGGGCGGTAACGCTGGTGGAGCAGGACAATCGGGATTGCAACAAGGTGGAAAGCCTTTGCCTATCGACTATGCCGCTATTGCACAAGTTCTCGGAGTTTCTGAACAGGATGTTAAAGACATTCTTACTGCCGCTGGCATTAAGCACAAAGGGAAAGGTGCTAAAGACCCGAAAGAAAAGCCAGAAGATGAAGCCAACAAGGAACAAAAAAAGGCTCAAGAACACCCGTGGTGGATGAAGCACGGCCCCGGACTTGGCCCTCTGTTTGCGCTGGGTAATCGTGGTAATGGACTTGGTATGCCAGAGGGTTCGGGCCTACCAGACAATGGTGCTGGTGCTTTGCTTACGCCGGAACTTCTTCATAAGCGCATCAACAAGTTAAAGGCATCGGGCAAATTGCCTCCGTCTTTCCCGTCTAACCCGCCCCCTGCTCCGTCGGCTCCTACCAAGTAATTTATGGCTCGGTCTTACTCGGCATACTCTGGAGAGCGTGTAAGGTCTGATGCTCCCAGACCCAACTTAAGCGACTCTGCCAAGGCTGAAATCCAAGCCCGCTATGAGCGTGCGCAAGCACGCTATAAAACCCGTCTCCGGGCCGTAGAGAACTCTCAAAAGTTAAGAGAGCGTGAACTTGCGTTAATCAAAGACCTAAAGGAGATAAGTGAGCGTGAGTCCAAGGGTAATTCCGTTCAATCGGACGCACCGACCCGCAACCCGGACTTAAACACGAAGGTTGAAGGAGGGTTAGTCGAGACTTGGTATGACAAGCCTACCCGGTCTTGGGTCAGCCAGATTAAGGATGCCAATGGTAACCAAGTCGGCTCCGCCGAATACACGGGTAGTGGCAGGGACTCCGCAAAGAAAGCCCACGATTTCTTGGTCGGGGAAGCCGAAAGACGGATACGGGACAATGGTTAACCCCCGTTGACACCCGACAAGGAGCGTTATGGCTCGCTCGTATAATAGTGGCTCTGCGAACTCTGTTCGCTCCGACTTGGCTCGCGCCAATATCAAGGGCAAGAACGAAGACACCTCCCTTAACCCGGCACAGGAGCGTGATGTAGCCAATGTAGTGAAGAAAGCCAACGCCTCGACTGACAGGCTTGCCGAGTCTTTCGACCTTCAAATGAACCCGGAAGGTAAGTATCCCATTGTTGACTCGTTTGCGTCTGCCATCCCGACTGTGAAGCGTGCGATTGCCGAGATGCGTGAGAGCGTTCCCCCTCAATTCCTCAAGGATATGGCCGGAGCCGTGGTCGATACAATGGAACTCGCCTACCTTAAGTCTACTGTCGAACACCGAGTAGCCGCCGCCGTGCGTGCAAACGGCCCGGACAACGAAGCCCCGATGCGTGCGCAACTTGAGAAGCAAATCAAGGAGGTCGCTACGACCCTACAGGAGACGCATCGTGACCTTGCAGTTCAGATGAAGGGAATGGGATGGCCGTCCGGTATGATTACCGACCTTGCCCAAAACGCCATCCGCACGGCTCGCTCCGTATACTCAAAGAGTGGCTCGCAAGAGTCCATTCTCGACACCAAGCGGTTCCGACAGGAAGCCGACAAGTTCTACAAGGAAGTCACCGAAGGGACTAACGCTTAAAAATTATGGAAGCCTGCGAAGAAGCAACTCAACTAATTATGAGCCTAACGGCTCAAGTCGCCCAATTGAAGCGTATGGCTTCTGTGGAGCATATCGCTCGCCAGCGCATCGTTGAATGTGGTGAAGATATCATCCAAGCGTGGGCAAAGGGCGAGAAGCATAGCCCGGTTCTACACGCTCGCTGGCAAGAGGCCACCGACCCGAAGGCAATCGACAAGGAGTTCAAGCGTATCGCCAAAGAGTTTGAGGCCAAGCAAGAAGAAGTTCAGAAGGCCCGGCAGACGCTTGAACAGCACAAGAAAGACCAAGCCGACCCCAAGATGCCTACTGTTCGTGAGGCCAAAAAGGACTCCGGCAAGTAAAGGTTAACCAGCGTCCGGCTCCAAGATGTGCAGGGGAAGTCTCCAGCCGTCTATCTCTTGGTCACGAAACTCGTCTCGCATATAGTCCTTGGCGTTGAACGGGGTAAATAGTTTGACCCGGTTGAAGTATGCCTCGTCCAGCACCTTGGCTCCGTAGATAACCTTCCACGCATCTTTCTGCCAGAACGGAATAGCGTTTTGCGTTCGCAGGGTTCTGACTTCGCCCATCATCCCAACATCTGGTAGGTCTTTGCGCTGGTTGTGGATTTCGTTTGGCCAGACCGGGAAGTTCCAAGCCAAATTGTAATGCTTGGCTACAGCCCACTCCGACACAATGGAGCGGATGTCCGATATGAGGTTGTGTTCAAGACGGCCTTCGGCCTTCCCCTTGGCGTAGTTAGGTCTATCCGTAGACCCAAACTTCATTAGCCATCGCTGGGTTGCGGCGACTGTGCAAAACTGCACCTCGTCTTTGGAAAGGGTGATAATCACGGCGTATTGGTGCTTGATGCTTGTCTATGCTTCGTTACAGTAGTCGTCAAGTATGAACCATAAAGCCACCCGACTTTCCCGGCTCGAAACCCAAGACCTCAACGCATACCGACGGCTGGTAATGGAAGTGACTGCCGATATGAAACAGGTTGAGCGCAACCTCAAGTTGCTGGTGAACCAAAACACTTTGGACATTACTCCGACCCTGCTTACCGGACAGGACACGGGAGAGTTGGAACGCCGTCACGCCGCCGAGTCAATCTTGCAGTCTTTGGGTCGGGTTCGGGAGTTGATGGAAAAACTTCCTTAATCGGTAAGATGCGTATACAGGATTACGGCAGGACTCTTGGAATGAGTATGCACGACATCCGTGCGCACTTTGGTTGCCCATCCACCTACCGGGATAGTCGGACTGCCATCCTCGTTGTCGGAGACAACCTTAAGGGGCTGTCCGTAAGGGGGACGATGGTGCTACACGACCAAGACGGCGACCTTGTCATCCAATCGCTTCGGGCGATGGACTCTGGGGCTGGCTCAATGATGATGCGCAAGATATGCCAACTTGCCGATAGGCACAAGGTAACCATCCTCGACCTTCATCCCGGCCCTTATCCCTTAAGCAAGTATTCGGTTGGGGTGAAGAAACTCCGGAAGAAGGAATTGATAGCGTTCTACGAGTCGTTCGGGTTCACCTTCAATGGTGGTAGGACTACGATGTTTCGACCTCCCAAAATAACCTCTTGACAATCGCTTGGGAATGGTAAACATCCGTTGACATAACCCAATAAGCAAATGGCACGCAGTTATAACAAATCTTCCGGCAATAGTGTTCGGTCGGACATTCCTCAAAAACCCGACATCTCTAACGAGATTAAAGGAATGTTTTCGTCCCCCGGCATTTCCGACGAAGTTAAGATGATGTTTTCCTCTCCCAAGGAAAAAGCCAAGTTGAACAAGTTTGTAAAAGCCGAGGCTGAACTTACCAAGGCGATGATGTCTACCAACAGGATTGAAGGAGTCTTGGGTGGGCGCAATCTTTCGTCCAAGGACTACAATGACCAGATGGACGAAAACGACAATGCGAGAGCCGATGCGATTGTCAAAGGATACAGGACTTTGTCCTACGACCAAGAGCAATGGGTCTTTGACGCTGAAAGTCTCCGCGAACATTTCGATGTTCAAATCGAGAGCAAAAACATTCCGCAGGACACCAACTATTCCGGTTGGCTACGCAATGAACTTGAAGGTCTTGCTGACGATGCCAAGGGCGAAGCCAAGGCTCTCCGTGACCGCATCCTATCCAGAAACAAGTAATCTATGTCTCGTTCATACAACAAATCTTCCGGTGAACGAGTCCGCTCCGACTTTGGCCCTGCGCAAGACTTCAACAGTTCTGCCGAAGGCAAACTGCGTGATGCCGACAACAAGGTTAAACAGTTGAGCCAAGACTTTGACAAGAACCCAACCGATGCAAACCGGGTTCGTTTTGAGAAGGCCGTTGATGAGCGTAAGGCCGTCTCCAAGCAACTTCAAGATGAAGTCGCCAGCGATATCTCCAAGTCTAACCAGATTAAACAGGCTCTTGATAAGTATGGTATCCACTCTTACGGCGAGATGCAGGACAAGAAGTCCGCTATCAAGGTCGCCCAAGAGCGTCTTAAACTTGCCACCCGGATGATGGATGGACTCCTTGAGAACTCCGACATCTCTACGGGTGAGGGTCGCAAGAAGTATCTGGAGCGGGTCGGCGACACCGAACGAGCCAAGGCTCAATACCGCCAAGTCCGTGATGATTGGTTCACCTCCCAGAGAGCAAACGAAATTGTATTGAACACCCGTGGTCGGGAACTGATGCAAGATGCCCTACAAATGGAAGGCGTTCTTTATTCTAACCGCGCCCCCAACTTTGATTTGGGCATTAAGGAAAACAAAGCGTCCCGTCATAACATCTCTCAAGCCTTAAGAAACTTCCGTGAAGAACGCCGGAATGTTGATAGCAAATACCCTCCCCTCTAACCAAATAAACTCCAATGTCTCGCTCTTACAATAAATCCTCTGGTAATTCCGTCCGGTCTGATGCCTTCGAGTCCGATTTCAAGCCCGGAAGAAACCTTTTCCCTGCCAGCCAAATCCCGGCAGATAAAAAGCCAGCGGCAATTACTTCTGCAAGTGAACGGATTATGTCCGAAGCCACCGCCGCGCTCCGTCGCTCTGGCGACGAAGACTTATTTTCTGCAAAACTTGGTGGCAACATCCGCTCTGGGAACTTTGCCAAAAGATTGGCTGAAGGTATGGTTAACGGAGACAAGAGCAATGGTCTTGAGGACTACTTCCCCAAGGGAATGTCCACCGCTTTTGGCCGCGCTCTTTCCAAGAGTGGTTACGCCCCCGGCCCCGACGACCCGGACACCATTAAGGCTATCGGTCAACTTATTGCCATCCGCGCACAAGACGAGGCTGGCAAACAGGAACTTGGTGGTAGTTTTGAAACAAGAGTTGAGCGCACGGAACAAGGTTATCGTATTTTAGCATTCACATCAGACTATGAAGGTCGGGATGACGATGGTGAAAAGTCGTATCGGAACTCTCCGGAAAAGCCTATCGCCTTTATTCCTCACGACGAGGTGTCTCGTTCCAACCCTTCCAGCCTCGTCGGCACAAAGACCCCAACCATTTTCAATTCCCCGGCGTATATTAAGGCACAGGCATTGCGTGGTTACCTTGACGCACTTCTGCTAACCTCTTAACAGCATTTATGTCTCGCTCTTATAACAAGTCCTCTGGTAACTCCGTTCGTTCCGACGCTTCTCCACGCCGGGGCCAAGTCGGCCCTAACGCAGAAGTTGACCGCTGGGTCGGAAACGCCAACCTTGACCCCGGCGCAAGAAACCTTTTTCAAGCCAGCGCAATTCCGGATGAAATGAAGCCTGTTGCCGTTGATGCGGTTCAAAGAAAGATTGAAAAACAGGTTGCCAATCTGGGTGGCAATGAAGGGCAACCCGGTTCCGGAGCCGCCGCCAAGGCCGAAGAACTTGCTAACAAATTAGCCGAAACGATGGTTTACGGCAATGGCTACAACGGCCTTGAGGAGTATTTCCCCAAGAGTATGTCCCTTCAGTTTATTAACGCTCTGGCAAAGGATGGCTATGTTCCCGGCCCTTCTGACCCGGACACCATCTTCGCCATCGGTAATATTATTACCGCTCGCACCAGCGACCCCAATTTCTTGGGCTTTGGAAACATTGAGACAAGAGTCTCCCGTGATGCGGATGGTTATCGCATTTCGGCATACACTTCTGACTATCAAGGTCGTGACGCTGACGGAGAGAAGTCTTACAGGAACGGCCCGGAAAAGGAAATCGCCTTTATTCCGCACGATGAAGTCTCTCGTAAAGCACCCGCTTCTTACGAGGAACGCCTTACCTCGCCTGCGTATCTCAAGGCGAACGCCTTGCGCAGTTACCTTGACGCACTCAATCTGACTTCTGGGGTCTAATTTATGTCTCGCTCCTACAACAAAGGTTCTGGCGGTAGTGTTCGCTCCGACCTTCCCTTTGACATCACCAAGGGGCTACCTGCTGGGCTTGGCAAAGCCTCCGCCCTCCAACTCCGAGTCCTTGGCTACACCCCAGACCAAATCCGCGCTGGTAAGGCAGGAGAGAAGCAACAGAAGGTAGTCAAAGCGGCTACCCAACTCGCCGAAGCAAAGGCAGACCCTACCAAGTTGCTGTCTCCAAATGGCCGAGATACTCGATATGTCGCCCAATTCCGTGACCGACTCGTTCGTGAAGGCGACCCGCTCCTTCTTTCAGATGAACTTCCGGGCTTCAAGATGACCAATCGTGGTGACTACTACGGACAGGAATACGACTCTTACTTGGTTATCAATGACACCAAGAAAGTTAATGAAGCCGCCGCCAAAGCGTTTTCCGAGTTAGCCAAACTTCCTGCGGACATTGTTGACCGGATGTCGTCTTCCAAGATTATGGAGTATGTTGAGAACTCCGTGACTGTAGCCACCAAGGGCCAGAGCCGAGTGCGCTGGAGCATTAAGTCCTACCCAGACTAATCCGTGGCCCGTTCGTATTCCAAGTCGTCTGGTAATCGCGTTCGTAGCGATGCCCCATTCCCGTTTAAGACCCGGAGAGATATTGAGGATGCTCAAGATGCCGAACGAAACAGACGAATGAGTGGCATTACGCCTTATAGCGTAGACCCGGCAAAGAACCAAGCCGAGTATAACGCACTTAACGACGAGTTGGACGCTAAATACAAGCCTATCTACAAACAGGAATTGGCTAACCGCAAGTCCGCCAAGGCTGATGAGGCCAACGCCAAGGCTCAAGTTCAAGCCGCAAAGGACGATGAGAAGAAGCGTGTTGCTGGCATCGCCTCCGGGATTGTTCGTGGTCTTGCGCCACAAAGAACGGCCCTCATTGACCGATTAGTTGAATACCGGAAAAGCGATTACGAAAAAATGAAAAGGTCGCTTGATGCACTCAAGGGCGATATCGACAAATTGTTTTCCGGGAGGGACAAGTGGGACAAGCAGAATGCTTGGCTTACCGCCAATAAGGACAATCTTGAAGATTACCTTGTAGACAAAGAAGGAAACAGGCTTCCAGAAGGAACAAGCCGTTACCTTGCTGAAGGTCATCGGTATAAATTGAAGGCGGAGCCGGACACCAGCACTTGGCAAGGCACGGCTCGTCAACAAGCCGATGCTATCGTAGACGAGTTTGCCGCCAAGATTGTCGCAAAGACCGAGGAGCAGGCCAAGATTGGAAACTCATCCGACGAGAAAATTGTTGGAACACCTAAAGTTGAGTCGCATCTCGACCCGTGGCAAAACAGTCGGATTACTGTTGAAACAACGCACCGAGTTGTGACTTGGGAAACGAATATGATTTTAAATCGCTCCAAATTGAATACTTGGTTTAACCAATGGCCAACCCGGCTTGTATCTGATACCAAGAAATAATTATGTCCCGCTCTTACAATAAATCTGGCGCGAACTCCGTTCGCTCCGATATGCCCAAAGGCCGGGAAACCCCGTTGGCCAATTTGATGCAGACGGACATTATGCGTGGTAGCCGTCCGGCCTACCTTGATGCCAAAGGGCCTCCGCTTGATGATAAGGATGTTTCTTCTGTCGCAAAGAAAGGGTTAAAGCCAACAGTTCCGGTTAATCCCAACTTTGCTTACAATCTTGCGGAAGGTAAATATGCCCCACTTGAGGTTACATTGGTTAACAACAAGGGCGATAAGGGTGTCAAAGTCCGGCTTGGTAATCAGACCCGTGGCTATGGCGTTGGCAATGACTCAAAAGACGGGTGGCGCGGACTTATTGAAAGAATACGAAAAGACTTTGAAGGGTCTTACGACAAAGTCGTATTTAAATCTTCTCCGCAAGCCGAGTTGGCAAAGTATGAAGCCCAAAAGCCGGAGTTTAAAGTCTCTTACGATAAGTATGGCTCTGCTGTTTTCAATTCGGACTTTTCCAAGGGCCAACTGATAAAGTTCAAGAATGACGACAACATCTACAAAATCAGAAATGTAAGTAAGGATGGCGGGAAAAGTGGAGTTTGGTTTACTGATGTGTCGAGCGGAGATGAAGGCAGGGGTTATGCAGACCAGATTGAGGCCGTGCTGGTCAAAAAGAAGAAATAACCAATGGCACGCTCCTACTCAAGACAGGGAGCAGACCGCGTCCGGTCGGATAGTCCGGCTTTAAGGTCAGCGGAAAGCATCGCAGAACGCATCCACGCCACCCAGAAGCGTAGAGGCGGTGAGCCGTATATGAGCCACATCAAGGAAGTAGTCGATGGGGTGGTTAACCCGGAAGCCAAGATGGTGGCATACCTCCACGACACGATGGAAGACGGGGGGCTTACAGTAGCCGAGATGAAAGCCAACGGCATCCCGGATAGAGTCATCAAGGCCGTTGAGGCCCTTACCAGACCACCTCCCGCAGAGCAGAAGATGACCTATCAAGAATACATTGAGCAGATTGTGAAGCCGAATGAGTTAGCCCGGCAGGTCAAGATATCCGACTTGCGCTCCAACCTTAAGGACAACGACAACCCCGGACAGGTAAAGCGGTATGAACGAGCCTTGCAGACCCTTCAGTATGTCCCTCCCGTCGATAAGAACTCTTACAAGCCAGAATATGGAGGCCAAATCGTAATGGTTAATCCTACCAAGATTTTAGACAGGCTGGCATACGAAAACCCGGAACGGGATATTCGCCAGCCCTCGACTCAACTTAAAACCGGGGATGCGCCAAGAATTGACCTTGCGACCTCGTTCCTTCTCAAAACAGAAGAACAGCGAAAGGGAGAGAAACTAAAAGGTAGCCGGATGGGGCTTGAGGACGGCGAACTGAAAATTGCAGATGGCAGGCATCGCCTTGTAGCGGCTGAAAGACTTGGGATGCAGTTGGTCGGCATCGAGGTCAAAAAGGGAACTGCCAAACTCTACGAGCAGTTCGTTTAAGCCGTCGGCAACTTGCGCAGTAGCGGGTTGTGGACATTGAAATACCAATCCGCAATCAGCAGAGCGTCAGCCGTCTGACCTGTTAGGTCTTTCCTTTCTCCGTATTGCTCTCTGGCGTATATGGTCAGTTGTTTCTTCCATTCTCCGTGCTTCATCTCACCACGCTTGATGCCCTTGGCATCCCGGATGTGGCGTTGCCAATCCTGTGGGGTAACTTCCAGCACCTTAACATTCTTCGCCATTAGGTAGCCGATAGTAATGCCGAATGCTTCAAACAGAACTGCAATACGGGATGAGGGTATCATCGTCCCCATAAAGCGGGGCGGTCTTTCGATAACCACCAAGTCAATGTCGTCCGACCTGTCAAAATGCCGGGCCATCACGGGCCGGAGCGTCTCAACAGTATCCCCGGTCAGTTTTTCCAAAACAAACTTTTGGGTTTCTAAATCCCAAACGCAGATGCCCCCGTTGGCTCCGCTGTCGATGGCGATAAGTCTCATTTCTTCCGAATGTAGTAAATAATCAGCGCAAGTTCAAGGGCCAACAGAAGCAAAAGATACTCAATGTTAACGAAGTAAATGCTTTGGTCAGCAATGGTCATCGTCTTACGCTCATCAGCAACATTATATTGGCCAGACTGTAGCACATCCACATACAGGCCAAAGGGTAATTTTTTAGCCAGATATTCCCCACTCCTGCGGAGAAATACGCCGCCGATGAGATACCCGGCACTATCGTAGTGCAAAAGAACTCAATACTCATCGTGGGATGGGTTCACCAATGTGCTTTGCTATGACGGATATGGCACGCTTGGTGCGTGCAGGTAAATTGCGGTAGGTATAGCCCTCGTCCTCAAAGTTACCCAAACCACGAGCATACCCGGCATATATCTCCCAGAAGGTCGGTGAACGACCCAGCCTTGCCTTCAGAGAGCGTTCCAGCCAGATAAGGTAGTCTACGGCATACTCACGGCTTACAAGGGCATCGTGGGCGTATGCAAAGTGGTATACCTTCTTCCCGGTCTTGTGCCGTTCGTTGCTGGTCTGTTGCCACGCTATCTGCCACATCTGGTAGGCCCCTCTGGCTTTCCCGTTGTCGCCAACTGCGCTTGGGTCATTCCGGCTTTCAGCCAAAGCCACGCCTTCGGCAAGGCGGGAGAAGTCCGTAGCCAGACAGAACACGGGCAGGAGTAGTAAGATTTTAGTTAGGCAAGTCCTCATCGTCGTCATCGGCTTCGTCAAATGCTTCCTCAATGCGTTCAAGGGATGCGTCCAAATCGTCCTCGTCGGAACCCTCACACTCGATAACCAGCACCGCTTCAATCATCCGGGCAAGGCGTTGGGCTTCTTCGTGGTCTTTCCCGGCAAGGGCAATGTTCATAGCAAACCAGATAAGGTTCATCGCCGCCGCCACAGAGGTGCTGATGTTGTTACTATCGACAGGGGCGCAAAGGGGTTCGACGACGCGACCCCCAATTTCTTGGCTGTCAAATACCGATATCTGGTGCATATGTGAATAAGTTGGTTGGTCTTACAGGATGTTGCAAGATGATACTTGCCAAGAGTCAACTGTTGGGCATCCTACGAGGTTCTATGAGCGACAAGCCTGTTGATTTGAACGACGACATCTGGAAGCAATCACTCTTTCTCCGCCTCCCTCCGGGAGCGGAAGGTAGCATTAAGGTAAATCCGGTCGCCCGAAAGTTTGCGATGCAATGGGCGCGAGACTACCGCAACGAACTTGAGTGGGAAATTATTAATGCAGAAGCAAAAAATAACCGCTTGACGGATGGCTCGAAAGGGGCATAACAGACAACTCTCACCCAAAAAACCAAAGTATCCAAAAAATCAAAATGAGCAACGAACACCACGACGAAGTCATCAATGTCCCGGCAACTGTTTCGCAATCGAACCTTGCTGGCTCCAACGCAATTTATAACAAAATCTCCGACCCGCTTCAAGCCATCCAGATGATGGGTGAAATGATTTGGGGTTCCGGAATGTTTGGTTGCGTGAAGCCCGAACAGGGAATGGTTCTCGCTATGACTTGCCTTGCTGAAGGCAAAGCCCCTCTTGAACTCGCCAAGACCTACCACATCATCGAAGGCAAACTGACGATGCGAGCCGACGCTATGCTTGGACGCTTCCTCACTTCCGGTGGTAAGGTGAAGTGGCTGGTTCGCACCAACGACGAAGTCAAAGCCCTCTGGTCACACGATGGCAACGAGATTGAAATCGGCGTGACTGTGGAGGAAATGAAAGCCAATGGCGTAGCCCTTGGTAAGACCGGACAGTTGAAGGACAATTGGAAGCGTTTCCCCCGACAGATGCTTACCGCCCGCTGTATCAGCGAAGGCGTTCGCCTGCTCGCTCCTCAAATTGTTTCGGGTATCTACACCCCGGAAGAAGTGCAGGACTTTGGCAATGGCCCCGTGAACCAGCCCTCTCGCATCTCCCACGAACCCGTTATGGTTGCTGTTGCGCCGAGGGAAGTTGCTGACCCAAAGGGCGAGGTTGTCTCCCGCCTTGAGGAACTCCTTGGCAAGTATGAACCCAAGGCTACCGAGTATCTCATCGGCAAGGGCTACATCAAGCAGGGTGCTACCTTCCGTGACCTCGACGCTATGACCGCCCAGCGAGTCCTGTCGAACCCCGGCAAGATTATTGGCATCCTTGAGGGCTTGTCTTCTTAAGCCCGACACTTTATCACACGACACACACAAACACGCACACGAAAATGACGCTATCCGACCTCAAAGCAAAACAAGACACCCCGGCAGTTGCACAGGGGGTGTATGACAATATCCAAGCAGAAGACTACCATCGCATTATGGGCCTCACCAAGAGCGGCCTAATGATGCTTCGCAAGTCGCCCGCCCATTTCTGGGATTGGATGAACTCTCCCTCGATACCCTCCACTAAAGCGATGAACATCGGAACAGCGTGTCATACGCTGGTCTTTGAACCGCACAAGTGGGACGACGAAATCACAGTCGTGCCGGACAATGCCCCCAAGCGTCCGACTGAAATCCAGCGCAACGCAAAGAAGCCGTCCGAGGAGACTCTTGCCGCTATCAAGTTTTGGGATGAGTTTAACGCCAAGTCCAAGGGTCGTGCTACCATCTCTGCTGAAGACGAGTATGTGGTTCGCAAGATGGCCGAGCAGGTCTTCAACAATGAGGAGGCTATGGCCCTTCTCAAGCACCCTTCTGCAAAGGCCGAGGTGAGCATTGTGTCCAAGGAGAAGGTGAAGGGCTTGGACATCGTCTGCAAGGGTCGCTGTGACCTTATCACGATGGACAATACTGTCATTGTAGACCTCAAAACCTGTGAGGATGCCTCGCCGGAAGCATTTAGTAAGAACTTTATGTCGATGGGATATTGGATGCAGGCCGCGCACTATATATCCATCGCTCGCAATAGCGGAATGCCTATCCAGAAGTTCATCTTCATTGCCGCAGAAAAGAACCCACCTTACTGCACGGCTCTGTATACCCTTGACGACACTTCTCTTGAAAAGGCGTTCGCCATCCGAAACAAGTTGGTTGAGCGTCTCTCTGACTGCATCGCACGGAATGATTTCCCGGCGTATCAGCGTGGCGTTCAAGCCTTGACAATGCCCGGATGGATACAGTAAAACACTTTCCCGTAACCACCAAAATACCAAAAAATAATACACACAATGAGTAAGTTCAAAGTAGACCTCAATTCGTCTGACCGCCCGGAACGCTTCACGGACGAGGGCGATTACACAGTCACCATCCAGAGCGTTGAGCGCAACCTCACCTCGCAGGGCTTTGAGAAGGCTCTCATCGTCTTCACCGACGAAAAGAACCGCTCCGTTAAGGACGACCTTCTCAACAAGGATACTGTCTATTGGAGACTCAACCAACTCATCGTCGCTACCGGGATGAAGGTTCCGCACGGCGCGGAGTTCGATTTCCAGAAGACCGGAGAGTTCTTCAACTTCGTGAAGTCCTTTGTCGGTATGAAGTTGACTGTGACGCTGAAGAAGGACTCTTACACCAACAAAGAAGGTGAGCAGAAGACCTTCCTTAAGGTGGCCAAGTATGCCAAGCCCGCTGGCTCCGCCACGGCTTCGTCCGCTGACGCTCCGTTCTAATTAGTCCGTAGTCGTTGTTGCTGGGGGGCGGGTGCGCGAACACTCGTCCCCTTTTTTGTGTCCATTGGGTTAGGCCAGCAGACGGGCGTTAGTTGACTCTCGTCCAATGGGCAGAGTGCATACCTGCAAACATTGCAAAGGGAAGTTTAAGACTTATCACAGGAGTGCAATGTATTGTTCCAATGCCTGCCAGCAGGCGTATCAAGCCACGCTAATCGTAAAGCGTTGGAAATCCGGAGAGTTCCACGGCAATCGAGGGTCGCTGTTTGCGCTATCCAAGTCCGTGCGTCGCTATATGCTCCAAAAACATAGTCACAAATGCTCCAAATGCGGGTGGCAAAAGAAGCACCCTACCACCGGAAAGGTTCCGTTGCAAGTTCACCATATTGACGGGGATGCAACCAACACAATTGAGAAGAACCTTGAGGTTCTATGCCCCAATTGCCATTCACTTACCCCCAATTACGGAAAACTGAATAAGGTTGGCAGATGGTCACGCCGGGATAATGCTCAAGGCAAGTTGACGAAGCCCAAATAAAGAATGTCCCGCTCGTATTCCACAGGCTCCAGAGGAGGTGACCGCGTTCGTGCTGACCGAAGCGGGCCTATCGTGCGTGCATCTGGTGGTGCGGAAGAACGGGCAGTCGTCCAGAGAGTGGTTAACCAGCCTCTTGCCGTGGCGGAAAGGGCTATCCACCGGGCTTCCACAGAGAATGTGGCTATCTACAAGGACGGGAAACAAATCGCCGTTAGCAACGGCTCTGACAGAGAAGTCGTATTTACCAAAGAAGAAATGAAACTGATGAAGGGTTCCGTCCTTACGCACAATCACCCGCAGGGGACATCTTTTAGTCGAGCCGACCTGCAACTTATCAAACAGCGCAAGTTGGAAGAAATCCGGGCCGTCGCTAACTACGACGATATGACATATTCGCTTAAGCCCCCAAAGGACTCGCTCCTATGGAAGACAAGCGTGGCCAAACTTGCATCAGACCACGAAAAGTTGCGTCGGGCGGTCTACGAGAATGCTGGTTATCTTAAGGAGTATGACGCTCGTGAGAAGGCGTGCGTAGCGTGGTATCGCAAGAACAAGGAGTGGCCGTCTCCAGAACAAGTTCCAGACCGCATTCCATCCGAAGTTCACCGCTCCGCAGTTAACGACTCTATCGAAGCCCTTGACATTAAATACAAACTCGGCTACACCAAAACTCCCATCCAATGAGCAATAAACCTAAAAACCCCAACACATCCGGTGACCGCACAAGCACCCGATACGACCTCCCAACAACGAACAACAAGGGTCAGCCCCCATCCGCCCCGGTGAAGGGTCGTGTGTCTCCCGCCGACCTTGTCAAACAGGTTGATACCAAAAAGGGCAAGTAACTAAACGGGGGGCGCAAGCCCCCTTGTTATTGAC
>Ga0209296_1001566_pt1 | contig 17358 bp, 22 predicted proteins | sample S_130206_EF_Meta_FD_187319 | JGI IMG/M metagenome (GOLD analysis project Ga0209296, IMG submission 187319) | Freshwater microbial communities from Lake Simoncouche, Canada to study carbon cycling - S_130206_EF_MetaG (SPAdes) (version 2) | ecosystem: Environmental > Aquatic > Freshwater > Lake ...
GGGTAAAGTGAAAAAAGGTACTCCTAAAGGATTTGCTACGTTACACTATGATTCTACCCCAAGTCCATTAAGTATGGCTGGCGGTGGTGTAGGTACGCTAACTGGAGATGGAGGAGTACTTGATGGGCTTGAGTCGGTGTTTGGAGCTGTTGGAGACGGATCGGCCTTTGCAAGTTTTGGTGGATTTTTAGGAACAGCAATAACAGCAGTAAACACTGTAAAAAATATCAAGAGTCTCAGCAAAGATGGCCTTAAACAAGAAGCACTGAATATATTAACTTCTCCCGGCAGTATTGCTTCCATTGGCGGAATAGTAGGATCAGTGTTTCCTAAAAATCAAACCAGTAATCAAACTACTGCCGCAAGTCAACGTACAGTAGTACCCGGCGATGCAGAATAAACTAATTAACTAATATGTCTGAAAGACCACTTAAAACCAACCTTCCGTTGCCCGACATTCGCGATAGTGCAGAAGCTACAAAACTTTTCTTTGACTATTACGGTCAAACACCTTTAGAGTTTTCAGCAAACGAAGTCGATGCAACGGTGTCATTTTTTCAGTCTAGAGGATTTGAAACCGATGCTGCCAATGTGTCAGCTGCTGTGATTTTAAAACAGGCAAAAATAGATTCAGTAAATGTGTTTACATTGTTAGACCAACTGAAAAAATTTAACGGGATGCAGATCAACTTACTAGTTGGTGAAATTCTCAACAACAATCGAACCAATACCTCTACATTAGGGTTTAAGACCGGCGAAGTTGTTAAACTTAGTCAAACCAGAAACATAGCAGCATAATGGCTAAATTTGCTCAAGGTCGATTCGAAATGAAAAACCCCAGTAAGTACATCGGTAAAAAAACACCCTTGGCGAGAAGTTCTTGGGAATTTGTTTTTATGAGAATGTTAGATGAACACACTGGAGTGGAAAAATGGGCCAGTGAAAGTATTCAAATACCTTACAGAGATCCCCTTACAGGAAAATACACAATTTATGTTCCTGATTTTTTTATCTCTTACGTAGATAAAAATGGTAAAAAACATGCCGAAGTAGTTGAAGTGAAACCATTGAATCAAACAAAATTAGAAAGCGTAGGAAAAAGTCAATATAACCAACAGCAATATGTAAAGAACATGGCCAAATGGGAAGCTGCTACTGCCTGGTGCAAGCAACAAGGCATAAAATTCAGAGTGGTAAATGAAGGTGATATTTTCCATCAAGGATCAAAACGCAGGTAAGTATAACTATGACAAAAAAACTAGAAGAACTGTTTAATTTAGATAGTGAACAATCATTAGAGCCTACAATCGAAGATCAAAAACCTCCACACGAGGAAGTAACTTCGCTGGATGCCAGTTTTAAGGCTGTGCAAGAAATAACCAAATCGTTGCCTGAGATTAAAGAACTAGATAATCTCGATGAAAGAGAACTAGATGACCTTGCTAAAAAAGCAGAAACTGCCTATGATGATTTAATGGATCTAGGCATGAACGTAGAAATACGCTACAGCGGTAGAATTTTTGAAGTAGCTGGCACAATGATGAAAAACGCAATTGATGCTAAATCAGCTAAAATTGATAAAAAACTCAAAGCTATTGATCTACAACTTAAGAAATATAAAATAGACAAAGACAACAATGAAGAATCCGGTGATGTACTTAACGGAGTTGGATTTGTAATTACTGATCGAAACGAACTATTGAAAAAATTAGGTCAAAAGAGCTAAATATTACTATGAAAACTTTTAAAGAATATCTTACAGAAAGCAAAAAAATATACAGCTTTAAGATCAAAGTTGCGGGCGAACTACCTGAAAATTTTCAAGAAAATTTAAAACAACAGTTAGATCGTTGCAAGGTAGCACAACTAAGCAAAATATCTTCTACTCCTATCCAAGAGTCTCCTATGGATTTTCCAACGTTAAAAAATGTTGAAGTTCATATTTTTGAAGTTATTTGCGAATATCCCGTAACTGCACCTGAAATATCAACTGACATAAAGGCCATGGGTATTGATGAAGATTGTTTTAGAGTTAGAGGAAGTGGAGAGCCTTCTGAAGTAGAGCAGTTGCTTTCAGCACAAGAACCTAGCGGCGAATCGCTGTTAGCTGAAGTCGATCTAGACAAAGGTGCAGGTAAAATCAAACACAAAGATTATTTTGGAGATGATTTTAATCGTGGATTTCTTAAAGATCTAGAAAAATCTGCAAAACAACGTAAGAAAGATGAAACCGGGCCAACCGAATATAAGCTGCCCAAGACCAAGACAAACAAAGTCGGTCTTAAAAGCGCAATGGGGAGTTAATATGAATTTCAATGATTTGATGTCAAAAATGCGTGAGTTGGATCAACCAGTATCGCAAGAAACTGTTGAAGGTTGCGGAGATCCAATGCCAATGCCAGCATCTTCAATTAAACCAGATACACCACCACCATCCATGAGTGTAAATCTTAATGCTCAGGGGCTTGATGACATCAGTGAATTAATAAAGTTGATGACTAAAGTCAATCCAGACATGATTAATCAACCAGCTCCAATGAGCTTACCTTCCGGCGGTCCTGATATTATCAGCATCAAACCTCCAATGTCAGCTATCGGCGATTTAGGAAATTTAGATTCAGGTCCATTAAAAATGTTACCAGATCTAGACAAAGACGAGCCACACATGGAACCAGACGGTGATGAAGGACCTAGTATCAAAGGTCTAGACCAAGACGATGACGGCGATCACGATATGGATGATCACGATATGGAAAAGAAAGACAGAGACGAATCGTTTGGTAACAGTGTCAACGATTCAGAACCTGAATATGGTGGTATGGATTCTGTGATTCGAAGCGGCAATGACATGCACAAACCCAAGCAGAGTTTCAGCGGCAAAGCATATCGCGGTGATAATCCTATGGCAGCTGGAGCATACGAAAGCAAAGAACAGCTACGTGCCGGCATACGTGCAGAACTGCTTCAGAGATTGGCAGAAGCAAAAGGAGCGAAATAATGTCAGGATTTAAAATTTCAACTGAGTCGTTAAGACCAGAATTTTATCAGGTAGTCTTAACACTAAGCGGTGGAACAGGCGTATATCCTACTGCCGATGGCACAAATAACGGTGCTGTATGTCCACAGGATCACAGCGCATTTGCTACCAAACCGACCACACTAGCTCTTGGTCGCCGTGTGGCCAGAGCTCATCTACGTTTTATGAATATTGTTGATGCAGTATCAAGATTTGCTGACGCTCAAATTCAAGACGTTCAATTTACCAGTAGCGGTGCAACAGTAGCTGACAACCAAGCACTAACTGTAACATTTACTATTAGATACGATCGTGCTGGTTCCGCAGCTGCCTCAAACATACTAACAACTGTAACGAATTCAGCCAGTGCTGCAAGTTCAACAGGCGGCATAGGACTAGGAGTTGCATCGTTTGCACCCACAACAGGTGCAGCAGTTACAGTCAATACTACAGCTAAAGCCTTACGTTATTTGATTGGGCAAGCAGTACTTCTAGCAATGACCAAAACTGTTCGCGTGTATGACGGAGCTCAAGGTGCCGAAATTGATGAAGCTATCACAATTGCAGCACCAGAGACTATTGCAGATATTTACGACGACATTGCAGTAACATTAGTTGATGCAGCAGAAACCATCGATAGTTAATATAAACTAACAAACCAAATAGGCTCTTCGGAGCCTATTTTTTTCATTAAATAACAATATGGGAAAATCACTAGACGGCGTTCTAATAAAGAAGGCCCACAAATCTGAAAAATACACTCTTGCCGAGGTTGAACATCTTGAAAAATGTATGGACCCAGTAACAGGCCCGTTGTATTTCTGTACAAATTTTTTAAAAATTCAACATCCGGTTCGTGGTGCTATTGATTTTGCACCTTACGATTATCAAGTAAGATTGCTTGATGCTATGCATAATCACAAAGATGTGATTGCTATGTTACCACGCCAGATGGGCAAAACAACCTGTGCCTGCGGATATCTGTTATGGTTCACACAATTTGTTCCAGAAGCACAGGTATTAATTGCTGCTCACAAATACGAAGGTGCGCAGGATATCATGAATAGATATCGTTACGGTTATGAAAATTTACCGGACTTTATCCGTGCAGGGGTTATTAGTTATAACCGCAATACTATTGAGTTTGATAACGGCAGTCGTATACAGGCAACCACAACAACAGAAAATACAGGACGAGGTAAATCTCTATCACTAATTTATTGCGACGAGTTTGCATTTGTTCAGCCTCCAGAAAAAGCCAAAGAATTTTGGACTGCACTTTCACCGACACTGTCAACTGGTGGTCGAGCAATTATTACGTCAACGCCAAACTCAGACGAAGACCAATTTGCAATGATATGGACCGAAGCCAACAACAAGTTCGACGAGTTCGGCATCGAACAACCATTAGGAGTTAATGGGTTTTTTCCTTATTTTGCTGAGTGGAAAGAGCATCCGGATCGAGATGAGAAATGGGCCGCCACTGAAAGGGCAAAAATCGGCAATGAAAGATTTCGTAGAGAGTTTGACTGTGAGTTTCTAATCTTTGATGAAACATTAATTAATGCTGTATGCCTAGCAGACATCAAAGGCGTAGATCCACTGATGATCATGGGTCAAACACGATGGTACAAAGAGATAGATCCTAAAATGACATATCTTGTCAGCCTAGATCCTAGCTTAGGCACTGGGGGAGATTATTCAGCTATTCAAGTTTTCGAAATGCCCAGTATGATTCAAGTAGCAGAATGGCGCCACAATTTGACTCCTATACAAACACAGGTCAAATATATGCGAGAAATCTGCAAATACATAGAAAATGCTGCTATAGAAAAAAATAGCAATGTGCAAATATACTACAGTGTAGAAAACAACTCACTAGGCGAAGCAGCATTAATAGTAATTAGAGACATAGGTGAAGAAAATATTCCAGGCTTATTTCTCAGCGAACCCATACGCAAAGGTCATGTAAGAAAGTTTCGTAAGGGATTTAACACTACACATAGAACAAAAATTTCAGCCTGCAGTCAATTTAAAAATCTGTTAGAAAACAAAAAGATGAAAATATATTCAAAGCCGTTAATATCTGAATTAAAAACATTTGTGGCAAACGGTGTGGGTTTTGGAGCTAAAACTGGAGAGCACGATGACTTGGTTAGTTCAACACTGTTGATTATTCGTATGGCAGCAGTGCTAGCAGACTGGGATCCTCAAATCTACGACAAAATGACAGAAAAAATCACTGAGGATCAGATACCAATGCCTATATTTGTAAGCACAGGATTTTGATAAATATAACTATGGATGCAATCAATAATATCTCTACAGATCTATTCTACAAAGTTAGAAGCCGTTTTCAAGGGCTAAAATTAGGTAACGAAACCGGCGAAATTACCATTAATCCGGAAGAAGCACGTTTCTTTGATTTTGATTATCAAGAAAACAAAAATGCTATCGGACATGTGAGTATTAGCCTAGCTGAGCCAAATTCTATGAAAGTCTATTTTTCAACTGGTATCACAGAAGCTATGGATGATGGCCAAAAGAAAAACTGGTACGGGTTTCTTAAAGAATTACGTATGTTTGCCAAACGTAGACTAATGGCGTTTGACACTAGAGACATTGCCAAAGACAATCTTGATCGCAGAGATTATGAATTTTTAAGTCAATATTCTAAACCTAAAAATCAACAAAATACAGTAACTACCCCTGTTGGAGAAAGCATTATGAGTGAAAGCGCACTATACGGATCAAAGACCGTAAGTTATCAAAAGTTAATGGACACACGCCTCATTATCAAACACAGTCAAGCAGTTATGGATGATGCAGCACCTGGTGCTAGAAGCAGAAACATTTCTGGACTGTTTGTTGAAAATCAAGACGGTGAACGTTTTAAATATCCGTTTATTCATCTAGCAGGGGCCCGTGCCATGCAACGTCACGTAGCCAACGGTGGCGTTCCTTATGATGACATTGGCAAAAGCATTGTGAGCATGAGTGAAGAAATTGCACAACTAAAGAGCTTTGGTAATTATGTCGTTCGCAACGATCTAATGAATTCAGACACAAATAATGTTGTAGAAAGATCAGCAGAACAACTAAACAGATTGCGTGAGCAAATTAAGGCAATGAGCAAGCAAGGCCATTATGAACAGTATCGTGAATCGTTCCAGGCACAAACACAAGAAGAAGTTCCACAAGAATTTGTAGAAGAATTTACAGAAAAATTCACAGTTAGAAACTTCAAAGAAGACATTAAAAATGTGTTCCCAGTTCTGTATAGACTGATGAAAGAAAGCGACATAGGCTATGACGACATAGTCGCAATGACAACCACAGAACAAGAAACCGTAGAAGATGTTGAACTTGGCGAAAACAACGAGTTTGATCGCTTTGAATCTTGGGTTATGGGGTTAGGCGAAGAATCAGCCATACAAAGTCAAGATCCAGATGAACAAAGTACTGCAATACAACAATTACAAGAATTAGTCAGTCAAGCATTTCCAGCAGGCGTTGATGGTTCAAATGCTATCGAAAGCCTTAAAGGAGTTATCGACGATCCCCAATTACAACAGCAAATTAAAACACAATCAAAAGAAGACGAGTCCGTTGATGTCCGAGGACTAGTTCAAGGATGGCTGCAACTATATGCCCCTGAAGTATTAGAACAACTAGATTTTGGAGACTTCGATCCAAATGCACAGGCAGCCGAAGAGCCTGCGGCAGAAGAACCAGTAGCTGCTGAAGAACCAGTAGCTGCTGAACCTGCTCCAGAAGAAGTTCCTCAAGAGTCTGCGGGCGGACCTAACAAAAGCGATATACCTGCATACCTACGCAAACAAAAAGGCGGAGATGATTGGAAGGTCAGCACTAAAGACGTAGAAGATGAAAAAACTAAATCTCCAACTAGCTCAGCAGGTCTAGCACGTAGAAAACAAGAACTAGGTATGGGAGAAGCTGACACTGATCCATCTAAAAAAGATGACGACGACGATTCTCCTCCTTGGGATACAGACGACGAAAAGTCGCCATTTAAAAAACCCAAGAACCCAAACCGAACAGGCCAAGATAGTGCCAGAGCACTAGCACAAAAAGGCATGCAGTCTAAAATGAATGTACAAGAATTGGCTGAATTTATTCACACATTTTATGATCGTGAAGCAGGCACATTTCCTAAAGGCCCAGAGGGCGTTGTTATTATGGTAGGCAAAAAGTTTGGTGAACAGGCTGAACAAGTTGCTCGCAAAATGGTAGAGCGTATGGCTCCACAACAGCAAGATCCACAAATTGCAGAATTGGCTCGTATTAGAGAATTAGCAGGCTATTAAGATTGTTCGTTGCAGTTAGAGTTGATTAAGAACTCTATTAGATTGGGCACAGAGGTGCCCTTTCTTTTGGCTAAATTGCTTGTCAACTAAATCGCCAACTGCCGCGTTATATATATGTAGGGGTAGAAATTCCTACATAACCTAAAAGGAAACTTTAAAATGAAATCAGCAATCGCAATCCTAGCTACAGTGTTCGCAGTATCAGCATTTGCACAAGCACCTGCCAAGAAAGAAGAAGCCAAGCCAGCGGCTACAGCAAGTGCTCCAGCCAAAGTGGAAGCCAAGAAAGACGAGAAAAAGCCTGCAAAAAGTGACGGTGCAAAGAAGGACGCACCTAAAGCAGACGCAAAGCCTGCTACCCCAGCAAAGTAAATTTGACTTAGACGGCAGTGACCTCATAATAGACGATGAGGTCACTTTTGGTCGTAATCTAAAAAGCAGAAATTTTGGTAAGGTAGTTAAAGATGAACTATCAGACTATGTAAAGTTTAGATTATGGCTAGCTAGACAATTAGCACTAGCAAAGTATAAGGAAAAGTGGGCTTGACCCGCTTTTTCTTTTGGTAAAACAAGTCAAAAAAACAGCAGATAATCATTGACCTTGCTAAATAAAAAGCGCATAATAACATATGTGCATAAGGCATATAAAACATTTTAGGCATAACATAGGAGGCATTTAAAATGGCATCACTCGCAGAAATTCGTGCAAAACTTCAAGAAGCACAATCAAAGTCTACAGGACAATCCACCGGCGGTGGAGACAACGCAATTTACCCACATTGGAATATGCAAGAAGGCAAGGAAGCGGTTATCCGTTTACTGCCTGATGGCAACTCTGCCAATACATTTTTCTGGGTAGAACGTGCAATGATCAAATTGCCGTTTGCAGGCATCAAAGGTGAAACAGACAGTCGTCCAGTTCAAGTGCAAGTTCCTTGCGTTGAAATGTACAATGACGGTACAGCTTGCCCAATCCTGACAGAAGTACGTGGTTGGTTCAAAGACAAGAGTCTTGAGGAAATGGGTCGTAAGTACTGGAAGAAGCGTTCATACATCTTCCAAGGTTTCGTTGTTGAAGATCCTATCAAGGAAGATAAGCAACCTGAGAATCCAATCCGTAGATTTATCATTGGTCCTCAAATCTATCAAATTATCCGTTCAGCATTGATGGATCCAGAGTTGGAAGAATTGCCAACTGACTACCTCAAGGGTGTAGACTTCCGTATTGCTAAGACATCAAAAGGTGGTTTTGCTGACTACTCTACTTCTAAGTGGAGCCGTCGTGAACGTTCTTTAACGGAAGTTGAAGCAACAGCCATTGAAGCTCACGGCTTGTTTAATTTGAGCGATTTCCTACCTAAGAAACCTACTGATATAGAACTCAAGGTAATGAAAGAAATGTTTGAAGCATCAGTTGATGGCGAAGCCTACGATATGGATCGTTGGGGTCAATACTTCAAACCAGCAGGTATGGGAGCCGCAACAGGTGATCCCCATCGTGCAACAGCTAATACATCAACACCGGCTGCTAAAGCCAGTGAAGATTTTGATGAAGAGTCTGCTCCGGTAGCTAAGGCTGCACCAGCGGCAGCTCCGGCATCATCTGATGGTGCTAGTCGTGCGCAAGATATTCTTGCCATGATTCGCAATCGTCAGAAGTAATTAAGCTAAACATAGAGTGCGAGGCAATCTCGCACTCTCTTTCATTTCTAGGAAAATAATAATGGCAAAACTAACTAAATTAACAAAAGTAAATGAATCAATCACTATCAATCGTTATGATAATGCTTGGATGGTTGAAATTGGTGGACGAGATAAAAAAGAAGAGTGGAAGACCTCTAAAACAGTCTGCAACACAGAAGAAGAATTGATTGCGTTAATAAAAGAGTACAACGCAATGGACTTGGACAATTAATATGGCAAAAGCATTTGATATTTCTAAATTTAGAAAGTCAATTACTAAATCTATTGACGGTTTGAGTATTGGCTTTAACGACCCAACAGATTGGGTCAGCACAAACAACTACGCATTAAACTATCTTATCAGCGGAGACTTTCAGAAAGGTATTCCGTTAGGCAAGGTCACTGTGTTTGCTGGCGAAAGTGGCGCAGGTAAAAGTTTTATCTGTTCAGGAAACCTAGTAGCAAATGCACAACGAGCAGGTATTTTTCCAATCTTAATCGATACAGAAAATGCGCTCGACGAAAAATGGTTACATGCTCTTGATGTTGATACAAGTCCAGACAAGTTGTTGAAACTTAATATGGCCATGATTGACGATGTAGCAAAAACTATTACAGAGTTTGTTGCAGAATATAAAACAATGCCTGAAGATGAGCGTCCTAAAATATTGTTCATTATTGACAGTCTTGGTATGTTGCTAACTCCTACAGACGTTAATCAGTTTCAGGCAGGTGATTTAAAAGGTGATATGGGTCGTAAGCCTAAGGCACTGACAGCACTTGTTCGTAATTGTGTTAATATGTTTGGCTCATTGGGTATTGGTCTTGTTGCAACTAATCACACATACGCTTCGCAGGATATGTTTGATCCAGATGATAAAATTAGTGGCGGCCAAGGCTTTATCTATGCAAGTTCAATTGTTGTCGCTATGCGTAAATTAAAATTGAAACTCGATGCAGACGGCAATAAGACTACAACTGTTCAAGGTATTCGTGCAGCCTGTAAGATTATGAAAACACGTTATGCCAAGCCGTTTGAAAGTGTACAGGTTGAGATTCCTTATGAAACGGGTATGAGTCCATATAGTGGATTAGTCGACTTGTTTGAAGCCAAAGGGTTGCTTAAAAAAGAAGGAAACAGTCTTGTCTACACTACTAAGGACGGCGAGATTATCAAACAGTTCCGCAAGGCTTGGGAAAAGAATGAGAAGACTGGCCTAGACATTGCAATGGCAGACATTTCTAAATACGGTGAAATTTCCATTTCTGAGATAACTACTACAGTTGAATCAGACTTGGAGGTCACCGAATGAAAGACGACTTAATTGCAGATATATGGACGTTGGTTATTGAGCACATCCCAGAGAAACATAGAAAAGATGTAGCTGCCGATTTTGTTAACACACTATTAGATTACGGTATCAAAGAATCAACCCTTACAAGCCTATTAGGTGTTGACGGTTATCTAGATACTGCAATTGAATATGCAACTGACGGCGAAGAAATTGAGGAAGATGACACCTACGAAGATGAGGATTAAATGAATTGGTATGACAAGGTTAGTAAAGATATAAGCAACATTCCCAATGCTGTGGCCTATTATGAAGCTGAGTTAATTGAAGCAAAACAAGATGTACGCATAGCAGGAAACATTGAGAAGGCAAGTTCGCAAATGCCTGGTATTGTAGAAGAACGCTTTAATCAACTTCAAGAAATTGAAGGTATCCTTGAGTACTTAAACATTGAACTCCGAAGACTTCGTAGTCAACACTTTCGTAAATATCTTGAAAGTTATCAACGAGCTTTATCTTCTAGAGACTGTGAAAAATTCGTAGAAGGTGAAGCCGACGTTGTAGACTTTGAAAAGATCATCAACGACTTTGCCCTACTGCGTAACAAGTGGCTGGGCATTATCAAAGCACTTGATCAAAAACAATGGCATCTAAGCAATATTGTTAAACTACGAGTATCAGGATTAGAAGACGCCAGTCTTTAAATACTGTATAATATACGCAGATAAATATCTGTATGAAACGTATTGTACTAATCACAGGGGGTTTCGACCCCCTTCATTCTGGGCACATCGCCTATATCAAAGCAGCTAGAGAACTAGGCGATTCGTTAATTGTCGGAGTTAACTCTGATGATTGGTTACGCAGAAAGAAAGGGCAAGAATTTATGCCTTGGCAAGAACGAGCTACTATCATCTCAGCACTACATGATGTTGATAGAGTTATCAACTTTGACGACAGTGATAACAGCGCCAAGGATGCTATTAGAAAAGTGAGAGCTATACACCCATCTGCTCAAATAATCTTTGCTAATGGTGGAGATAGAACGAATGACAATATTCCAGAAATGGATATTGTCGACGACAATCTACAATTTGTATTTGGGGTTGGCGGATTTAACAAAGCTAATTCTAGCTCGTGGATCTTACAAGAATGGAAAGCACCTAAAACAGAACGCCCCTGGGGTTACTATCGTATTCTACACGAAGTGCCTGGGGTAAAAGTTAAAGAACTAACAGTCGAACCAGGAAAAAGTCTAAGTATGCAACGACACCAATACAGATCAGAATATTGGTTAGTTAGCGAAGGAGCTGCCATAGTAAATCGTTGGCACGAAGATTACGATCTACCTCCTGTAATACTAAACAAACACGATGAATATTGTATTACTACAAATGAGTGGCATCAGTTAACTAATCCCAATCAAGAACCTGTTCGAGTAGTTGAGATACAATACGGTGAGCAATGCATCGAAGAGGACATAGAAAGAAAATGAAAATATTCATTGGATATGATATTAGAGAAGATGTTGCCTATCAAGTGTGTGAACACAGCATACACAAACATCAGCCTCAAGCAGAAGTAGTGCCATTAAAACAGAGTGAACTTCGCAGTACAGGAATTTATACTAGAGAAGTAGATACATTAAGTTCAACCGAGTTTACTTTTACAAGATTTTTAGTACCTTATCTTGCAGGATATCAAGGATGGGCTGTGTTTGCGGACTGTGATTTTGTTTTTGTAGACGATGTTAAAAAACTTTTTGATCAGGCCGATAATAGATATGCTGTAATGGTGGTTAAACACGATTATACTCCTAAAGAAGGTATAAAAATGGACGGCTGTAAACAGTTGCCATATCCTAGAAAAAACTGGAGCTCGATGATTTTATGGAACTGCGGCCATGCTTCTAATCAACAGGTTACTCCAGACCTAGTGAATTCACAAACAGGACAATACCTTCATAGATTCCAATGGCTAGACGATGCAGAAATAGGAAACTTGGATCCCGAGTGGAATTGGTTAGCCGGATGGTATCGAGAACCACAAGACGGAACACCTAAGGCTATACATTATACCGAAGGTGGACCTTGGTTTAAAGAATATCGGCAGTGTGAGTATCACGAGGTATGGAAACAAAATCTACGCGAGATGTTACAATGATATTTCTTAGCAAAGACGGAGAAGACCCGTATATTTTGCAATTTGCTCAAGGTTGCGGCGGCAGAATTACAAATACTAAAGATTTCAAGTATGAAGATAGTTCAGACACTATAATCTTAAGGGGTATTCTTAAAAAGAAAATAATATATCAATGCTGGAAAGATAAAAGAGATTTTCTTTATATGGATACTGGATATTTTGGAAATGAAATTAATGAAAGTAATCCTAATGGTTGGAAATACTGGCATCGAATTGTAAAAAATAATTTACAGCATCACGACATAATCTCTCGACCAGATGATAGATGGCAAGTATTTGGGAAAAAATTACACCCTTGGAAAAAACAAGGTCGAAAAATTTTAATAGCCAAACCAGATGAAAAGCCTTGTAAATTTTATAATATCAATCTAGAAGAATGGACAAACAATGTTGTAGATACGATTAGAAAACATACAGATCGTCCTATAGAAATAAGAAATCGTGCAGCTAATCGAATTGACAGAACTGTGTCTAACACATTACATCAAGCACTAGACGATGATGTATTTGCACTAGTAACATATAATTCAGTAGCAGCTACTGAGGCTGTGATGTATGGAATTCCTGCATTTACACTTGCACCTAGCAATGCTGCATTTCCTGTTACAAGTCAAGATTTAACTAAAATAGAAACACCTTATTATCCCGATCAAGATAAAATTTATTCATGGGCGTGTCATCTTGCCTACGGACAGTTTCATCTTAATGAAATTAGATCAGGTAAGGCCAAACAAATGTTGGAAGAACTATGGTAAAAGAATTAAGTTTAGAAGAATCTCTAATACAGGGATCAAAGCATAAATGTACCGGCGATATCAATGATCTTTCAAAACCTTACGTGGTTAGAGGGATTGTAAAAAAAGATCATATGTTAAATTGTATGCAGAATCATAGAGATTTTTATTACATTGATACAGGATATTTTGGAAATTTTCCTAGTGTAGGAAACAATTCCGGAAAAAAAATATGGCATCGCATAGTAAAAAATAATGTACAGCATTGTACAACCATCGACCGACCGTTAGATAGATGGAATGCTCTTGTAAAACAAGATCCAAGGCTGCAATGGACTGGTTGGAAAAATTACAACAAAAAAATATTATTAGTCTTGCCTAATCCAAAAGCTTCTAGATATTATGACATTGACTGCGAAACCTGGATTGCAGAAACAGTAAGTAACATAAAAAAATACTCGGATCTTCCCATAGAGATTAGAGAAAAAGGATCTCGTAGTTATAGAAATTTAGAATATTCTATATACGATGCATTTGACTCCGGAGTATATGCCACAGTGACCTTAAACAGTATTGCAGCATTAGAATCAGTGCTATATGGAATACCGGCATTTGTGTCAGTACCGTGTGCTGCAAGCCCGTTAGCCGGTAACGATTTATCAAAATTATCAACACCATTTAAACCAGATTTAGACACAATCATTAATCATTGTCGTACTATATCATACGGACAATTTACGCAAGAAGAGATTCTTAACGGTACTGCCTGGAGATTATTGAATAATGAAACTGTTACTTAACGACAAAGAAATTGCTAGGTTTTTAATTCGGATAGTGAATGCATTAGATTCGTGTAGATCTATACAAATGAATCAACGACATACCGCTGGAGCAATAGAGTATGTTATAGAAACAAAAAATAAACCTAAGTTTCTTTTAAGCAAACATAAAGATAAAATCAAACAAAAAATTCAACAAGGAGTTCGTAAAGATCTTGCTGAATGGGTAGATAATGTAAATCAGCATGTCGACAATCACAAGAAACATTTTTATAATAATATCTATCAGCATATAGAATTAATTATTGATAGGTTGGAAGAACAAACAATTTTAGATTGCTATACGGTACACCCTAAACAAGATTTTATAAAAACAGTAGGCCTTCAGATTGATCCAACAGCAACGTTGATTAGACGAAATAATTTTACTGACCCCAATGAAGATTGTCTATTAAGAAATACTGTAGGAAATGAAAATATCCTTATTGAAAAAATTGACAATAATCTTCCTTTTTGGTTTATAGACAGCGGTTATACTAATTTTGTTGAACCTAACAAAAAATGGCACCGACTCACAAGAAATCATCTACATTTTAATTCACAGTTTACAGCCCCGGTGGATAGATTAAAAAATTTTACAACATTTCCAACACATTGGCGTAAAGATGGCGGAACAATCTTGATTATAGAACCCGGACCATTTGCTGCTGGTATCATGCGTGTCGACACAACAGTTTGGACTGAACAAGTTTGCAATGAATTAAGAAAATATACAGACAGACCAATTGAGATTAGATCAAAAATAAACAAAAAATCACGAACTAGTCTATACCAAACTCTGCTTAATGGTGATTATTATTGTACAGTTAGTATTAATTCAAATAGTGCAGTAGAATCTATCTGGGCCGGAATACCGGCTATTACTCTTGATAAACACGTGAGCAATACTGTGACTAGAAATAAATTATCAGAAATTAATAATTTATATTATGGCCCGTTGGGAGACTGGCTAGCATGGCTCAGCTATTGCCAATTTACCTATGAAGAATTAATGGATGGTACTGCATTATCCATTGTTAGGGAGTGTCACGGTGTCTAAAATAACTGCTGTGGCCTATTATGCCGGAATTCCTCCCAATAACAACAATTTAGAAAAACCTGCAATATTAGATAATTTTTGTCACGGAGTTACCGCATCTGGCGATATTGCTATTGCACACAAAGATCTATCTGTTATACCCTGCGATGTTGCTCTTATTCAGGGTTTTGTGCATTTGCTTGGAAAAAATTCTCCGCATCTATTACTTCGACAGCAGGCAATAGACACACAGAAAAATAATAAAAAACGTAGTCTAATCGTAGACAGTAATTTATTTCTCTATGCAGATCCTAAAAATAAAAAAACATATCTTAGATTTAGTTTTGACGGAGTGTTTCCAACTACTGGATTTTATTTTGATAAAGATGTTGATCCTGCTCGATGGCAAAAAATAAGTCAGAATCTCAATATTTCTTTAAAACCATATCGAACACAGGGTCGGCATATTTTAATATGTCTTCAACGAAACGGTGGATGGTCTATGAAAGGACTCAGTGTGATCGATTGGATGAATGCTACCATCAACAAAATTAGACAATTTTCACCCAATCGTCCTATAATTGTAAGAGCACATCCCGGAGATAAAAAAATTAAGTCAGTATTGGCTGTAAATCACAAAAATACACATCTAAGCACAAACGAAAAATTGATAGATGATCTGCAAGGCGCCTGGGCAACAGTTGTTTATAATAGTTCCCCTAGTGTTGCCAGTATTATTGAAGGAATACCAACTTTTATAACTGATCCTAGTCCTGAGCATAGTCAGACATACGCTGTGGCTAATACTGATTTAAGTACTATAGAAAATCCGGTTATGCCTGAGAGGCAAGAATGGATTGAAAAAATCAGTATGAGCCATTGGAATTTTGATGAGCTAAGATCAGGTGAAGCCTGGCAATTTTTTAAGAAATATGTCTAGAGCCAATAAGCTTCAGTTCGTTGCACTTTGAGATCTTCACGTTTACTTCGGCCAAGTTTCTTTCTACCGCCTTTTAAATGATCCAACCAGGCTCCCCATTGACTGTTAATCAATGGATGTCCTTCACCAGAACTTGCTCCCAGTATAGGTCGTAGGTCGTGTAGATGAGCAGCCCAATCTAATTTCTTTAGAAATGGCATTCTGTCCTTGACTGCATCAAACACATAACTGTCGTGCCATTCTTCTAATGTAAAAATACCTGCTTCGGCTTTATCGTACATTCTTTGAAACTCCATTAGAAACATTTTTGTTTGTTCTGATTTTAAATTCATTGAATATAGGCCGCATTCTGAATATTTTCCTTTTCTTCCAAGATAACAAAGATCTTGATCCATTGGAATCATCTTATATAACTCATGCATTGTGATGGGACTGTGACAAATGGTATCTGCATCCATCCAAATTAATATATCTGCGTCAGTGTGTTGGGCACAATGAAAAATTGCATAGACTTTGTGAGCAAATCGTACAGCATGCCATTTAAACCCCTTACCAGCATCTTTACGTTTGCTTCTTACAGGATCTGCGCTAACATCTCCATTAGCCTTTGGAACATTTTTCCACTTTTCTTTAAATGCAACTAATGTAGCACTAGCCTGATGCAGATCTCTAACTACAAGATTAGATGCAGATTCTTTTACTGTGCAGTTTTCAGAATAAGCATACAGTGTGACTTCTTGAGGCCAATTTTTTATAAAAGTTTCGATCATTTTTTGACCGTACTTACTGTATCCGTCTTGATGAAACGTAGTTACTACTGCAATTTTCAAGATTGAATTTTCCAAGTTTGTATTCCTTTACTAATGTCAATTAAATTATAACCAATTGATCCGATGGTCAGTCGTTCTTCCTTAGATAAGAAATTTTCACCTTCAATTAGAATAGACGGTGAGAATCTTACAAGGATTTGTTTAAGATGAGCAAGTTCATATATGTGTTTTCTATCCACAAAGACTGCCTGTATTTCTGGATAAAGTTGAGTGTCATTAAAATTTTCTCTATAAATTAAATTTCTTGACCTAATCCCACTGTCAACAGAATTTAAAGAAAATACATTATTACAAACCTCTAAAAGTGTTGATAAATTTCCAAATGCAGTACCTAACACTATTATGTTTGCGAGATTGCTGGTTCCTGATTTTCTTAGACGTTTTATAAATTTAGACATTCTGTTATGATTAAATATACATATATTTATTTGAAAACATGAACCTAAAAATTTATAGAGAGTACGGTGCCCTAAACA
>Ga0209296_1001572_pt1 | contig 17326 bp, 15 predicted proteins | sample S_130206_EF_Meta_FD_187319 | JGI IMG/M metagenome (GOLD analysis project Ga0209296, IMG submission 187319) | Freshwater microbial communities from Lake Simoncouche, Canada to study carbon cycling - S_130206_EF_MetaG (SPAdes) (version 2) | ecosystem: Environmental > Aquatic > Freshwater > Lake ...
TTGTACGCCTTGTGCTGGCACCACGCACGAGCGCGCAGCCACCCCGTCAATTAGCACGGTACAGGCGCCGCACTGACCTAAGCCACAACCATATTTTGGCCCATTCAGCGCAAGGTCGTTACGCAACACATGCATCAACGACACATCCGCTGAAAGCTGTAACTCATGCTGCTGAGCGTTGACACGCAGCGTACAGGGGGACGAAGTGTTCATCAAAGACCTTAGACGCTTAAATAGGTTTGACGGACATGCTCGTTAGCATCGAGCTCGGTCATCGTGCCGCCAAAACGGATTTGCCCTTTTTCAAGCACATAGGCGCGGTCGCACACTAGGCGCGCAAAGTGCAGATTTTGCTCTGACAGCAAAATACTGACGCCTTGCTTTTTAAGTTCTAGAATCATCTGCACCATTTGCTCGACAATTACAGGCGCGACACCCTCAGAAGGCTCATCGAGCAACACCAAATAAGGGTTACCCATTAGACTGCGCGCCACGGTCAGCATCTGTTGTTCGCCGCCACTCATTTGCCCACCTGGGCGCCTGGGCATCTCTCCGAGGTTTGGAAACAACGTAAACAACTGCTGCACGGTCCAGGTCGGGGCCGCTGAGCCGTCGGGCCACCTGCGAGCCTTTTGCCGGCCAACTTCAAGATTCTCTAAGACGGTTAGATCGGTGAAAATTCGGCGATCCTCAGGCACATATCCTAGCCCACTTGCCGCAATACGATGCGCCGCATCTTTTGAAATATCACGCCCCATAAATTGCACGTCGCCGGTACGCTTTTCGAGCAAACCCATCAACGCTTTCATGGTGGTCGACTTGCCCGCCCCGTTGCGCCCCATCAACGCCACGACTTCACCGCGTTTCACCTGAAAACTCACGTCGTACAAAATTTGAGCCGCGCCATACCAAGCTTTCAAGTTCTGCACAGACAAAAGCGGCTGAGTTTCAACACGCGAACTCATGTCTTTATAAACGTCTTCAACCTTCTGGGCGGCGGACAACCCGTTGTGTGCGTCGGGCGCTAACTGAGCCTTGGGCAACTCTTTATTTAAGTCTTCAGCACTCTGAGCTTTAGCTGTCAGACCCGAGCCGCTCGCCTCACCTTCAAACGTCGCGCCAGTGCCAAAGTACACCTCTTGTACCTTGGCATCTTTGCGAATGTCGTCAGCCTTGCCCTGCGCAATCAACCTTCCGCGAGCCAAGACAATCATGCGATCGGCGTGAGCAAACACCACATCCATGCTGTGCTCAGTAAACAGCACGGCGATTTGTTGTTCAAGCACCAATTTTTTCGTCAACACCATCAATGCGTTACGCTCTTTCGGTGCCATGCCTGCCGTGGGTTCATCCATCAGTAACAGTCGAGGACGATTCGCCAAAGCGATTGCCAACTCAACACGTTTGACATCGCTGTAGGCTAACGCACTGCACGGGCGGTCGGCTTGCGACGCCATCCCAACCTGCTCAAGCAACTCAAGTGCTCGGGTACGTTCGTGTGTGCGCGCCGTCTTAAAAAACGAAAATACCTGCCCTGCATGCGAAAGCAAAGCCATTTGCACGTTTTCAATGACTGTCAACGACGAGAACGTTTCGGCGATTTGAAACGTACGGCCCACCCCTAAGCGCCAAATGTCTCGTGGCGCAAGGCCAACTAACTCTTTTCCAGCGAACTGAATCGACCCGCGATCTGCCTGCAATTGACCGTTGACCATGTTGAAGGTGGTTGATTTGCCCGCTCCATTTGGGCCAATCAGGGCCAATAACTCTCCCGCCTCGAGCTCAAACGAAATCCCATCAACTGCCTTCACTCCGCCAAAGGACTTACCCAAGTCTTTCACTGTCAACAGACTCATGCTTGCCCCCTGCCTGCAAAACGCAAACTAAGGCGGCGTGTAAAGCCTGCAATCCCTTCGGGAAACAACAACACCAAGAGCAGGATAATGCCCCCCAGCATCGCGCGCCAATACTCTGTATTGCGCGCGATCACATCATGCAACCACGTGAAGCTCACGGCGCCCACAATGGGGCCCGCCAAAGTCTGTATGCCACCGAGCAATACCATCACTAAGCCATCCACCGAACGACTCACGTGTAACGTCTCGGGCGAGATGCTGCCTTTCGAAAAAGCAAAAAGTGCGCCGGCCACACCCGCAAAGACGCCAGCGATCACGAAAGCAACCCACTGCACCCGCTTAACGTGAATGCCAATTGCATCGGCACGCATCGGCGAATCTCGCCCAGCGCGCATGGCGTAACCCAAGGGCGCGTGCAACATCCGACGCAACACCCAAACACTTACGACCACGCATGAGAGCGTCAAAAAGTAATAATTCTTTTTGTCGGTCAGCCAAGCGGCTGGCCATACACCCGTCAACCCATTACTGCCACCTGTCAGTGCATCCCACTGAAACACTACGGCCCAAGTGATTTGCGCAAAGGCCAAGGTCAGCATCGCCAGATAGACGCCCGATAAACGCACACTAAACCAGCCAAACAACAACGCTCCCACGCCAGCCACAAGAGGTGCCAGCAGTAGCGCAACCTCCATTGGTAACCCAAGGGCTTTAAATAAAAGCGCAGCACCGTACGCTCCTAAACCAAAATACGCCGCATGACCAAATGAATGCATGCCGGCAGGCCCCATGATGAAGTGCAGGCTAGTCGCAAACAGCACCGCCACCAACAAATCGATACTCAGCACTGTGAAATAAGGTGACGCAGAGGTCAGCCACGGCAGCAACACCAACAGGGCCACGGCCGCTAGTTGCAAGGCGGTCGTCACGCGTGTCGGTGCACCTAACGGCGCCTCAGTATGACCGGCATGGCGCGAGAGCGGTTGTGGTCTACCCAGCAGACCCCAAGGACGTAACACCAACACCACAGCCATCACCAAAAATTCAACAACCAGGGTGAGCTTTGAAAAAGATATCGCGGTACCAAAAATATTGACCACGCCTAACCAAATGCAAATGGCTTTTAGCTCAGCGATCAACAGTGCAGCGACGAAAGCGCCAGGGATAGAGCCCATGCCACCCACCACCACGACGACAAACGCAGCGCCAATCGTGTTGAGATCCATTTCAAGGTTTGCGGGTTCGCGTGGAAGTTGCAAGGCACCACCCAAACCTGCCAACAGAGCACCCAGCGCAAACACACTGGTAAACAACCATGCCTGATTTACACCGAGTGCGGCCACCATGTCACGGTCTTGGGTTGCAGCGCGAATAAAGGTGCCCCAACGAGTTCGCGTCAGCAGCAGCCATAACAAGCCCAGCAAGACGGGGCCCACCACAATTAAAAACAAATCGTAGGTGGGAAAACTGCGTCCCAAAATTTGCACGGCTCCTTTCAAACCTGGGGCCCGTGGTCCGAGGAGCTCTTCTGGGCCCCACAGCCACAACACCGCATCCTTAAACACCAAGACCAGAGCGAAGGTGGCTAACAATTGAAACAATTCTGGCGCACGATAAATACGGCGCATCAGTGTGATTTCGACCACCGCTCCAAGCACACCCACCAGCACTGCTGCACACAGCAAGGCCGGCCAAAAACCGAGTGTGTCAGCAAAACGGGTCACCAAGGTGTAGGCGAGATAAATCCCCACCATAAAAAACGAACCGTGAGCAAAGTTCACGATTCGTGTGACACCAAAAATAAGTGACAGTCCAGCTGAAACTAAAAAGAGCGACGAGGCCCCAGCCAGACCGTTGAGCAACTGAACAACAAAACCAGATAAATCCATCAATCGCCCACTTAAATCAAGACACTATTGTGCAGGTCGCAATTTTTTAACCTCTTCGGCAGAAGGTAAGAATTTCGCACCGTCCAAGAAACGAAAATCAACCATCACGCCTTTGCCACCCTCGTTCTTTGTGCGGCCAACAAAACTACCCATCGTAGACTGATGATCTTCAGGTCGGTAGGTGATGGCGCCAAAGGGGGTCATCAGGTTCAGCCCGGTAAACGCAGCGATCAGCTTTTCTGTCTCTGTGCTTTGAGCTTTTTTAATGCCGGCGGCAAGCGACATGATGGAGCTATAGCCCACCACAGAGCCCAGACGCGGATAGTCTTTGAACTTATCTTGATACGCCTTCAAAAACGCTGCATGTTCTGGCGTCTTGATGCCATACCAAGGGTAACCAGTCACTAACCAGCCATTGGGCGTTTCGTCTTTCAGTGGATCAAGGTACTCAGGCTCACCCGTCAACAGGCTCACCACCTCACGGCCTTTGAACAAGCCACGGGTATTACCTTCGCGTACAAACTTAGACAAGTCTGCACCAAACAACACGTTAAAAATCGCATCAGGCTTGGCGTCGGCCAACGCTTGCACGACACTACCAGCGTCTAGCTTGCCCAAGGGCGGGGCTTGCTCGGCTACAAATTCAACATCAGGTTGCGCAGCCTTGAGCAGCGCTTTGAAACTTGCAACTGCGGATTGGCCGTATTCATAATTGGGATAAACGATCGCCCAACGCTTTTTCTTCATCGCAACGGCGTCTGGCACGAGCATCGCCACCTGCATATAGGTTGAGGTGCGCAAACGGAACGTGTAGCGATTGCCGTTTTGCCAGACGATCTTATCCGTCAAGGGTTCGCTAGCTAAAAAGAAGACTTTCTTTTGCTTTGCAAAGTCAGTCAGCGCAAGACCGATATGCGACAAGAACGACCCAGTCAACACATCGACCTGATCGCGCGACACCAACTCTTCGGCCACCCGCACGGCATCCCCTGGGTTGGCATTGTCATCGCGCGTGATGAGCTCAACTTTTTTACCATTTAAACCGCCGCCCGCATTGATCTGCTCGATCGCGAGTTCCATACCTTTTTTGTAGGGTTCAAGGAAAGCAGGCTGCGCTTTGTAGCTATTGATTTCACCGATTTTGATGACGCCTTGCGCCAGCAAACTCGTTGAGGCGGTTAACAGCGCCACTGTCGCGACGCTGAGTTTTGCAAGAGTACTGAGTCGATACTGTTTCACTTTTTTCTCCGGTTTAAAGGTCTGATTCTTTGACTACCAAACACACTTAGCGCAAACCATCTTTACCAATCATTTCATGATGCTGCAGACCGCCCACGCGGGGGTTGGGGCGTCCGCTATCGGTCACTGCGACGCACACAACAATTTCGTTTGCGCGCGGCGCATCGGTCACCCGCGCTTCAATCGCATCAAAATGCGTTCGCACATAGGCCGCATCTTTGTGCCCAAGCGGCACGTCGATGGCGGTACCCATCACCCCCATTTTTTTACTGGAGGGTACCAGTGCAGCACCTTTTTCAACCGCCACACGCAAAGGCGCACCTAATTTGGGATGCAAGATTGCGGCCGCGTGTTCGAGTTCACCCGCTTCACCCACGATGGCGGCTTTGCCATAGCTTTGAGCCTCGCTGGGCTTGATGCCGAGCGCTTGCACACAGCGCTCACCCAACAAACCACCAAGCTCTTCACCGATGGCAATCAATTTTTCAAGATCCTGAACGTAACGTCCTGCGAAAGGATTTTCAATCACGGCCATCGCCAGTGCCCGACGGGTTGGAGGCGATACGGCCTGACCATTCTCAGTCAACACTTCATCGACTTGCACCACGATCCTGCGAATGTTTGCTTGCATCATGACCTCAGGTTATGCGTTGAACTCGAGCCGTTTCAGTACTGGCAAACCAGCCCTGACAACTTAAAACACTTGCACAGATTAAACCGTTCTGCTTAAGCGTGCGCGCTTTTTTTAAGCCTGCTTCGAGTGCTTCGTGGATTTCGTGTTCACTCAACTCGGGCACGGACACCGTGACCAACTGCTGACCCAAATCTGAATCGTCTTTCAGGGCGTTGGCGGGCTCGCGCACAATACGCGCATCTTCGACATTCACGGCGTTGGCAATCATCGTTGCCGCGGCATCTGCCTGCGACGCACTGGCCGCAAACACCGTCACACTATCGGCGATACCCAAAGAAAAGCTGCGTCCGCGCCAACCACTGGTGGCCACACCCGAGATGCCCATCCCATACTTCACTTCGAATACAGCATCGGTCTGCACACCGGCAATCAATTGTTGCTCATCTAAGCGCGCCAAGTCAGCAAATAGCCCTATCGACACCGCGGTGTCTTCAGTGAGATGCAACGCAATGTCGCCTCCGTTATTGACCCACGCGCGCCTGATCCCCGAAACTTGGTAACAGGCACTTAAGTCTTGTGCAACCGAACCGGCGACCGCGGCCATAGGCGTTAAAAACGCCTGTGCATCTGAGTCGATCAAACAGGCCTTGCACGCTTGCCACATCGACTGAGCAATCGGCCCTTTGAACCCACCCGCGCCGCGCACGGGTTGACGCAACTCAGCCAACTCATTCACCAATTCGGGCAGAATTTGTCCAAAGCGCTGCCAGGCAGCCTTATGCGCCAACGCCACACTTGCGGGATCGCCTTCGGCATAGGCAATGATATCGATCGGCCCATGTTGAAAATGGCGGCGTCCGTGCGACAGCTCGTGCGAGGTCGGCCCCATGTTCTTTAACCTAGCTGTGGCGGCTGACCCAAAGGCCAAGGATTTTGAGTGGGCTGCATCACCCACTTGCGCGCAGTCGGCGCACCATCTGCGTGCCAGGCGCCATCGCGCAGCACTGCGTCAAGCGTTCGCACATACTCCATATGGCCGCCTAGCTTTTTGAAATCCTCTGCGCGCATACTGAATTCGAAAGGGGCGACGATCGCTGGGGTGGGCACAGTCCCGAAGCTGCGATCTGGCATACGCAACACGTCAACCATCACCGTAATCCCCCCACCGGGCCACACATACGCGGGCGCCCCACCACAGGTCACATTGACCAAGGCTTGTTTAATCGCTCGAGTCAGTAACACGGGGTTGTCTGTGACGCCGGCACGCAAACTACCACCCGCCCCACCCAAGAACAGTACCGTGGTCAGTGAAGGCTCGCAGTTTTCGCCGATACGGTCGATCACCGTCTGGACCGCAGCCGGAATCTCTTGCTGTCTGGGGATCAAATCCTCGTCGAGTACGAACCAAGCAGCGTGCTCACCCGTCGTCGACGTCATCAATAATCGCAAACCGGGCCAGGCGCGTTTAGGATCCCACTTTTCAATGATGCTTAAGGGATCGGCAATATCAGTGCCGCCCCAACCAGTGCCAGGGTTTGCCACTTGAAAATAGCGACCGGGGGTTGAACGGCGACCCCGAATCGAAATCCCTGACGAGCGCATATTCAAACAGCAGCCTGCCTGATGCTCGGTCAAAACGCCGGTGATGTGATCGTCGACCACCACCACCTCGTCGGCCAACTCGAAAAATTGTTGCGCGAAGATACCAATCGCAGCAGACCCGCAACCGACCCGCATACGTTGCTCGACCACGCCATTGACAATCGGCGCGCGCCCAGCCTGAATCACGAGATTCGCCCCGCCCTCGATATTCAACTCAGCCGCCTCTTTGTTGCCCAGGGCCTGCATCATCTCCATGGTGACGCGACCCTCTTTTTTGCTGCCTCCTGTTAGGTGGTGCACACCACCCAAAGAAAGCATTTGCGAACCGTACTCAGCGGTAGTCACGTGACCCACTACCTCGCCCCGGCACAGCACATTGGCCTGCTCAGGCCCTAGATAACGATCAGTATCAATTTTTATTTTTAAGCTGCAGTAACTAAAGATGCCCTCGGTGACAACCGTCACCATGTCGACACCGTCAATCTGCGAACCCACGATAAACGGCGCGGGCTTGTAATCTGGGTATGTGGTCGATGACCCGACGCCAGTAATGAAAATATCGTTGGCATGTATCAGATCGCCTGTCCATTCACCCTCAGACGCGCCAGGCGCAAAGGGTACCAACGCCGGCTCTTCAGTTTTCAAGGCCCGATTTAGCACCAGCACTGGATCGACTCGAATGAGCACGCCCTCTTGGTTGGCATAGCGATCGCAGGCACCGCTACGACCCACACTGATCTGGCACAAGACTGGGCACGCGTTACACTCGATTTTGGTTGAGCCCACTGGGCGCGTTTGCGTGACCGGCGTGCCCTCCTCGGCCACTACCGCCTGCTCTGAAAGTCCGTCGGTTTTCGTGTGTTCAGTCATGTGGGGTTGGGTGAAAAGCGTATTGTTTTTTAGTCGTTGCCTAAATTACACCACAGGGGTTAACATAAATGTAGCATTTGCTACAATTTAGTGTTGCATTCACTACATTTACTGGTTAATTTAATGCATCCATCGCAAGCTCGCAATGTATTTATTGGGCCTGCCCCCGACTTAAAAAGATTTTGATACCCAAACCAACCATGAGCGCCTTCAACGAAGAAACCGTTTTGTCCGTACACCACTGGACTGACCGCCTGTTTAGCTTCACCACCACACGAGATCCTTCGTTACGCTTTAGTAACGGCCACTTCACAATGATCGGGTTGCGCGTCAACGACAAGCCCTTGCTGCGAGCCTACAGCATCGTCAGCGCCAACTATGAAGAGCACCTTGAGTTTTTAAGCATCAAAGTCGAAGACGGGCCCCTGACCTCAAGGCTGCAACACATCAAGGTGGGTGATTCAATTGTGGTCGGGCGCAAACCAACTGGCACGTTGCTAATCGATTACTTGTTGCCTGCCAAACGTTTGTATATGTTCTCGTCTGGCACGGGCTTAGCGCCGTTTTTGAGCGTAATCCGCGACCCAGAAACCTACGAAAAATTTGCAGAGGTGATTTTGGTACATTCAGTGCGCGACGTTGCCGAACTCGCCTATCACGATTACCTCACACAAGAACTACCCAAGCACGAGTTCTTAGGTGAAATGGTGAGTAAACAGTTGCGCTATTACCCGACTGTCACGCGCGAACAATACAAGCAGATGGGCCGCATCACGACTCTGATCGAAAACGAAAAGCTGTTCAAAGATTTGGGTGTTCCTGCGCTTGACCGTACGCAAGATCGCATTATGATTTGTGGTAGCCCAGGCTTGTTACGCGATTTAAAAACCATGCTTGAGCAGCGCGGCTTTAATGAAGGCAACACCACCAAACCAGGCGACTACGTGATCGAAAGGGCCTTTGTCGAACAATGAGCACCCGCATTTCAGCCCCTCTCAAAGCGCCGCGTAAAACCGGGGTACGAGAGCGTGCGGCTGAAACCACCCGCGAGAATATCCTGCGCGCGGCGATCAAAATTTTTGCCAAACATGGCCTCGATGGTGGCAGCATCGATCAGATTTCTAAGGCGGCCAATTCGCACGACCGCATGATTTATTACTACTTCGGCAATAAAGAGGGCTTGTTTGTCGCGGCGCTTGAAGAGATCTATCGACGTTTTAACGATGCCGAAGCTGCACTTAAGCTTGACACTGCCCAACCACTCGTGGCCCTCAAGCAAGTCGTGCAATTCATTTTGCAGTACTACAAAAAAAATCCAGAATTTGTGACGCTATTAAATAGCGAAAATCTGCACGGCGGTAAACATATCGCAAAATCCAGCAAAGCCCGCGAATATTCGTCACCCGCCATTGGGGTTGTGGATCAGGTCTTAGTGTGCGGTGTCGAACAAGGCGTATTTCGAAAAGACCTCTCGTCACGCGATCTGTACATGATGATCGCTGCTCTCGGTTATTTTTATCAATCCAATCGTTTCACATTGTCTGCCTTTTTAGGCGAAAATCTAGAAGCGCCGGCCACCTTCAAACAGTGGGAAGCGTTTGTTGTGGATGCGGTACAACGAACCGTCGTGCTGTAACCTCGACGGGTATGGGCGTCATTAGGCGCAGGTAATATAGTAAGCGTCCCATACCAGTTAGAGCGCAGAGCGGGCAATTGAATCGTCGCGAGGATCACGAATTTAGGTAGAAGCGAGCTCAACGCACGGCTTCTAAATCACAAATTAAACGAAGCGGTCAGGAGAACAACATGGCAGAAGTCGTTGCAAACGAAAAATCAGGCAAAGTCGTCATCAAAAACATTGGTCTACTGTTGTCAGGCGATCTAGACCAGCCGATTCTGTCTGCCGATACGATTGTGATCAACGATGGGCTGATCGTTGCGGTCGGTAAAGAAAAAGACTGCGACATCGCGCACGCTAAAACAATCATCGACGCCCACAATACGTGCGTGGCACCCGGCTTGATTGATAGCCATGTGCATCCTGTGTTTGGCGATTGGACGCCGCGCCAAAATCAAATCGGCTGGATCGAGTCGACCCTGAACGGCGGTGTCACAACAATGATTTCGGCTGGCGAAGTGCACTTGCCCGGCCGGCCTAAGGATATCGTCGGGCTCAAAGCGCTCGCCATTACGGCTCAACGCGCCTTTGACAACTTTCGCCCAGGTGGCGTCAAAGTCTTAGCGGGTGCACCAGTCATCGAACAAGGCATGGTCGAACAAGACTTCAAAGAGCTGGCTGAGGCTGGCGTCAAACTGTTAGGCGAAGTCGGCCTGGGTTCAGTCAAAGCGGGCGAAGAGGCTCAAAAAATGGTGGCGTGGGCGCGCAAATACGGCATTCAAAGCACCATTCACACTGGCGGGCCCTCGATCCCGGGCTCGGGGCTCATCGATAAAGACGTGGTGCTCGAGGCAGACGCCGATATCATCGGTCACATTAACGGGGGCCACACGTCGCTGTCTGAAGCCCACGTCTGCGAACTATGCGAAAAATCTTCACGCGGCATCGAGATTGTGCATAACGGTAACGAAAAAATCGCCATCGCTGCAGCGCAAGCAGCCATGCAACTTAAGTGCCCGCACCGCGTGATTCTGGGTACCGATGGGCCCGCAGGCTCGGGGGTACAACCTCTTGGTATCTTGCGCATGATCGCCCTGCTTTCAAGTCTGGGCAACATCCCCCCTGAATTAGTATTCTGTTTTGCTACCGGCAATACCGCGCGCATGCGTGACTTGAACTGCGGTCTGATTGAGCCCGGTCGTGCGGCCGATTTAGTCTTTATGGATCGCGCGCAACACACTGCTGGGCGTGACTTGCTCGATAGCGTCAAGCTTGGTGATATACCTGGCATTGGCATGGTGATGATTGATGGGCTAGTGCGTTGCGGGCGCAGTCGTAACACGCCCCCTGCAACCATGATCCCGAGTGTGGTTCATCACTGAGCTGACCACCGACGCTTGCGTATAAGCAAGGTCGACTTGGTTGTGGGCTCAGGGGGGGGGCACCGAATACAGCGCCAGATTGGCTCGCAGCCACCGCGCTGGCTGCGAAGCCCTAACTCTACGTTTGCTGCCGCTGGCAACTGTTTTACACTGAGCAAGATTAAAAAGGGAAATTGATAACCTCTCCTCTCGTTTGTGTGCCGTTCTGTTTGCCGCGCTGGCGACAATCACTTTCAATGCCTCGGCGCAAACCGTGACGGTCATCACCTCGTTTCCTAAAGAGCTCACTGCGGCGTACAAAATCGCCTTCGAAAAAACGCACCCAGGGATCACTCTTGAGATCCTAAATAAAAATACAGTCGCGGGTATGGCTTACCTACGCGAACTACCCGTCGGCCAGCGACCTGAAGTCTTCTGGGTCAGCGCCCCCGATGCCTTTGAAGTACTCGCGCGCGAAAAACTACTCGCCTCAGTCGTCGATCTGAAAAATCCTCAGGTGCCTGAAAAGATCGGCTCTTTTCCGATTAATGATCCGCAGGGGCTCTATCTGGGGCAAGCCCTCGCCGGTTACGGCATCATGTTCAACACGCGCTACCTCAAGGCCAACAAGCTTAGCCCCCCTAGCGAGTGGCAAGATCTGCTCGCCCCCGCATGGTTTAACCATGTGGGTATCACCGCTCCGTCGCGCTCGGGCACCATGCACCTGACAGTCGAAACGATCCTGCAAAGCAATGGCTGGAACGCAGGCTGGAACACACTACTACGAATGTCAGGCAATAGCGCGGCCGTCACCGAACGCTCGTTTGGCGTACCTGATGGCGTCAGTAACGGCCAGTTTGGCGCTGGGCCCGTGATTGATTTTTTTGGATTGTCTGCAAAGTACTCGGGCTTTCCGGTTGAGTTTGTATACCCGGTTGAGACTGCCATTGTGCCTGCCAATATTGCACTGGTAGCAGGTGCAAAAAACCCTGAGGCTGGCAAAAAGTTTATTACCTTTACCCTAAGTCAAGCGGGGCAAGAAATCTTATTGCAGCCTAAAGTGTCGCGCCTTCCAGTACTCCCTTATCGCGAACTCACAAGTAAAGTCCCCGCAAATTATCCCGATCCCACCGCGATTGCCGCCCGCAGTACCGTCAAATTTGACACCGAACTTTCAGCAGCGCGTTACGAAGTCGTGCTCAAGCTTTTTGATCAGACCATCACATTTAGACTCAAAGAACTGCAAGCCGCCACCAAAGCGATCTTTGAAGCCGAGCGCAAACTCAAAGGCGCCACGACTGGGTCTCAAGCAGAACTACTGGCTCAGGCACGAACACTTGCCTACACTCCTCTGGTAGATGACAAGCAAATTAGTGATGTCGCCTTTTTAAAGATTTTTTCTGGCAATAAAAAAGATCCTGAAGTGAGCAAAGCCATCAGTCAATTTGAAAGCGACTGGAACGCGCGCTCAAAAGAACGCTATGAGCGCGCGCTTGAGCTCGCGAAAAAGGCCGCACAGTAATGCAACGCCTTGGCGGGCCAGCGCTTGCCGCCTTGGCGATCCTGGGGTTTCTCGGATTATTTCTGCTTGTGCCCATCGCGATGGTGTTTTTCACTGCCTTTAGCGATGCGCAAGGGCATGCCACACTTGGACATTTCGCGGTATTTTTTCAGCAACCGCTGATGCTCGAGTCGTTCTATAACAGCCTCTACGTCGCACTCAGTTCCTCGCTGGCCGCCGCGCTGATTGCAGTCCCCCTTGCCTATCTCACCGTGCGCTTTCAATTTCGCGGCGCCCTGCTGATTCAAACGCTTGGCGTTCTACCCTTAATCATGCCCCCCTTCGTGGGCGCGGTTGCCTTACAACTGATCTTCGGTCGCTCGGGCAGTGTGAATTTGTTGCTTGACGACTGGTTTGGTGTAACGATCCCCTTGATGGAGGGACTAAACGGAGTCATCTTTGTCGAAGCCTTGCACTACTTTCCTTTTATTCTGATGAATCTGACGATATCGCTGCGCAATATCGACGGAGCCATGGAAGAAGCCGCATTAAATTTGGGTGCCCGTGGCTGGCGCTTGTTTAGCCGAATCATATTTCCACTTGCCTTGCCGGGCTTTGTTGCTGGCGTTGCCCTTGTCTTTGTCAAAGTGTTTGACGATCTGGGTACGCCCTTGGTGCTAGGAGCAACCAATATGCTGGCACCGCAAGCCTACTTGCGTATGACGCAAGTCGGCACCGACGATCCGATGGGCTATGTGATTAGCGTCATGATGATTGTGTTTTCAATCTTTGCGATGTGGTTATCGGCGCGCGTTCTCAAAGGCCGTGATTATTCAACCTTGCAAAAAGGCGGCAGCGCCTTGCAACAGCGCGCTTTAAGCAAAGGCGAAAGCATCCTGGCCTATGGATGGATTGGTCTGATCATGCTGCTGGTCTTGTCACCTCACATCGGGGTCCTATTACTTTCGTTTGCCAGCATCTGGAGTTTTGCCCCGCTACCCGATGGCTACACTTTCGCGCACTACGCCACAGTATTCGAACAATCACCGGGCATGATTAGCAATACGCTTCTATATTGCGGCTTGGCGGCGGGGATTGATGTGGTGCTAGGCACCGGCATTGCCTATTTAATTCTGCGCACGAAAGTCGTTGGACGCCAGTGGCTCGATTGGATGGCCTCGGCTGCGCTGGCGATTCCAGGGTTAGTGCTTGCGATTGGATATCTCAGAACGTTTCGCGGCGTCTTGGTGCCTGGCACCGACATCTTGTTCACCGCAACTTGGTTTTTGATCATGATCGCCTACGCGATTCGCCGTCTACCCTATGCACTACGTTCTTGTATGGCCGCCTTGCAACAAGTGCATCAATCGCTCGAAGAGGCTGCCGAATCGATGGGGGCAACACGCTTGCGCACGATTCGTCGTGTGGTGATTCCGTTAATGGCGGGCGGCATGCTGGCGGGGTTTGTCACAAGTTTCATTACCGCTGCGGTTGAACTGTCTGCCACAATGATGCTAGTGACCAAAGAAAGTCAGGCACCTATGAGCTATGGTATCTATTTATATATGCAAAGCACCTCGGGTCGCGGCCCCGGTGCTGCTCTGGGCGTGCTTGCCATCCTTGCAGTTGCCCTTGGCACCTTTGCTTCTCACTGGCTGGTCTCGCGCCATCAGCGGCTGACCCAACTTCACCGACGCGAGGCCTAAACGCATCATGAAAAAAGTCAGCGTCGATTGCCGCAATATCAGCCTGTCTTATGGGGCGACTCAAGTCTTGAAAGACATCAATCTCACCATTGAGCCAGGTGAATTTTTTGCACTGCTCGGGCCCTCGGGCTCTGGCAAGTCGACCTTACTGCGTTTAATCGCCGGCTTCAATCAACAAAACTCGGGTGAGCTACTGGTTGACGGCATGGACATCAGTCAAGTCCCACCCTGGCAACGCGACATTGGCATGGTGTTTCAAAACTATGCGCTATGGCCCCACATGACCGTTTGGGATAACGTAGCCTTTGGTCTGGTTGAACGAAAGGTGGCACGCTCAGAACTCATGCAGCGCGTGCAGGCCGTTTTAGAACTAGTCGGTTTGACCGCGTACGCCAAGCGCTATCCCGGACAACTATCCGGCGGGCAACAACAACGCGTGGCGCTTGCCCGCACCATCGTCATCGAACCAAAAGTACTTTTGCTTGATGAACCTCTTTCTAATTTGGATAAAAATCTACGCGTGCAAATGCGCCAAGAGTTGTTGTCTTTGCAACGCAGGCTAGGCATCACGACAATTTTTGTCACGCACGATCAAGAAGAGGCAATGACCACCGCAGATCGCATGGCGGTCTTACATCAAGGCGTGGTGCAACAGGTTGGCAGCCCAGCTGAGCTCTTTGATTCGCCTGCCAATCGTTTTGTGGCAGAATTTGTCGGCACGATGAATCGGCTACCTGCAACTGTACGCGACATACTGGATGAGACTCTTGTCCTCGCACTTGAAGATGGCATGCAATGCGCCGTCTCTAAAAGCGCTGTTGCCTCGTCTGTACTGAGCACGTTACGCATTGGCCTGGCTGTCTCGGTCTGCACAAGGCCGCATCAACTATCTTTAAAGCCAACCTTGAATGAGCAAACCATGACTCGATCCGCAGGGCTCACCTTAACGGGGTCGATCCTTTCAAAAGAATTTATGGGTCAGCAAACGCGGTATGTTGTCAGTGCGGGCTCGCAACCACTCATGATCGATCAAGTCAATCAAGTGGGAGACCCCACGTATGCAACCGGTGCGCAAGTCTTGATCGACATTCCCACTTCAAACATTAAAATTCTGGATACTTAGCATGACCGAAATTTGGGTAGTGAGACACGGCGAAACGCCTTGGAATGTCGTACGTCGTGTGCAAGGCTGGGAAGATATCCCGCTCAATGAAAAAGGCGTCGAACAGGCACAAGCCTTGGGCAAGCACCTTGCAACACTCAGGGCAACGGGTGATGGCGTTGACGCCATCTATACCAGCGACCTCAAGCGCGCGCACCATACCGCTAGCATCTTGGCCGACTCATTAGGCTTGCCTCTCAATATCGAACCCGGTGTACGCGAGCGTCACTTTGGCGTACTGCAAGGGTTGATCTATGGCGAGATGGATCAACACGCGCCTGAGGCTGCAAAAGTTTGGCGCAGTCGTGATCCAGATGCTGAACTGCCCGGTGGTGAATCGTTAGGATTTTTTCATCGACGCGTCGTGCAAGCGATTGATGACATCGCAGCAAAACATCTTGGTCAACGTGTGATGGTAGTCAGTCACGGTGGTGCCATGGATATCATTTGGCGCCATGCCACCCAAGTCAGTCTGCGCGTGCCGCGCGAAGCGCCGTTATTGAACGCTAGCTTGAATCGCTTAAGCGTTTCAAAAGACGGTTGGAAGCTCATCAATTGGGGCGATGTACGTCACCTAGAACGCGGCGCGAGTGATGACATTACGTCGTCTTGATATTGCCGTGCTCAACACGCGTGTTTGATGCACTCGACATGAGTGGCGTTCTTTAGCGGCAACTGAATGAGCGAGACAATCTTGTCTCATACCCTTTGAGTTGCAATTGCGCACATGATAAAAACCTTGGCTGAATGAAAATTTTGCTAAAGGTTCGTCATGACATTCGAGCATGTTGGGTGGCTAGTCATTAACATTTTGTTACCATTTTGTTTACCCATACTAGGTCTGTTGCCGTTTAAAATACTACCACTCCCACCCGGGATAGAGGTTAGATTAATTGCCTTGGTAAAAGACGGCCAGTGGTGCTGGGCAGCCATCGCCATGGGTGCTTCAGCATTGTTTGAATACTTCAACGCGTCTCGCGAAAACCTTGCGGTCTTTTCTTACAACGGTTCATTGCTTTTTGTGCTTAGCTTAATGATGTTTCTTGCAGTGGGCTTGGCGGCTGGCGGGGCAGTATTCAATACCGAATATCTAAGGCCACCATACTCTCTCAATGGCTGGGTTACCCACTACAAAACATTGATTGGCTCGTTGATTGTCAGCGTCTTAACCGCTCTACTGTCTTCCATTTTGCATTTTGTTATTTAAATTTTTTTGAGGAAACTCTATGTTGAAATACATCACCTATCGGTTCAGTGACGCAGAACGAGCAAAAACAACGATGTTTGTGACCACGCTCATTGTCAGCGCTTTCGTCTCGTTAAGCACTATCGTTATCATGATACTTAGATGATTCTCTTTGCAAGCCGGCTGCTGATAATCAGCCTGCTTGCCTAGGTTTACGAGGCCCATTCACCGCCAACCTGTCGTAAAGCCAATTAGGCATCAGGCGCATCAGCTTACCCACCACCCCCATCTGCCACGGGATCACAACGTAAGATTTTTTTTGTTGTATCGCCTTGAGCGCCTTCACTGCAAACACCTGGGCATCCATCAAGAACGGCATGTGATAAGGATTCTTTGCAGTCATCTCTGTACGAATAAAGCCAGGCGCAATCGTCACGACTCCAACATTGTGCGGCTTGAGCTCTAAGCGCAAGCTTTCGCAATAGGTGGTCACGGCCGACTTTGAAGCGCTGTAAGCCCCTGCACCCGGCAATCCTCTTACACCTGCCACACTCGCGATCCCCACAAGCGTACCGGCTTGACGCTTGATCATTTGCGACACAAAGGGCTCAAACGTCGAAACAGTGGCCATCACGTTAGTTTCAAAGATCGCTTTGAAGACACCGAAATCATCGGCTTCTTCGGTCAGCGTGCCTGCGCTGA
>Ga0209296_1001577_pt1 | contig 17279 bp, 24 predicted proteins | sample S_130206_EF_Meta_FD_187319 | JGI IMG/M metagenome (GOLD analysis project Ga0209296, IMG submission 187319) | Freshwater microbial communities from Lake Simoncouche, Canada to study carbon cycling - S_130206_EF_MetaG (SPAdes) (version 2) | ecosystem: Environmental > Aquatic > Freshwater > Lake ...
TCAATGACATTTTTATACCAGTATTTAGCCCGTACGGTGTTGATACTAAACACTACGAATTTACGATATTTAACAGATGGGGTGCACTACTATTTAATACCACCAATATGAATGCAGGTTGGGACGGAACCTATAAAGGCGAACCTGCTATTGAAGCGGTCTATGTGTTTACCCTAAAGTTTAAAGACTCAGATGGTGTTGTCTATGATAAGATAGGTCATGTAACCCTGCTGAGATAATTTTATTAGGCTAGGTTCTTTAACTAATCAGGTAAAGAACCGTAAATTAAGTACGGGCTACTAATAAAAATTTAAAAGTTTTCATATTTTTTATACATTAGGAAAATTTAGCTAGATTAGTAGTATATTAATATTAACCTAAATACTCTAATTATGAAAACTTTAATCTCAATATTATTTTTAAGTTTTGGAATCAAGGCATTCTCACAAACTCCTCAGGAATTAGAATTAATTAGATTAACAAATATTGAAAGAGCTAAAGAAAATCTTAGCCCAGTAGTTTATTCAGCCCTATTAGATTCAGCTGCTAAATTTCATAATCGATACCAGGTTACAAAAGATAAAATTGATCATGTTGAACATGAAATACAGCCTGGAGAAACTGAAAAATACGTTGGGCCAATGCAACGTATTAAAAAATATAATTCAAAATGGCTTAATATTTTTACTGGCGAAGTTGGCGAAATTTGTGCTGGCCGCTGGGCAATTAATTCACAAAATAAAATTACCGAAGACTCTGCTGTTCAGCTAATTTTTAGCCAATGGATGAAGTCAGAACCGCATAGAGCTATATTAATGACCCGTGGAATTACACATATTGCCTTTGCCTTAACTGTAAAACAGGGCCCGGTAACTAAAAGTAAAGTTCCAATATTGAATGGCCGAAGTACTTCTTCCTTTTATGGAACCGGTTTAGTAGCTAAAACGTTTTAAAATTTAGAACACTTAGCCGTGTTAACGAGTTAAACGCATTCTTTTATCACAGTATACGCCTGATTTTCGCTTCGGTGCACCACCTGGTGGTCGTTTAAAATTGAAAAAGGTTTTTAAAGTGTTCTTCCATTTTCTCGGTATTTTTAGTGATTCATTAGCCCAGCTAATTGATATGTTCCAGGCCGATGAAGTGGTTGAAATTGGCACAATTAGTTGAGGTTCTGTACTTGATGCACTAACGTCTATTTCCCAACTCCCAATTGCAAATCGCCATTTACCAAATGCCTCTTCATAGGCCGCTTGTTGTTGTGGGTTTGTTGTTCTATTTGCATATTTGGTTGGATCATAAACGTCTCCAGGGGTTTTATTATTTGGAAGAGGGTTATCATTAGCAGGATATGGTTGAATTAAAGTCTCTTCAACGCCAGCTGCTGTAAAGGCAGTGGTAAGAATATCTTTTATGGCGGCTAATCGGTCAGTAGCAAGATCAATATTCTTTTCAGTTGAGTAATCTTTTGGTTGTTTAGTAGGTTTTTTAGTAGCTTTATCATACGAACTTGGTACAATACTAGTAGAGGCCTCTCCCGAAACTCTAACTGCTGTAATTTTACCGCCATCCGCTATAATTCCATCAACTGTCGATTTAACTACAGCCATTAGCTCAGTTTTTATGGCTGGTTTAATATCAATTGAATCATCTTCAAAATAATTAATAGCTTTTTGTACTTGGTCACCGCCACTCTCTGTTGCTGGATAACTTCCGGCGAATTGATGAACTACTGGAATTTCTGGAGTAGCAGGTGGCTGTACGGTAATAGTGGATCCATTTGGTAAAATTGACAAATTAGTTGCAAGGTTAATTGCATCTGCTGCAGTAATTTTAAGCTTAGTTTTGGTCACATACTCATTAATTTTAGCATTAAATGCCTCCATTATTGCCTTTTTATTGTCAAAACTCATGGTTGACCTTGCAATAAAATAGTCAGAAACTGTTTTTGTTGAATTAAGAGCAGCGGTTGCCTCTGCAATACCTTTTTTTACGATATCAAGATTTAAGTAGTTACTAATAGCATAGAAAAGTGAACTTGCTTGAGCTCCAGATTTTCCATTAGCAGTCAATTTATCCGCATAGTATTTAAAATATTGAGCATATGGCATACTTTGGTTATTCACAGACCCTACGCCACTAATGGTGTAGTTAATTGGCATAATCTTACCTACTGTTCTATCATTAAGCATCAGACCTTTACTTTTAATTAGGTCAATAAATGTTTGAATTTCAGTAACAATCGCTGGTACATTTTTCCAACTGGCAATTAGTGCAGTTAAATTAGCTACACCGTTAACATCTAGCCCAAATTGGTTTGTTGAACCAGAAGTTCCAGATGGGCTGAGCACAATTTTTGAAATAGTATCAGAGGTTGTTTTAAGTTCCGTAAGTAATAATTCAATATTTGACATAGCTTGGGTGCTTTTTTTAACGTCAGCTCCACCGGTGCCCCCAGCGCCAACCTGACCGCCCATCCAATAATACATACTGTTTGCAGAATTTAATTTATCTGATTTTGCAGCCGTTCCAGTTTTTATAAACCTTTGCAATACGTTAAGATCAGCACTACCGCGTTTCCACCAGTCTATTATTGCTTGATAATTAGGTAGAGCCTTGGTTGCTTCGTCATCTGTTGCAACTAATAGCTCGTAAAGTTTGTCTAGGTCTTGAGCCTTGACTAATTGCTGAATAGTTTCTTGGTCAAACTCTTCATTTAGTGATAGTGATTCAAGTAGCCAATTGGTATAGCTTTTAATTATTTGATTTTTCATTATTGTATAGAGTAATTATTTTCTAGGTATTATTTATCTTTTATACTATTCATATACTCACAAGTTTATTTTTTATCAGCCCTTTCATGCCAAACGGTTAGCAAGTAGAGTATATTTAACAGTATATGATCTATAACTTTCCACAAATTAGAAAACTGCTCAACTTTAAAGATCCTGGAGATTTTTATTTTATTGAGATACTTGGGATATCAGACCTAGTCAATATTAAAACATATCACATATATTCAATTTCAGAGTTTGACTCAATACAGGATGATATAATTAATACCTGTGAAGCCAAGAATGCGAGAGCTTATATCAGAATGAATACTCGAAACTCTAAAGTAATTGCACTATCTTTAATTAAACGACTAGCTGACCTGGTCCAGGCTGGTCAAACCGACAGGTCTGAAGATTTATATAATACTGTGTGTAAAGAGACCAGGATAGAGACTGATACTAATTGGATTATCAGGGTTGACAACCGGAATGATGAAGTCTATGCAAAACAGGTTCTTGAAGATTTGTGGAACCAAATGCTATATGGAGGTATAATAATATCTGAAATTGATACTGTTGATGGAAAGGATCTTATCACTACTTATTTTAATATAGAAAAATTTAAACAGTCATGCCCAAAAATAAATGTCGATACCGACTCCTCAACTCTTATCTTTTCTCCAGCCACCAAGTAACCTATGACACAACTCGCACTACTTAGCTATTTACTAATTGGGTTAGTATGGGCTGCCTTTTTTGAATATATTGATTCACGTCAGCCAGTTAAACAGCTTGAGCCAAACGATTGGCTAATTAGAGTTGTATTAACAGTATTTTGGCCAATTTGGTTTTTAATTTTTATAACATCATTTTTAATAAACAGGTAATATGGCACATAATATCAAAGTAAACCAAGAATTTAGAACCAATGCACTAAGCTTAAAGCCGGGTGGATCAACCGTAACTGTCGTGTACGACAATAATATTGAACTTGAATATAATAATATTAAAAACCCACAGGCATATATTAATACAATAACAAAAACGGATAAGTCAATTATTGGAATTAAAATAAACGGGCAACTTGTAAAATAAAATAATATAAAACGCATGGAACACTTAACAAAAGAGGAATTATTGGTTGAAATTTATAAACACAAACCTAATTCGATTCATGATGTAATACCTTCTGAATTTTTTACAAAATACGATTCATATGATTATGTATGGTCAGGTAACTGTTTTGAATGGTACTATGCCGTGGCTAAAGCACTACAACCGAAAACCTTTATGGAAATAGGTGTTAGATTTGGATTCTCTTTTCTTCCTACCTTATTAGGGTCAGATAAGCTAGAATATGCACTGGGCTGGGATCTAGAAACCTATGGCAATAACCAAATAGCAAATGAAAATATTGGCAAATATTATAAAGGGTCAGCGGCTTGGGAAATCAAGCACATAGACTCTCAGATTGAAACAGAATTACCTGCTAGATTTGATTTTATTTCAATTGATGGTTGTCATGACTATGAGTGTAAAATACATGATCTTAAAATGGCAATGACACAAACTACATATTGTCTATTAGATGATTATGATTATCATTCATATGTAAAACAGGCAATTGACGATTTCTTACGCGACTACTCTGACTATATTGAATGGAGCGAATATATTCCAACATTTAGAGGCAGCTACCTAATAAAATTTAAGGGCTAACTCGTTATTTAAAAATGATTAATAAAATAATACATCAAATATGGATTGGTCACTATCAAATTCCAGAGCGCGAACAGCGATTGATGGCCGAATTAAAAGAAAAACATCCAGACTATCAACACTATTTATGGACTGACAATAATTTACCAACTATTCCAGATCGGCTAAAGCCAATGTATGAGTGTATGTATTCTCAAAAAGATTATGTATATTGTGCAGATATGATTAGGTGGATAGTGGTTAAAGAATACGGCGGCTGGTATCTAGATATTGACTGGGAATTTATTAGTTCATTAGATACTCAATCTCTAGATTTACGTAGTGGAATTGTGTATGGGCACTGGGGCCAAGGCTGGACGCATTGTGACTATACAATAACAAATAATGTTTTTGGTTTTGAAAAGGGCCATCCACTTGTTAATTTTATGATTGACAATATGCCAGTTGATTTGGGTTACAATAATGCTCCATACTCTCCAGGTTGGTGCGGTATTGTTGCCAAACAGTTTTTGGGATTGGATAATACTTTTAGTAATGAAATATGGGAATACCATAGAGTTATGCGAGAGCATTTAGAGACTCACAATATTGAATATGGAGACTATAATACATTTCAAAATGAAGTTTTAAAACACCATGCACTATATAGTTGGTCTCATGAAAACAAAGAAAAATTTAAAAATGGTTTAATTACATAAAATGAATACCTTACTCCTAACCTCGTGTAACCGAATAAAGCAGTGTCTACTATCACTATCTTTAAATTCTCAAATAATTAAAGAACCGTTTAGTGTTATTATTGCAGACAATTCAACCCCAACTCAATCAGCTGAGGACGCATGTAATCAGCATCAAGCCGAGGACCCGTATAATGTGGTTAAGGTAAATAATTACTGTTCAGATATTAACCTATTATATGAGGCCCATCAGTATTTTACAAATGTAGTAGATTTTAAAGTGATTCACACACAACCTCGATTAACTAAACAACGTGGAGAGGCTACTCTGGTTGGATTAGGTATTATGCAAGCTGCTCTACTTGGAAATCGACATGATCCAAAACAGAATTTTTGTATTAAATTAACTGGCACCTCTATTTTACAATATGATATTGTATCAATACTTCCGCAATTATTACAAGAGGCTGACGTATTATCGTTTCATCGAGCAAATATTGGAGGCTATGAGCGCTCTACCCGAATTTTTGGATGCAGACCGGACGTAATGGCTGGCCTGATTGCCAAAGAGGGTTGGTATGATTGGGTTGATGATAACTCTGCAATATTTGAACAGCGGTTTGCTAAATTAATTAATCGCGAGATTCCAGACAGAATTAATTATACAGGTCATGATGAATCGGGTATTTTATTAGAAGGCGGAATGGCAATGCAACAGAGTTACGGTAGAGAACGCATTTTAAACTTTATCGATAAAAATGGTATAATTATAAACAACAATCCATATTTACAAGAATTTATGGATGGTGGTATTTGGTAAAAATGGGATCCTATCATTTAAAAATAAGGAGGAGTAACTGAAAATCCATAAGAGTAGGGTAAAAAAAAACAAAAAACAATTTATGAAAAAGTTAATTTTAACAATTATGTTAGCTGGAACACTATGTGTAAACGCACAAGACGGAACCTCAGTTAGCTCAAACACAAGTGCATCAGACAAAATCGAAATGTATTCTGACCTAGTTAAGGTAGCATGTACGAATGGACAGGCTGGAGATGCTAACTTGACTATGTTATCAAATCAAATCAAGTGTCTCTTAACTGAAGATCAAGCAATGCAAGTTGATCAGAATTTAGCTAGACCAAATGTACGTCAATCACTATGCCATAACGAATGGCCAGAAGTTATTACGGTATCTAAAGCTGATTTAGAGAAATTTGCATCAAGCTACAATACGTATAACAAGAAGTTTCCTAGCACATCTGCAACTAAAGGAACTGCTGCACCAAAAACAAACACTACTCGTTAATAATTTAAATAGAGTCCAGCCTATGAACTGGACTCTTTTATTAAACCTAAACCTATGAGACCACTTAAAATAGCAACGATACTTGGAGCATCTATTCTGCTCTCTTGTGCATTTATGTTCTTGCCAAAACCAAAAACCCTAAACTTTGAAAGTAAGTCACTAACAAAAAAAGATATTTGTACAGATTTAATAGACTCACTAAATGAGATTATTGTAGATCAGAAAGAACAGATACATTATTTAAGAGACGAACTACAATTTAAAGAATCTGAAATTAGTTATTGGGGTCATAAGTATGATTCAATTAAACAAAAGAGTAAATAAACAACAAACAAAAGTATGAAAAAAATAATACTATCAGTAATAGTCATCTCTGCAATTACATTAGGATGTAAAACAGACAAACACTCACTGACAAACAAAGAATTACTTGAATGGTCAACTAAAGGTGATACTATATTACGTAACAATAAACCAGTTGCTGTATACAATCATTTAGAATATGAACTGTATAATGGTAAAGCGACTATTGAGATATCAATAGATCAAATCGACAAGTCTCCTGACAACACAGTATCTTTAATCAAATACGTACACCTTAGACATAAGAAAAATAAGGTAGAAATTGTAGTTCAAAATAAATAAATTGTGAAAGCTGTACTACTTATATTAGTTGTTTTATTAACTGGCTGTACCTTGCAGCCTGAGCTGCTCACAACGGCTGAAGCGGTTGAGTGGTCAGTAGATAAAGATACAATATATTATTTAAATGAACCTGTTGCAAAGATTGTTATTTGGGTAAAGGCAACTGCCATACCGCTAAATAGTACATGTGATCGGTCGCGGGATTATAAAAGCCGAGAGCACTACGAATCAATACATGGCCTTAACACGCTAGAGACAGTAATTGTGAGAATTAACAAAACTCCTAAGTTAAATAGTAAATTAATTAAGTTTAGTAATACTAATTATAATGGAATCCAAATAATAAGATAATATGAAAACTGTAAGTTTAGTATGTACAACCTTTAAGAGATATCGGTGCATTCGTAGAATAATTGAACAATTTATGCAGCAAGATTATGGAAAGTGTCAATTGGTATTATTTAATACAGATACAGAACACCCATTTGTTTTAGATCAAAGCCTATCGAGTTATGATATTATTGTCGTAAACAATTCGGTTGATTATGAAACTCTTAATCCATATACCAATCGTGGAGCTATTTGTAGAGATGCAGTAACTCATGCAACTGGAGACTATTTTATGTTAATGGATGATGATGATATTTATTTACCATGGTATGTTAGACAGGCAGTTGACGGTATTATTGAAAACGGTAAAGATTCCTGGAAGCCTGAACAAAGTTTCTTTGCTACGTCAGATCGGATATGCCTAGTTAAAAATACACTAGAGGCATCGGTAATTGTTAAAATGAATCGAATCAGGGAAATTGGTTTTAGAACTGATATGACTGGGTATGAAGGCCTAAGCTGGTACACAAAGCTTAGAGATGAAGGTAATCTTAATGAAAATGATCCGTATTATGTTCCAGCCTACTGTTTCAACTGGTCAGATCCGGCTGAGCTTGCTGGCCATAAACAGAGCGGAGATATAAACAATCCAAATAACTTTGAAAATCATAAAGTGCAGTCAACTGACTGGTCAACCGATCTATTAACCAGGTGCGGACCGCTTGAAATTCGCAATATTTATCAAAAATATTATGATTTTTTAATAGAAAATAAAGAATCTTTCATACCGGTGTTATGGGGTAAATATATTAGTCTGTATATTCAATAAACAGACACCGGCCCAAATAAATAAACTAGATGAAATATTTACATGAATATACTAGATTTATTACAGAAAATGAATTTTATCAAAACGGCTTACACCCATCTTTTTGGAAAGGTGAAACTTTTGACCCAAGTACTCGAACTAAACTTTTACAAATAGCCAATGATTTCTATACCGATCTTAAAATTGAGGTTCCAATTGAGGATATTCAATTAACTGGGTCAATTGCCAACTATACCTGGACCAAATATTCTGATTTAGACATTCACTTATTACTAGATTTTTCTAAAATAAACGAGGATTCTGATCTTGTAAAAAAAGGATTGGATGGACAACGCTTTATTTGGAATTTACGGCATCCAGTTGTAATTAAAGATCATGATGTTGAACTCTATGCACAAGATATAAATGAGCAACATACCGCATCCGGCCTATATTCTTTACTCAAAGGCGAATGGCTGGTAAAACCTAAATGGAATCCGCCAACAATTGATCCACGAGATGTATCTAGAAAAGTTGAGTCTTTTATAACCGAAATTGAAGAGATTGAAAAATTAATAACTCAAGCAGATTCATCCGATTCTCGAGGATTAAACGATAGAGTTAAAGTATTAAAGGATAAAATTATGAAAGCCCGAAAAGAAGGACTCTCTGATGCTGGTGAATTTTCTATTGAAAATTTAGTCTTTAAGAACCTTAGAAATAATGGATGGATAGAACGCTTAATTGATGCTGGCTCAAATTCATATTCGAGTATTTATTCTGAACCTAAAAATGTAGATAAACCAAATGAAACTTCTAACTTTTAGTAATTATATAGCTGAGTCTAATGAGCCTGACCGGGCTAACTCTGAGACGTTTGACCGAATAAATTCAACACTGGCTGAACTAACTTATTTTGTAAGTATTGGTATACTTAGAGATAGTGAAGTTAAAAAACAAATAACTCAATTAACAAAAGAGTTATTTAATTATCATCGAGGTATTGTCAGTTCACCTAGTAAGTATATGGAAGACTTAATTAAACTTGGAGACACTACTGGATTAGCCGTATTAACTGCACTCAGGTCAGAAGGTACAAAGGCCCTAATTGCAAATGGTTTATATTTAGTATCATCATTTACTCAATTAGCTAATGGCTCTTTGATATTTTCACTTGACCAAAATTACAGACGCAGTGATGGCTGGGGTATTGGATTCTTTCCTGGCCCAAGGATTATTCGGCGTATGACCCCAAAAGGAATTAATATTGGAGTTTGGTCAAGAACTTATGGTTCAATGGATATTTTAATAAAAAAGTTTAAAGGTATAGACAGCGATCTTGAGTTTTATAATACTGCAATGTTATGGGCAGCTGACAATATTGATTTTGAACACGCTAAACTCTATCCAGAAAATCAGGTATGGAAATATTATAAAAAGAAAAAAGAAACCAGAGCTAAACGATCCGAATCTGATGACTTACGCGTACAGGCAGATGCAATTGATTCCAATGTGCGCTTGGGGCCATGGCAATCTGATCCTGAACGGCTTGATGCATTAAAAAACATGCTTGAAGCCTGGAAATTAAGACTTAAATCCTTTGAACTTGATAATAAGTATACCGCAGCTAGTCAATCGGCAATTGATGATGCAAAATCTAGGATTTATAATATTGAACAGGCTATAGTTAATCATAAGAATCGAAATACTGTATAACGGAGGTTGGGTTAATATAAATAACTATACAAAAAACTAATAACTAATGAGAATAATTGAGTCATTTACTAATTGGAAAAATATAATACATGTTAATGAAGATTTAGCTTCTGCTAAAACCTACATGATTAATCGATACAAAAATAAACAGGCTGCAGGTTCTTCTAATAGATTAAATACTAATGATACTGTGGAGTTAACGCCGGAAGAAAAGGATGCTGCACTCCTAGATCCTAACTATCTTAAAATATTAAAATTAACTGAGCCCTTTCCTAGTTTAACATTGGCTTTTATTAAATTTCATTTTGATCAAAATATTCCAATAAAAAGCGGAGTCTTAAATTTAACTAATTTAGCAAATCAACTATCTGATCCAGCAACAAACGCCATTATTAAAGCATTACCTAAACAAATAATACAATATGCAAATCAAGAAACCGGGGATCAGCTAGGCCATGGTTCAGGATTTGAAGAGTTAACTGATCAAATCAATAAGGGTATTAGGTCAAAGGCTGTATATGCTGAAATACTTGATAAAATTCCAAACCCATTAAGGTCATTAATTAAATCACAACCAGAAGATTCACTAGTTAAGATTATCAATTTAATGACTGAATTATCTTCAATTAATAAAAAAATTGGAGAATTTATTGAAACAGACAAGGACTCTCCACTTTTTGGAAAACCAACAACAGTTCTTAGAAATTTCTTTTTATTTGTTAGTGCTTTTAAAAATAAGCCAGTTAAAGACTTTTATGAAAAAATAACTTCTATGGTTAAAGGCTTATCCAGTAATAAAGCTGAAAAAATAGCAAATGCAACTCGCCTGGAACCTCAAGTTAAAATTTTATATGATAAGGATAATTACCTAGCATTTAGTATTAGAACTGAAGAAGCTCAAAAAGAGCTATGCTCAGAAGCAAACTGGTGTTTAAATACTGGCAGCTTTAAAAGCTATGTAGCAAATGCAGTTCAGCTAAATATTATTAACTATAATGAGCCAATTGCAACCGCTAAATATATTACTGGAACTACTATTAATTTTGATAGCGGCGATGTAACATCATCAAGCGACTATAATAATTTTAATATTAAAAAAAGTAGTAATTTAGAAACTCACCTATTACAAAATGGCTATCCCGATGAGTTCGTTGACTCTATCGTTTCGCAAATGCCTAGCGAAATTCTTATAAAAACTGCTCTATATTCAATTGGGGACTCTAAATCTGGCCTATTAGAATTTATTGAAAAAATGATTGCAAGTACCTATAGACAAACCGCTACCCGCAGTAAAAATTCTGCAATTTCTAAATTAAATATTGATGAAATTTTTGAAATTATGAAACCTCAAATCGATAAATATTTAGATGAAACGGTAGTCATTAACTTATATAAAAAATACGGTATCCTTAGTTTAGACTCGGTTAGGATATTTAAATTATTATTATCAAATATATCCGAAGCTGATAAAGCTGATATTTATAGCGTAACTGTTAGTAACTATGCAAGAATTCATAAATCTGCAAAACTTAATATTTCAGTATTAATGCCGCAGCTTACTAAAATATTAGCAGAAGAGGATCAAGTAAAAGCAGAATTAGGTATTTCAAATAACCCGGTTAATGAAATGGTAATGGCTGAACCTAAAGAGGCTCCAACCAAAACTCCAACTAAACAACCTGCAACTAAACCAAAAATAAATCCAAGACCGGGCCCGATTCCTAGCAAACAACCGTTTAAAACACCGGAACCGGCTAAAGCAGATGCAGGCGATGTAATAAAAAGATTAAACAATTTAATATGAAGTCATTTAGTCAGTATTTAGCTGAGGCAGATTTTACAAAAAATCCAGCAGTTTCCCCAGAATATTTAAAGTCTTTGAGCCAACGCGGCGATCAAATGGTTAAAGATATTACGGCTAAACACGGAGCCCAAATGGGTTCCTTAATGCGTGCAGTAAATGAAGTTAGACGTATTCAAAACGGTAAAGAGCGAGAGCTTGAAAAATTAGCAACTGATATTATCGTTGATGAATATGGTTCTATTTTAGGAGATACTAAACTTGATATTAGAATACCTGAGCCTAAGGAAATGGGTAAGGAAATGAAGGATACTAAACTGAAGAAGCCTGAACCAGAAGAGGCTCCTAAATTAAAAATAATTGGAAATGAAACCCGAATAAATGCAATTCATAAACGTAAAATACTAAATACGATTGCACAAGGTGAAGCTATTAATTCAAAGAGAATGTTAGCTGGTCCAATGGCAGAGGATGGATTAACTAAATTATTTGGTGAAGCTGATGCCAAGCTAATGATTTCAAGTTTACTTTTAATTACTGATATTTGTAATGCTAGAGACTGGAATATTCCAGAAGAAGTTGCTGCAAAAATGATGGAAACTGACTCTGCACTAAGCGGCAGCTCTACCATTAAATGGGACAAGCCAAAACCTATTGAAAAACCCGAAGACTGGTCGCCGGGAGATGATGTAGAGAGCGAACAAGATGGAGGAGAACCTGATCAGGCAACACTGGTTATATTGGGTCTTGATTTAGCCATGCTATTTCATGAAGCAGTTAAGGCAATTATTGGTTTAATAAATCAAGGCGGCCTTGCTCATCTATCTGAAGATGATGTTCGTGCAGTATTTATGAATACTGATACAACAAGGGATGAAGCCCAAGATCTTAAGCGCGGAGCACTAACCGCTGCGGATCTTAGAGATTTTTTAAATACCTTTAACCAAATTACTGAAATGCAAAATGGCAGAGAATATGTTTGGGGTAAAATGATTGATGCAACAGTTATTCCAGATAAAGAATTTTTAGTGTTAATGAAAGATATTTTTAACAGTGCTCCACTATATAAAACTGAAATAAAATACTCTGACGCTGATACTGAATCCGCTAAACCTGCAATGGCTAGAGCTCAACAAGTTATTACCAAACTAATTGCACTAATCCAAAAAGAACTTAGCGATTGGGAAGAGTCAAATAGCGAAAATTATCAAGACTCTGACTATAATGAGCCTTCTGATATGGATAATAATTTTCCTAGTAATACTGAAATTGATTTAGATAAACCATTAACCGATCGTGAAATTCAAGATAAAATAGATTTAGCACTAGATGCTGGAGACTTTACTGAAGTAGATAGACTTGCTAAATTACTTAAATAAAAATAACCTATAATATTATGAAAATTTTTAAAACATTATTTACCTGGATAAGTGGTCTTTTTAACGATGAAAAAGGTAACCCATCCTCAAAACGTTTTATCGGTATTGTTTCCGGCTTAATGTTATGTATAACAATGTATCATAACAGTTTTTCATCAGTTGATATTGCACCGGCTCCATATCTAGTAGATGCAGTTGCGCTATTGGCATTTGGCTGCTTGGGATTAACTTCAGTTGAGAAATTTAAAAAACCTAACGATAACGCCTAATTGGCTCTATTGTTTTCTAGTATCTCAATAGTTTAGTATATTATTAATTAAGCGGTTTACGCTTTACTAAAACTTTGTGACTTTACTAAATACAATAAAACCATATGGCATCTAATAAAGAAATAGGAAAGAAGTATCAATTACTCGACGAGATTGAACACGTGATTAAAAGACCCGGGATGTATATTGGGTCTACCAAGCCGCATACCTCAAATGAATGGATTTTAGAAGATGGAGCCTATCAAAAATATGAGCTCACATATAATCCAGGTTTTCTTAAGCTATTTGATGAAATCATTTCAAATTCAGTTGATGAGCATAAGCGCTCAGGTAAAATCAATACCGTTAAAGTAACTACAACATCAGACACAATTACAGTTTGGGATAATGGCGGAATACCAGTCGTTCAACACCCTGACCATAAGGTTTGGATTCCTGAATTAATTTTCTCTAATCTTAGAGCCGGTTCAAATTTTAATGATGAAGAGGGCCGGACTGTTGCTGGTACAAATGGAGTAGGTGCCTCATTAGTTAATATCTTTTCAAAGAAATTTATTATTGATACCGCAGATGGAAAGAACAGGTTGCTACAGACGTTTACCAATAATATGGCAAACCGAACCCCTGCTAAAATTAGTCGCAGCAGTCAAGGTTTTACTGAAATTACCTATGTGCCAGACCTGGCTAGATTTGAAATGACTGAGATTAATACCAGTAATTGGAAAATGATGCGTAAGCGGGTAATTGATATTGCTGCTGCCAATCCAGGCCTTAAGCTTGAATTTAACGGAGAAAAGTTTAAGTTTAAAACATTTAAAGAGTACGTTGATCTCTATGTAAAAGATTCAGTTTGGGAAAAGTCAAAGGATTGGGAATTTGCAATGGGAGTCTCAAAGGACGGTTATCAATCAATTTCTTTTGTTAATTCAATTGGAACTAAAGACAGCGGAACTCATGAAACCTATATTTTAAATCAGGTTATTGACTACTTACGAACTATGATTAAAAAGAAACATAAGGTTGAAGTTAAACCTTCTGAAATAAAAAATCATATATTTCTTTTTATAAATTGTACAGTTCTTAATCCAGCATTCTCGTCTCAAACCAAAGAAAAATTAATTACTGAGCCCAAGGATTTTGGTACACAGCATACGGTAACTGAAAAATTTGCAAAGGCAGTATTTACGTCAGAGGTAATTCAGTCGCTATTGGATTGGATTGAGCAAAAGAAAAATGCAGATGAGCGAGCCGAGCTTCGTAAACTAAACAAGTCTCTTGGCAATACTAAAGTCTTAAAGTTAATTGATGCAAAAGGCAAGGACCGAAATAAATGTGTGCTTGGAATATTTGAAGGAATGTCTGCGCTCTCAGCGGTTCGTAAGTTTAGGGACCCTCAAAGTTTTGGAGCATTTCCGCTAAAGGGTAAGTTTATAAATGTTAGTGAAATGTCTAACTCTAATGTCATTCAGAATGATGAAGCTATTCAGCTTATGGCATCATTAGGAATTAAATTAGGAGAGGAACCAGGTGACTTGCGATATGGAAAAGTATACATATATACTGATGCAGATCCAGATGGAGACTCTATTGCAGGTTTATTAATAAATTTCTTTAATAAGTATTGGCCTGAACTATTCGGTAGAGGTTGTATATTTAAAGTAATGACCCCATTAGTTGTTGCAAAAAAAGGCAAAGAGGTTATTCCTTTCTATTCAAATGAAGAGTACTCGGTATGGGAAAAAAGGACTGGTGCAAAGGGTTGGGATACTGAATATAAAAAGGGTTTGGCCGCACTTGAGGATTTTGAGTATCGAGAAATTATACATAATCCAGTGCTTATAAAAATTCAAAATGATAAGCTATATAAAGATAGCCTAAACGATTGGTTCGGCACTGACTCAGCCATGCGTAAAGAAAAATTACTTAAATTATCAGTCTAATATTAAGATAGTTTAGTATAATAATACTGTAATCTTATTATATTAAAAATGAAAGCAAAACTAAAATTTAATCTAGAATTTCCAGATGAGCGTAGAGCCCATATGCGGTGTGTTAAATCAACTGACATGGCAATTGTGCTATTTGATATATTATATAATGCAAAAAAGAAGATTCATCATCAAAATGAAAGTGAGGCCTTTGTAGAAGGAATTGACTCAACTCTAAACTATATTCGCGAATTATGCGAAGACCTAAATATTAACATAGATGAATTACTTGATTAACAGTATGGAACTAACTGATAAAATAATTGAAGCCATTATAAAAGTCATGGCAATTGTAGGAATGTTTATCTGCATAGGCCTGCTAACTAAAATTAGAAACAATGAAAAAGAAGAAAAATAATAAAAAATCACTAACTCTACTTGAAGTTATGATGATGATTGGGGTTGGACTAGCCTCTATCGCTATTGCACTGTCCGCAACTTACGTATTAAACATACTAACCAAATGAGCAAACTAGAAGAACGGACAAAATACAGGGCTGACTCGGTAGTTGCAAAAGAGCCGGCCGGTATATATATTTTAAAAAGATTAAATGACGGTTTAACTCACACAGGATATAAAGTTCAGTATGTTGAATGGAATGAAGACGAGACTGCAAAAGAATCGTATGATAATATTCAGGTAGGAAGATCCTTGATATTAGACCCAAGATTTAATTACACTTGGCTTACAACAGTAATTACTGAAATAGTAGAACAACGAGAAGGCTATATTAAATTTGCAACAAAGAATTCAACTTACGAACTAACAACTAAATAACATGAGTGGAGGACATTTTGATTATCATCAGTATCGCATCAGAGAAATCGCAGAAAGTGTTGAAGACATTATTCAAAACTATAAAGGTCCACCTGAAGTACTTGAAAAAATAAAAGAAGGGTTAGATGCACTTAACAAAGCTGAAATATATACTCAACGGATAGATTGGTTAGTAAGTGGAGATGACGGGCCTGAAACGTTTTTAGAAAGATTAAAAGAAGACTTAAGCGGATAACTATGTATATTGTACACCACATTAAAAGCCATTATCATAGATTGTGTAGAGCAATTGCATTTGGTAAAAAGGCATATTCAGGATATGATTGGGACTATTCCTATTCAATAGACATATTCAAATTCAGCCTTGAAAGATTGGCTAAGAATTTAGAAGAAAAAGGAACTCACGAATCAAGTAATGATAGTGCTCAACGTATTAATATGATATGTAAACTAATGGATAAAGTACAAAATGGTGATTATGAATATGAATACTATGCGGAAATGGAAAAGGTATACGGTAGGTCAGAAATGACGTTTAAAGATACAGGAGATGGTTCGCAGGAATATACTGGACAGGTTTGGGAAAAGGCAGTTGATGAAACTCACAATAATGAGATTAATAGTATATTATCTAAAAGACGGTGTATAGGTTATAAAAAGCAAGAGCGTGCTGATATATTGGTATGGAAACTGATACAGCACAACATTAGAAATTGGTGGCATTAAAAAAGAAATAATATGAAACAAACAGCAGTAGAATGGTTGATTATACAAATGCATACACATTGGACTAATGAAGATGTAACTTTTCAAACATTAATTGAACAAGCCAAAGCAATGGAGAAGGAGCAAATAATAGATTCCTTTGTAGAATGTTGGAAAGAAAATATGCCTGAAGGATATGAATGTAAACAATCAGCAGAATATTATTACAACGAAACCTATAAAAAAGACTAATATGAAAATTTGGCACATAAGTGATACACACACATATCATGGGTTATTAGATATCCCAGAAAACATAGACATAGTAATACATAGTGGTGATGCTACTAATCCAAAAGATCCATATCTAAGTGAAGATG
>Ga0209296_1001578_pt1 | contig 17277 bp, 34 predicted proteins | sample S_130206_EF_Meta_FD_187319 | JGI IMG/M metagenome (GOLD analysis project Ga0209296, IMG submission 187319) | Freshwater microbial communities from Lake Simoncouche, Canada to study carbon cycling - S_130206_EF_MetaG (SPAdes) (version 2) | ecosystem: Environmental > Aquatic > Freshwater > Lake ...
TGTTCTGTGCGTACTTGGTTGTTACGTATGGTGCAGTGATCATCTGGTTCTTGTGCTAATCAATGGTAAGTTAGTTCGTTTGTTTTTTCTTAATAAGCCTTTGCGTGTTGCAGAGGCTTTGTTCTTTTTATTTAAGGAGTTTAGTTATGAAGTGTATTAATTGTACGGCTGTGTCAGTTGGGTTTTTGTGTGAGAAGTGTCTTGCTGATTTAAATTACAAGGGAGGAGAACAGGAGTATTGTGTGTCATGCGAAGAAGCTGGGATGACGAGCCCTGACTACTGTTCAAAATGCTCTCCACACTTTTGGGCTTGTCAGTGTCGGGATTCAATTATGTGTACTTTAAAAGAAGCAAATATCCAAATCGGAGAAGACGGGGTAATGACTCAACTTGCGGTTTGTGATTGCGGGGAGTGTGCAGAATGCTTTGAGGAAGAACGTAAGTACTACCTCGAAATGAAACAAACTGGAAGTGCTCTTACAAAGGTTTCTCACTGGGAACGCAGAGAAAACAATTTGTTGGAGATTGTTGAAAAGGATGGAACAGTAATTGTGTTTCCTAATTAACATTTGACCTAGCTGATAGTCGGTTGTTTCTTTTCTAAGGCTCATGCGTGTTGCATGGGCTTGTTTCGTATATGTATTAAGGAGTTATAAGATGGAAAATGTAAAGATTGGTGTGTTCGAGTTCAAGGTTCATGAGCTATTCAATAGCAAGGATCGGCATAAGTGGGGCAAAGATTACAACATCTTGCGCTTAGCTGCCAAAGGCAGGGCATTCAAAGTGTTCAGTATTCCAGAGGAGATCGATGGTGAACCAAATGGCAATGCGTTCGCTTGGAGGTTGTACTTCGAAAGTATAGCCAACAAGATAGTCACTATCATTCCAAAGGATGGTAAAACGTTGTATGCAACCACCGATGGTGACACTAGCTTCAATAGCTGGTTCACCGAGATGGGGATTAGTTGTTGGGTAGGAGCTAAGACGTTCAAGAGAATGTCGCAGTTGCCCAAGCCTTACACTCTCTTCGGGGAGTTTAAAGCTTCTGAGATTCAGATGGAAGATTTGGAAGAAACAGATCACTACATCATCGATGTGGTGAATAAGACAGACGCAGCTAATCTCTTCGATGGGGTTATCTTCGTCAGAGAAGAAGTCTTTCAAGAAACGTTCAATCAGTCTCTAGATCGTCTGAAAGATGACAATGTGGAGTACAAGAATCTACTTCGGTTAAAAGACGTGATGGTGTGGAACGGTAGACTCTTTGGTCCTGGTGGTGAATGCCTGAAGAAAGGTCAGGTCATAAGGACGAATCAGATCGATGCAGACTTTGTATTCCAAGCAGGGAATGCAAAGAAAGAGTTGAGTTATGTAGGTGACGGGGTCTACCTAGGGTTAGATCCACAACCCGGAAAGCTTGAAGCCTATGCAGGCAAAAGCATATTACAGAACTATCCATGGGTCTTTAACATGGGTGAAGGAAAGGATAATGGGGTCGGTTGTGTGGTTTACAAGTGGTTCGAAGCGGGGCTAGCAGAGAAGATAGACTGTCTAGAGACTAGCAAGATGCTTGAGTCACTAGAGACAGTGCTTCTCATGCGAGCGAATCGTGAGATCGAACCCGACTCAGTAATTACTAATCAGAGACTTATGTTGGGCTTACTGTCCCAGTATAAATCTCCAAGCTGCTTTCCTGCACTACAGATCAATGTAGCAGAGGCAGGGATTGATGGGATGGTTGACTTGCACGGTATCAATGTGCATATCAGAATTCCGGGTGCGATTTACGTTCAGAATATGCCAGCTTCAGTGATGGCATTTCTTGGATTGGCCTACGACATACCAAGTGGGTACTGTATGTGGGATGAATGCTACAAGGTGATCGTTGTCAATGACAGCGACTACCTTGCCAACAGAAGGAATCATGGAGGTCAAGACCTTGATGATAAGCTCTGTGCGATCTTCGTAGAGTGGTTAGGACGCACTGCGGTGTTCATGCACCGTAACCCCAGCGCACGTGATGAGTTCAACGTTAAGAAGTTCATAGGCATACCACCTGTGGAGCTATCGGGGCTAGTACTGCCCGATGTACTACCACCCACAGCAGTTGAGAATGACTTGAACTTCGGAGTGTTACCTACACCTCCAAGATCACCTAAAGAAGTAGGAGAGAGAAGGATAGTCGAACTGGCAGATGTCTGGAAGGACATGATGACTGCTGGACTAAACCCAGGTGTAGTGATTCTCGCAGCTAGTCTGTGGGATCACTGTAACCCCCAGACACAGGGGGCAGATGGAGTCTGGTCTTCACCACGCAATCCTTGGCTCTGCCAGAAGGAGGAAGTGGTAGACACATCAGTCCAGTTACGTGATCCTGTTGGTATCCAATGGATATTGAAACAGGCACAAGCCATGCTAGAGAATCTTATCTATAAGTCAAAGGTGGATATCGATCCAAGGCTGTTCGGTAAGACAGCCAACCTCTGGTTAGTAGAGAAGGATTACTACAGGGCTGAACAGTATCTAGAAAGCTCTGGTCGGTTCAAGGATTGTTGGTGGACTAGCTTTGTCAAGCTATGTTCAATTGAGCAAAAGAGAGTCAAGGCTGTTATCCGAAACACTGTTATGGAGAACAGGGTAAGGACTAACTTCCTTGATCTAGTGAAAGATCCCTTGATCACAGATACTATGGTGAAAGTAGGTATCGATAGGTATCAAGGCATCTGCGGAGCTTATGGAAGTCTTGCGTCTAAGTTTCGTAAGGTTACTAAAGGACGGGAGATGATAACTACTGAAGGCTACACGGAAGTAGCTAGAGTAGTTAATGAGCGGTTTGGATCTCTTGTTAAGTATCTAGCGGACAGAGGTGTTGGGCTTCCTAAGCACAATGCTTTGATACTGATGGCCTACGCTGCTCACAACAGTAAGGGCAGGATACTCCCAGAGACAAAGGATATGACGGATCATATTCTCTGTCGCAAAGAGTTCTTCGGTATGTATCTTCGGATGGTTGTAAAGCACACTGAACTGGTGTGATTGGTGTCAACGGTGTTACGTACCCGTCACTTAATCTCTAACTTGTATACCCAATAACCTCGCACTAGCCGAGCGGGATAGTCTTATGCTCGGTTGAAGCTCCTCAAAGAAGAGAAGCAGCGGCAGAAGAGAAGAAAGAAGCGGGCCACATCTTACACTATGTCCTCTTGGTGTTGTGGGGAAACACAGCACTTAGCTGCAAACTACCCGCCAAGGAGAGATGCTATGATTACTGCAACTGCTAATATTAATACCGTTAACGAAGAGATGTGGAACGATCTGATCTATATTCAGACCAGACCAGCTAGTGATCTGTCTATCGCAGCAGGGGTCGGCCCCAACGCTATCAAAAGCTTGGCACTGCGCCTTGCAGGAGAGATGGCACGATTACAAGACAACCCCGATGAACAGATGAAGATCATCAACCAGATCAACACTGTAGGCAGGGGCGAAGTGTTCCACGACCTATGGAAGCTGTTCCTTGCATTGGATCCCGACTACGTTGTTGAAGCTCCCAAGGCTGCTGCTGCGATTAAACCAATTGCAACTGCACCAGCAACCGTAACAGCAGAAGTCAACGTAAAGGGTTTCTTCTTAGACGTAATGGGTATGCAACAATCCCACACAAAAGAACTAGCCGAGCTAAAAGAAGAAGTAAAACGTAACGATGACAAGATTAGCAAACTTGTAAGCGTGATAGAAAACCTACGCAAGGAACTCAAGAAGGTGGAAAAGAACACCAGAACACTTGCAACGGTTTAGATTAGACCCAATAAAAGTTTCCCCTGCGCCGCAAAGCGTAGGGGTTATTTTTTTTAAATACAAACCAACGGTGCGGGTGTGTGCTGTGTGTCTTGGGGTCTACCACGAAAACATACCTACGCTAAGTGATGTATGTATGTACACTACTTAAGAGGTGTGTAAGAGAGGCTAAGAGCACACAACTGGGCTGTAAGAGAGGTTAACAGCACAGAACTCGCTATTACAAACTATACAAAAGTAGACACTTTTCAAGGGGTAAAACACACAGAACTAGACATTATAGGACAATAGTATCCTAAATGTAAAGATAGGCAGGCTAGGTAGTTAAAAATCATTAGTTGCATGGCCTGCATCTCACCGTTTTTGACCAAAATAAGTTCCCACAGGGCACACATAGGGGCTAACCCTTGGCCACTATGCCATTATTTGCGAGTATTACACTACGCATTGTACGCAGAGTTCCCATTTAACAATTAGGAGGCAAAATGATAGTTAGGTCAGAGTTCACACAGCAAGTGAAAGTATACATCTTTCAAACAGCGGTAGTAGATAAAGTTCCAGATGACTTGCAAAAGATTTTCACAGCAAACCTATCTGTATGGGATGCTAAAGAAAACATTGTAAGGTCAGAAACAATCTACATAATCTATGGAGAAAGCAAAGAAGATGAAGGAGACTCCGAAATGATTGCGAAACATATAGAAATATATGACAGGCAAGCTAGTCTTCTTTCCGTGTTCAACCTAACAGGGAGATTGGAAAAAACAATCACCACTGTCAACTACATTTACGACTGGGATAAAGAAACCCGAAACCATATTCAATACGGAACACCAAAAACCTATCACTTCAGAGGAGAATGCGATGAACGAAGATAACAGACAGAATGAATTCATGGAAGAAAACCCAGAGTTAGGACAACAAGGTGAAGAAGAAGAACGCTACTTACAAACATGGGTAGCGATCACAGGTCATAGACCACCAAAGATAGGTGGGTATGACGGCAACTCGCCACTACGATTATTGGTAAAGCAAAAACTTGAAAAAGAAATCGTAAGGATAAACAAAGAAGAATGGGATCGACCAAGACAAACCATACTCATAACGGGAGGAGCACTTGGTGTCGATACGGACGCTGCATTCATAGCAGCAAAAAACCGGATCCCATACATTGTTGCAGTACCATGTAAAGACCACTCCAAAATGTGGCCAGCGCATGCAAGAGAAGAATACCAACATATGCTGAACTTCTCAAGGAAAGTAGAAGTAATACATAAAGGTGACTATAACCGATTGTGTATGCAAAACCGAAATATGTGGATGATTAACCACTGTGACAAGCTCATCGCAGTATGGGATGGATCATCGGGAGGTACTGCAAATTGTGTGAAGTACGCACAAGACCAAGGTAAAGAAATAATCTTTGTCAACCTCGACAAAGAATAATCTAAGCAACAAATAGCAAAACAAAACACCACCATAAAAGGAAACGTGGCGGGGAAAGGTACGTCTGTTACTTTTCTTCGCTGTTGTTTTCTTTGTGTTTTGGGGTTAATCACACATTTTAAGGAGCAAGAAATGGCACGTCCAATTGTCATGTTAAGCCTTCAAGACGGAACACTTTTCAAAATACTCGGTTCAAAAGAATTCGAGAGCTTTTTAGAAAGTCTACAAGGCATCTGTGAGAAATGTGAATGCAAGAAATGCGTCTGCAAAAAACTTGCAGAAAGCAAAAAGCGATCAGAAAACTCATGTGAACTGTTCACGTGGGAAGAATACATCGATGGCCTAGTAACACAAACGGAGAAATAACAATGAGCTACTTTAAACGTGAATTCTTTGAGATCCGAACACCACGCACCTTAGTAGTGTGGATGATCGGTTCAATCGTATGTCCAATCATGTTGGTCATGGCACTTGATCAATATGACTATGCAAAGCAACTGGAGAAAGAAAACTACTTCAATGAGGCTGCGGACATATTAATAGCCAGAGAAGAAGCAAAAGAAAAACTAGAGACAGAACCACAAGGTATATGGTTCTACCATCCAAGAGAACTAGAGCTATCCAATGTACCAGCGAAGTACAAAGGGGCTAACTATTTGGTATTCAAATCAAAAACCAACCAAGTGTTCGTGTTGGATCTTACCAACCCAGCGTATGACGCTGAGGTGGAAACCGCCAAACTAGAGAGGGCCCTTAACGATGATTAAACGATGTGTAATGACGCTCCTGTTATTCGCAATAACGGGAGCACTATTATGCGCCAAAGATGGCTGGGACTTAGGTGGAGCAAAGATGGAGGCGTGGGAACGAAGACCCGACATGGAACATGTAAAGTGTCTGAACTATCTTGACCCAGAAGATTTTGAAGATGCAAAAGTTCCAAAATTCCTGCAAGACATAAGGAAGTACATACTGTTTACCAACAAAGGAACTGTGTACTACATATGCGTTGCAGATGCCTACATAAAAACTAACGAAGCTCAGCCAAAAACAATGAGAAAGATTTGGTTACTCCACCCAAGCAAAATGGAGAAATACAACGTAAACAAAAACTTAAGAGAAGGAGACTACGCTGTATTCATTGATCGTGATGATGCAATTATGTACGCATCAAACGAACCACCACACCCTTCCGGTCATGTCAGGGAATACAAAACCATGATCAAACTACAACGAGAAGATAAAAACAAATGGTAACTACATTCACGGAATTTGCAACATTCGTCACCATCTTATTCACAATACTACTCCTTGGAATGCTATGGATGGTACTCCTACCAATCCACTTGATGATATACGGAATGCCAATATGGATAGCATTCGGCATACCTCTCATCACCATGGGAATCGTAATGCGAATAGGAGTGAGCTACATCGATTAATACCTTTGTGTGGGCAATGTTTTGTGTGTTGTTTCCTTTGTGTTTTGGGGTTTCACCAAACGTAAAGGACGAATGGTGACCCCACCGGCCGCTAGAAAAAGGAGCAAGAAATGGACGTAAAAGTCCTGACAAGCGTAAAAGTTGGAAAGAAGTTTAACCGCAAATTAAAGAAGAATTTGCAAAAGCTTCAAGACCAAAGACTCAAAGGAACCCCAGACAGGTTCAAAGAGGAAGACGTACTACAACTTATGGAACGCAACCGTTCAAAGACGGAACAGTTCTGGAATGAAAACGAGGGCTACATATGGGTTGGCTAGAACTTCTTATCGTGTGCTTGATACCCGGCTCGATCAAAGTAACACGTGAATTCGGAAAGATGGACTTAACCATCGTACCGGCAAGCTTTCTACTCATTGAATTCTTGTGCAAGAAAGCACAGGGGATCTTTGCAAAGACGGAAGAAAAAGCAGAAACCAAAGCTGCAATTTAATCTTTGGTAACAAATAACATTTAACAGTGAAGGAATAAAACATGGATATTAAGAAATTGTTCGATGGCATGAACGTAAAGCAAAAGATTGGTACTGCACTCACCACAGCAGCACTCGGCTACGGTGGCTACTACTACGCTCAAGCTGCACCAGTACCAGTTGCTGTAGCATTACTCAAGAAGAACACCGGCAGCGAAGTGAACACCAAGTTCACAGTGTTAAGCGGAAAGGACTTCAAAGATCCTACCACTAACACACCAAAAAGCAGCGTGTTGAACGATACTGCAAAATGGCAAGATGCAACAATTACTGTTTATATCAACGCAGTAACTTGTCCAGCACTTTCATTTGCAGCATTGCAAGGCAAAACCATTACTGTACACGGAGCAGTTACCGAGTACAAAGACAAGCTTGGCAAAACCAAGCCAGAGATTAAAGTGTCGTCACCTAGTCAAATCACCATCAACTAACCAGAACCAGAACCTAAAAAGAAAAGAGAACTACTATGAGTTTTACAGCATTCGTTAAAGAAAACAGCGCATCCACTTCAAAGACCTCCACCATCCTTTGCCGCTTATGGCAGAGAGGTGAACACTTTACCAGCGGTACGACTAGCCCAGAAGCTACGTATTGGGTAAGCAAAGAAAATACGGGGAAGTTCGCACTTCGACAAGGGCTGGGCATTAACGTCGCTATGGATAAAAGCGAAGTAATCGCAGAACTTGAAGAAGGCGAAATCGCCAACGCTAAAGTTAAAGGCGAAATGAACCCCGTACTCAAGGGAAGACTCATGCTCAACAACAGGGCATCAGACGTACTTGTACGAGTCAACAGCATGGAACAGAAGAAGATCCAAGTTGCAAAGAACCAATCGGAAGGTAAGAACTCCTTACTAGAAAACCAACCTGACCTCTACATTCAAATCTTAACGATGCATGTAGGCGAAGGAAAGTTTGCCGATGCACCAGCATCTGGATCAGTACCCTTCTAACCGTACTGCCCAGAAATAACCCTTGTCCGAAATGCGAAAGCATGACGGCAAGGGTTATTTTTTTATCGGTGTATCCACATTAAAAGTGTTTTCACTTATTGGGAATTAAGAATGTAATACAGGAGAAAAACCATGGCTAATTTGATCCACGAAAATGCAGTGACTTCAGCAACAAAGATGATGGAAGAAACAAAAGATTGGAGGATTGCATCCAAAGGAACACCAATCACCAAAAACGATACGTTGTTTGTGTCTTGGGATATGAGACACACAGCAGCATGGGCAATGCAAGATGCCGACTACAAAGTAACAGTATTAAACCCTGAGAACTTACAATGGACACCCAATGTAAACGGAGTACTAGCTAAAAGAGAAAATGGAACCGTCAAATTACACAGTATGAAAAAAGAACTGCTTGATGAGGGAAACAAGCTGTACTACACACTGCCACCAAGCTGGAAAGGACTAGTATTCCTTACACAAACAAACTTAAGAGCTATTAAAAACGCTTGTGACAAAGGACAAATCCAAGAAGACTTGATGCTTATAAACTACTGCACCCCAGCTAGCTGTAACGACTACGTTAAAACAAGCATGTTAAGAAACAAAAGATACTATGAAAGACTATTCGAACCACTCGACGTTAACGATATGTACTACAGCAAAAGCCTAGAAGAAAGAAACTTCCTCGTAAAAGAAAAGACGTTGCCTTTAGAACGAGGATCTATCAAGTTTAACCTGTTGGAATGCTTAAACTGGCTACCAGAAGAAAGAAGTGTTCAAGCGACGGTTGGAGGATTTCCATACAGTTTTGTACCTCGAAACTACTTGCTATGGCTAGTAACCAACGGCGAGTTACCCGGAGGCAAGTTAATGGAAACCGCCACAGAGTACAAAGGGAACTCGTTACGAAGCTCCATACTCTACTACTTAGAAAAGACAAAGACCTACGAAAAATTTAACGGTGAAATAGTAGACAAAGAACGAGTAATAAAACAAGGGAATTGGGAATCTTCGATAGCACCAGATTGGGCAAAAGTGTTATGCAATCAGCGGACAAAGATAGACTTCGATCCAAAAGATTTCGAGTACCGATTCTTTAGCACCTTCTCTCACATGGAAGGCGATAAGCTTATCGTATCTGGAACAAGCGGCCCATCCCGATGGGAAGCTCATGGGCCAGCAGTATGGATTGAAACCAAAAAGAAACGAGGAAACGAATTCGATACAAGCCTAAGCCATGTAGGAACAGGGCTAACAGAATTCGAGAGGACAGAAAAATGGATGCCCTGTGAAACAGAAAACTATGACTGGAAGCCAGCGACATTCTCACGACTCGACATACTAAAAAGAAAAGCAGCATTCGATGCAATGCCCAGAGGTAAGAAATACATAGAAGGCATAACCAAACTGTTCAATTTACACAACAGACTAGATATTTGGCTAGAAAGAAAAGACTACCTTGATAACCAAAAAATGTTGTCACGAAGTGAATCGGATGCCGAAGAATTAAACTGGGAGATTAAAGAACTCAACACCGAAATAGACCGTATTACAGAGGAATACACAGGAGTATTCTACATCTTAAACGGTGATATCCCCAGAGCATGGGGATTAATGGACAGAATAAATAAAGCTAAAGAAACCAAAGAAGAAGAGCCTGTTCAACAAGAACCAGAAGAATGTACGGAAGTGTATGAACTTAAGAGTATGAAAGTAAGAAAGAAGAAAAAGCCAATTAGCTGGGAAGAATTAGAAAAGTTAGAAGTTAGCAAACATAGTAAAACAAGTTACGCAATCGAGTTTGCAAAAACACAGAAACCTAACTTAAAACCCAAAAGAGGCTTACTAGTATGATGCCAACAGTACATGGTGTATACCCAGCGGATGAGCTTGTGCCTCTATGCATAATGTACAAATCAAAATCGGGAACAGGAAACCTGTGGGGAGGACTAACCACCGACATGCGAGTCTTCCTCCTACCAGGAATAACTGGACTGACTATGCCAAAACTTACACTACTAAACAAAAAAACCAGCGTGTTCTCTACTCTCTGTGACATGGAAGGAGAAGATGACAACCTTGCCGGAATGGTTGGACTAGGCTGGTTCAAGGTGAAAAAGAACCCCATAGGCAAAACGGGGAGAGAAAGCTGGACGTTGTACTTCAGCCATACTTACAAGGAGAAAAATGACCCAAAGAATAAAAGAATTCCGGTACATTTGGCAAGGGAGCATCCAGTATATCTGGAATGAAACAGAAAATGATGCTATGTATATGTTACATATCAACGATATTTTCCCTAACGAATTAGTGGAAATGGATTGGGACTGTTTAACCTTTAAGGATGAAGAGATGAACTTAAAAAGATCAAGACAACAAAAAGCTAAACGGGTAATGGAAATCGCAAACAAAAGAATGAAAGCAAGACTAACACAAATAGGTATTAAAACAACAAGTTCTAGAGATGAATACGTAAAAGTAATAGGCGTAGACAGATTAGTTAAAGCGTGGGACTTAGCAAGTATAATAGCATAAGGAGCTACAATGGACTGGCTTACTCGATTCATAAACAAATATTCATGGCAACGACAAATAAACATAAATACATACAGGAGTAATACAAACCCTTATATGTTCCAACAACCTACAAACTTTAACGTAGAAGAAGATGTACAAGACACCGACTGGTCATCTGGTAACCAAGACTTCACTAACAATGACTTCGATTACAACAATGATTTCGATAACAACGACTTCAGTATTGAAGACAACAGTCCCTCAACAGGAGATTGTGATTAATGAACACTGTAGAAATGCTAATGGAATACTTCAACTTCAAAGAATGGGTCAAGAAAGATTTAGCCACCTTAAATGGAAAAGCTAAAGAACGCTTTAAATGTAGCCTCTGTAATCTACAAAAGTACAGGACGTTTACTAACAAGAAAAACAGTAACTACATCTTATGCTTAAAGTGTCTACAAACCCTTGCCAAAATTGAAAAAGAAGAGAAGACAAAAAACAGTAGACTTGTAAAAGTAGCCACTGTAAACAGGGTAAACGCATTGTTGAACGCAATAGCAGAGGGAGCACCAAATCAATTGCTAGGTGGAATAACCATAGCAGTACTAGACGCTTTGTTGGACATCAAAGAAGTGAAAGCAAAAATTATGCCTTACATGCTTAAAAGATCCAAAGAAGATACAGGTGTTTAATGCAACGAAAACAAGAATTTAAACTACGGATGGTAAAGTTCAAGTTTAACAACGTTTGCTATAACGGCAGGATTGTTATTGGAAAACACATGTCCGGAAATACTAGTGTGCGAATAGATATTAGAACCGCTTGGAAGAAATGGGAAGTCTTTACCAAACTAAGTATCGATTTCCCAGACTGGGAATTACCTACTGGGGTCTTTCCATTACACACGACAACTGAAAACAATAAAATAATAAATCAACTAGATATTTTTGGTGTTAAAAAAACAGAAAAGACTCTGCAAGGCATCTCGATATACAAAATAAATCCAGCCTCAATTAGAAATAAAAACTAGTCCATACAAATCTGTTACAAAAAAACAACAGTAAAAGTTTTCTAATTTTATTTAGAAGATTTTTAATGTTTGTATCTGTCCACACGATCATGCATTTGTATGATCCCAAAACTAAAGGAGCATGTATGAAAAGCGTAACAAAAAAAGCGTTAGTAAAAACTTCGTTCAGCATAGAAGACATACAGGGGCTGCTAAAAGAGTACAAATACAAGTGGTCTAATCAACAATGCAAAGATTTTCTTCTGGAACATGAATGCTTTATAACCGACCAAATGTGTGAAGTAGGCTGGAACGCAATTGAAAACGAAATGAAACAATGCAATGAACCAGAACTAGGTTTTATAAAACCAGAACCTACACAAGTAATCGGATACAAAAATACATTTGAAGCACGATGGTATAAGAACAATCCGTTTCAAGAAGATGAACACATTGTAATAAAAGACAGTGAAGGAATCCCACTAACCAATATTACAGGGGAATTACTACACAAGTTTTTGGTAGACATAAAGTCAGAACTTATACCACCGTCTAAAGATCACAAGCTAGGCATCTACGAAAAAAGAGAAATCTTCTACCTCGTATAAAGGAATACCAAACATGTTAAAAGTAGTAGACTTATTCGCAGGAGCAGGAGGCTTTAGCACCGGAGCTAGCCAAGCTGGTTGCGAAGTGGTATGGGCTGCAAACCACTGGAAGGATGCAGTGCATGTACATGAATGCAATCATCCAAAGACTTTCCATAGCTGTCAGGACTTACAACAAGCGGACTTTACCACCCTGCCAAAGTACGATGTACTGCTAGCTAGTCCTTCGTGCCAAGGACACAGTAAAGCAAGAGGCGTAGATAAACCGCACCATGACTCCGCACGGAGTACAGCATGGGCAGTAGTAGCTTGCGTAGAAGCAACGGAACCAAAAGCTTTCATTGTAGAAAACGTCACAGAATTTATTACCTGGACGCTCTATCCACAATGGAAAAGCTGCATGGAAGCGTTAGGGTACAAACTAGCGGTTAACGTGCTTAACGCTGCGGACTTTGGAGTTGCACAATCTAGAATTCGAGTGTTCATAACAGGGTCAAAAACAAATCCCTTGTTAGTACAAACGAATCCATTCAAGGTTCACACACCGTTCAAAACCTTGATTGAAGCGGGCCAGTATGCTTGGTCACTAGTTTCTGAAAAGGTGGCAAGCACCAAACGAAAGTGGGCAAACGGGATTAAAGACTTCGGTCAAGACTTCCTCATTGCTTACTACGGTTCAGAACGAGGTGGACGATCCATCAACAAACCCATTGGAACCGTAACAACAAAAGAAAAGTTTGCCCTTATCAACGGAGATAGAATGCGAATGCTGTCGCTATCGGAATACAAAAACGCAATGGGCTTCCCTAAAGATTACCTGTTGCCAAAAAGCAAGAGCCTAGCACTACACATGCTGGGGAATGCAGTCTGTCCACCTGTTGCCAAGGAAATACTTACCCAAATGCAGGAGAGCATCTAATGGAAAATGTAGACCAAGAAATAGAACCTAATCCAAAAAAGAAAGAATACGCAAAAGTTTGTTGGGGAATTGATGATATGAGACTAGCCCTAGAAAACGCAAACATAACAACGTGGACAAATAAAGGATGCCATGCATTCCTAGATGGTATTGAAGAAGAAATAGCAGAAGCCATGTGTATCGCAGGATGGAACGTTATCCACAACAACCTAGATACCTGTTCATTAATAAAGGAGTTTCCATGTCAAGACACACAGTAGTAACACCAAAGAAAATTTACACCTATGGATTTGACGCATGTGTACCAGAATACTTTCTGATGAGCATGACAAGTAAAGGTAATAAAGCTTATCTCGTAGGAGAAATGTCAAACCTTTCGGGAACAGCGGGGAACTTACTACGAGAGTTAGGGAGACTCAAACTTGTAGGATTAGTACCGCAAGACCACATAAACTTTATATCAATGGATCTTCCAATACCACAAGGAGAACATGTATGAACGTCACAGGGGAAAAAGTGTACGACTGCCTTGTAATGCCGTCTAAAGGAATCGGAACTGGGCGAGCACAACTAAAAGAAAAAGCACCCCACACTTTCGAGTTCTTGTGCAATGTATTAAAAAGGTTCTTTAAATTTGACAACAAAAAAGGATCGTTCATAGACCTAGAGCAAAGATACCCTGTCTTAAGTTTTGATTTTTCTAACGTAGAACGAAAAACAGTTGATGCATTAAGCCCAAAACTCTTAAGAGAAAATCCTAACTGGCTGTTCGTCTATGGAGACAACGCACTACGATATGGAAAAGGAGGACAAGCTGTCATCAGAGATGAACCAAATGCGTTTGGAATAGTTACAAAACTAAAACCAAGCAACACAAATGACTCATTTATGACAGACAAAGACTCGTACAGAAACAACATGCAAACAATAAGCGAAGACCTTCGCTGGATCATTAAACACCTTAATGTAACACCAAGCCCCAGAGTATGGGAATACAAACAACAAACTCAACACGAAACCTTAAAGGAGATTCATAATGGAAACTGACCCTTGGCCAAATGTACCACACGCCGTACCAAACACTCTTTCTTTCTCAAGTCACTCTAAAGAAACAGTGGCAACCGTAAACGCATTCTTGCTTAAGATGTCCATCGATATAGCACAAGAAAATGTAAACGCAGTTAGAAATGGCAATCGGGCAGACCTAACCTTTGAAGCAAAACAAAACGTTATTAGAACGATTGCCAAGTTCTTCAACCCCACTTGGAAACAAAACTATGACTCAAAATAATGAACAGATAAAAAGGCTGTTCGAAGAGGAAGTGTACGAGTTCATTGCAAAGATACATGAAATCCAACAAGACTTCACTACGGACAAACCGTTATCACCAGAGCTTTTAGAGTACCTGTTAACAGAACTACGAGAAAAGCTCACAGATATTAATGACCCAGAAACCACAATGACAGAAGAGGACGAACAATGACTATCCACAAATTCAAAATGTCAGAATTAAAAGATGGATACCCAAAAGAACTTGAATACAAACCAAAACAAATAGAAATAGAAAACCTATTGCGTGAAAAGCTTAACAGGGAGATAGAAATCTACCTTCAAAAAACAGAAGCGATTGTAGAAGACATTTGCGAAGGTAAAACATTATCCCAGCACATGATCACACATCTGGTGTGTGAGTTACACGCTGGACTTGCAGACATCAATGACCCACTATAACCAAAGGACAATGAAATGCTAAGTTGTGAAATGGAAAATGAGACAATGGAATTTAACAACGCTAACAATGCTTCCCTCAATGTATGCTTGCTTGAAACACTGCAACATAAATGGAGCATAGCTAAAAGCGACTTCAAATCTTACAACATGGACAGCGCTAAAATCGAAGTGCTTAAAGCAGAGATCAGTTTGATACTGGAAATATTCAAACAGTATAACCCTACCAACAAACACAAAGAGGAAACAAACGATGTTTAGTTACGTGTGCTGCGAGTGTGAAAACACCTTCTATGAAAGAGAAAATAATGCTTGCCCCAACTGTCAAAGCACTAATTTGATGGAAGGATACTGGGAAGACGATGTGTTCTACGCACAACCACCAGACGAAAAGCCAATGGAAACAGATGACTGGATAGCTGAACACGGCAAAAAAGCAATACGGTATGAACGATAAACAACTAAAAGGAAACGCTATGAACTTACTTGACCAGGACTTTACAGATGTGGATCTGATACGAGCAAAAATGACAGCGGAAATAAACGCAAACGCTAAAAGCAAGGAAGTGCTTGCTGCTGAATTTGGCTCCGTATATAACACGAATGAGCTAATGGAACACTACGAAATCATCTCCTTCGCTGCACCTTTCGTGTACGGAGTAGACAGGGCAACAAAGAAGAAGGGTACTCTAATCTTCCAGCACAACCCACGGTTCTACCACTCTTTTAAGGAAGCGTAAGATGCGTACTGTAAAAAACACGATGACTATCAAAGAAATGCAGTCGGCTCTTCACTCAATGAGATGCTCAATTGCTTTAACCGAAGAGTGTAGACAGGCAGCAGAAACTGCAAACATGTTTCTTATTGTCTACATGCAGATAGTAAAGCTTGAGTGGACAGAAGACATCTCTGAGCTAAATGATTCCGCTGTCGCACTACACCAAGAGTTAGGTAAATTAAGGGAGCTAGTCCAATGAAACACACCACTAACCCGTGGCAATTTACAGCCAATATGTACGGCATAAATAATATGCAAGTTTTTGGAGTTGAAGAAATAAACGATGGCTCCACGCAAAGCGTAGCAAATTGCGGCTATGGTAAAGGAAGCGAAGCAAACGCTCGCCTCATCGCAGCAGCACCGGAGTTGCTTGAAGCTTTGAAACTACTAGCCGAAGAAGTAGACGATCTTAGTGCCAACAACCTAGATGCCCACAACTGGACGCACCATCAAAACCTTTTAACTTTAGCCAATACCGCCATAGCCAAAGCAACAGGAGAACAACAATGACCGATAAAGAAAAAATTGAAGAGTTAAAAGAACAACTTCTAGCCGCTGAACAAGCTACAAGAGAAAAAGAAAAACTGGAAAAGCTACAAGAAGATATGCAAGAGCTTGAATCTTCCGCTGATGAAATAGGACAGCATATTAATTGTGCCGAAAGTTGCGAAGACCTTAATGACTTCTTTGACAATATCGCACAAGCATTAGAAACAGCAGAAAGCATTGTAAAAGAGTTAAAGAAAATACTTAAGAAAGATACGGGAGTATAAAAAATGATTACTGATACTGCCAAATATAAATGGGAACTGTGCTTCACAGACGGATCAAATGGTCATAGCTTATGGCTTGACCGCAATAGCGCAGAGTATTCAATCAAGGACCAATCTGGCAAAAGACCAGACAGTACAGACGATGGAGTGCTTTGGTTCCAAAAAAATGGGTTAGCTAGCGTTCATACATCTAAGTTCCACAAAGATGGGCTTTGTGTTGCCTTCAGCGTAGAATCACAAAGACATGGAAGCAAATCAACTGTTTCGTGCGTATTCGATTTTGGTATCAAAATAGCTAAAGCACTTAACATGACTATTACATTAGATAGCGACCTTAAAAAGCTTGAGCCCTTGTTTAGTACACCCAACTCTACGCTAACAGATGCAGCACCGGATCTATTAAACGCTTGCGTAAAGATGTGTGAGTACGGGTATCTTTCTAACTGGCCAGAAAGCATGCTCAAAGAGGGTCGAGAAGCAATCGGTAAAGCAAGGGGGATAGTCCAATGACCCACACACCAGGACCATGGGAAGTAGTCAACGAGTATGACGACAACCGTCAACACTACTCCGACCTTCCGATAAGAACATTGAGCAAAAATAAACCTGTAGACATAGCTAAAGTTTCCCGTGACGATGGGGATGTGAAAGTAGGGGAAGCCAACGCCAAGCTTATAGCAGCAGCACCTCTCATGCTCGAAGCTCTTCAAGGAGTAATTGAACAGTACAGTCTAGAGTTTGGAAACAAATGCGATTGTGATCCTTCTGTT
>Ga0209296_1001580_pt1 | contig 17258 bp, 10 predicted proteins | sample S_130206_EF_Meta_FD_187319 | JGI IMG/M metagenome (GOLD analysis project Ga0209296, IMG submission 187319) | Freshwater microbial communities from Lake Simoncouche, Canada to study carbon cycling - S_130206_EF_MetaG (SPAdes) (version 2) | ecosystem: Environmental > Aquatic > Freshwater > Lake ...
AATTACCAGATGTTAACCTTGATGATTTGTGGAATCAGGATGAATTTCAATCATTAAGAGATCAGTTTCTTAGAAATGAAAGACCCACTGGATGTAAAGCATGTTGGGATGAAGAAGCTGCCGGTATGAAAAGCATGAGATTAGTACGTGAGCAGGGAGGCAAAGAGCATCCACACGCTACTTTCTATCATCATATACCAAGATTATATCCAAAGACATTAGATTTGAAACTTAGTAATCTGTGTAACTTGAAGTGTAGAATATGTACTCCATTTTTAAGTAGCCAATGGATTAATGAAATTAAAATATTGGAAGTTAATGACATGGGTGATCATAGTACCTTTGTTAGTAATTCCAGAGAAAAGTTTTCTGCTAATCCCGAGAACGAAGAAATATTAAAGACATGGGCAAAAACTATTGACTTCATGGAATTCTATGGCGGCGAACCGTTGATGCAACAAGAGCATGATGATATATTAAAAATCATGGTTGAACATGGCAATCCGTCCACTACTGGATTGTATTACAATACTAATACTACCATTTGTAAAGAAGAATTATTTAAAATATGGCAACCCTTCAAAGAAGTTTTCATTAACTTTAGTATTGATGACATTGAGAAAAGATTTGAATATCAACGATACAACGCTATTTGGAATGAGTCTTTGGATAACATACAGAAATACAAAGAGTTGGCAATCAAGCACAATGTAAATATGCCGTTACGTTTATATGTAACAGTGGGAATTTTAAATGTATTGTACTTGAAAGAGTTTGTAGAACGTATGAAACCATTGGGTATCCCTATACTATTCAACATGGTTCATTATCCACATCACTATTCTATTGTTAATTTACCAACTAAAGTTAAAGATGTAATAAAAGAAAAACTATTAGCTATTGATTTTGGAAACTTGTTAGATCCATATTCTCCCACGATTGACAACATTACTAACTTTATGTATGGTTCAGAGAGCAACCCTGAGTTGTTAAAGACATTCTTCCACAAGACCAAGATACATGATGAGTTTAGAAAAGATTCGTTTAGCGAAACTTTCCCTGAACTATACGAACTATTAAAAGATTATGACCTTACCTGACACATTTTGTGCTTTGCCCTGGATTAACTTGTCTACTGACGTTAACGGGTCATTGCGTCCTTGCTGTAAATTTGCTCAGCCAGAACCCACGAATGAATATCAACTTCCAAATATGAAACAAGGTACACTTGATGTATTGTGGAATGATGTTCGCTTTCAAAACTTAAGACAAGCATTCTTAGATGGCAAAAAACCTAAAGAATGTCAAAGCTGCTGGGATGAAGAAGCAGCAGGCGTAAAAAGTTTTAGAGTACAGTTTGCTATAGACAAAAAGATTCCATTAGATATGGAGTTTACTCCCATAGCCGCTAGCGGACCCAGAGCATTTGATTTGAAATTGAACAATGTATGTAATTTAAAATGTAGAATATGCGGCCCGCAAGCTAGTTCAACATTCTTAAAAGAATATCAGGAACGATTCAATGTCAAAGTAGAAGATGGCAGTTACTGGTTATCTAATAAGATATTGGGTACAGCTAACGAATCTGTTATCAATCTTTGGGCTAAAGATTTAGTACACTTAGAGATTACTGGTGGTGAACCAATGGCATCTCCTGAAAATATGAAAATTTTAGAGTTATTGATTAACTCTGGCAGAGCCAAAGAGATTACCATATTACTAAACACAAACGCTACACTGTATAATAAGAAATTCTTAGACCTCATCGTTCAATTCAAAGAGGTAACATTGTGCTTATCAGTAGATGATTTGGGTGATAGATTAGAATACGAACGTTACCCAACTGAGTGGGCCGAGATACAAGATAATATTAAAAAGTTTTTGGAACTGCGTAGCAACCATAAAAATTTATTTTTGACACTATGTCCGACAGTAAGTAACTTTAATGTATACTATTTACCTGACTACTTAGAATGGTCTAAGCCCTTGAACATATTCACATATTTCAATATACTACACTATCCTCCTAGTCATAGTGTAAAAAACTTACCAGACAAGTTAAAAGAAATAGTATCAGCAAGATTAACAGCGCCCGAATTCAAAGTAGTTAAAAACTTCTTACATTTGGAACGTGAAAATGACAATCTTATCAAAGAGTTTATTAGTAAGAACAATGAACTAGATGAGTTTAGACAGCAAAGATTTGAGCCAACGTTTGAAGAATGGGGCAAACTAATAATGGAGTATTCTAATGAATAAGTTGACAAGAGAAGAAATTGAAGCATACAACAACAAGCGAAAACAATTTGATCAAGGTAGAGAAATCAATACAATAAGTCCCTGTGTTGCTCCATATAACAATATGTATTTTACCACAGAAGGACATGTTGCTCCCTGCTGGCTACTAGTAGGTAAACTAGAAAAATGGAGCCCTACTCGGTCAATCAAAGACATTTGGTTTGGTGAGAAGTTTACAGAGTATAGAAACAATCTTAAAGAAGGTCTATTTAATAGTGAATGTAGAGTTTGTAAACAAAAGATTGAAGCGGATACATGGCCATTAGCCATGGCATATGATGGGTTTACTGTTAAAGAATATCCAACACTACTTGAATTAGAGTTGAGCAATCAATGTAACCTTGAGTGTATCATGTGTGAAGGTAGATTGAGTTCCGGTATCAGAAAGAACAGAGATAATCTTCCACCTATGCCAATGGTATACGATGATTCTTTTATTGAACAACTGAAAGAATTTATTCCTCACTTAGAAGAACTTAGATTCAATGGCGGTGAACCATTTGCTCAAAAGATTGTATATGATATTTGTATGTTAGTAGCTGAATTGAATCCTACTCTTAGAATCAATATAGCAACAAATGGCACAGTTTATAACAAGCAAGTTCGTGCTATATTAGACAAATGTAATATTCATTTAAACATTAGTATTGATAGTTTGGACAAAGATAATTATGAATCAATACGAATCAATGGTGACTTTGATGAATTGATGGAAAACTTCCAAACATTTAAAAACTATTGTCACGATAACAATCGTGGGCTTAGTGTCATGGTTAACCCTATGAATAACAACTGGTGGGAAATGCCCAACTTTGTGAAGTTTACTATTGAGAATAAAGTACACTTATGGTATAACACTATACATCATCCAGAGCATCTTAGTATATGGAAATTACCTAGTTCAGATATTAGTGTAATATTACAAACATTAGAGCCACAAGTTGATGAACTAAAACCTATAAATACAGATAATTATGTAGCATATGGTAATTGGGAAAAGCTAGATCATTTTGTAAATAAACAGATTCGCAATTGGTATAATAAACAAACTACTAGAGAGAAAGACCAAAAGAAAGTGTTTATGATGGAAGAGGTAAAATGAGTAAAAAGTTATTGTTTAATGGTTGTAGTATGGTGGCGGGAGACGCGGTTACCTGGAGTAATTATTATCCCGATATAGATTGGTTCGATCACACTCATTTTAGTCGCAAATCTCATCCCAAATATACAGCCGATGAGATTGAAATCATGAGGTTAAATTATGTTCATAATTTAAGAAAAACAGATAATTTGGCCGGTCAAGTTAGTAAACTAACTGAGTTAGTAGTAGATGATATTTCTATTGATGGCAATTCCAATCAAAATATTTGTATGTCAACAATAGGGTTTTTAAGTGAGTTAAGCCAAGAGGAAAGACAAACTTATCATGTATGTATAGGGTGGTCAGAACATACTCGCAGAACTGAGTGGGAAACTGATCATGGTACTTTTTATAATATTAATATTGGGCACCTTGAAGCCACTTGTCACGCTAATTTTCATAATTACATTAAAGAAGCAATTGTAAATCGTACTGACATAGACCATACGCTTAATTATTTTCATAATCTAATCACACTACAAAGCTATTTAAAATCAAATAATATTACATATACATTTTGGAGCACATTAACTGGTCCTGTATCTAATAATATAATTTTTCAGTTAGAAAAAAAATCAGTAACAAACCTCATTCCGTATCAACATAAATTGTTATTTGATAAAAAAGACTGGTTAGTATTTAATGAGGCATATGAATATCCGTGGATCGGTCCATGTTGGAATATTGAAAAAAAATCTTGGATATCTGATAAAAACAAACATCCTAATTTAGAAACTGTCATTGAATTTTCTAAAAAAGTAGCAGAACATGTGCTAACTTCTATCAACAATTAATTTGATTTTTGAATTAAAACCATTGTATCTACAGTTTCAACTACTTTCCATCCATTATCAATTAAGTTTCTAACCTTAGTTGATGCTTCATTATCATTGAACGGCTGCGCTATAACGTAGCCGTTTTCTTTTACTGTAGAAAGTATTGAATCTAGGTTAGTATATAAATCAGAATTTTGGTCTGTCTTTACTAAGCACAAATCCAATGGCATTTGCCAATTGTTAAGATTATTTACGTATACAATGTTTGGATATTTGGTTATTATACGATTGTAAGCAGTTTGCCCAGTGGCATCAACTTCAAAGTCTTTCTTTAGTGCTTCTAATAATTCAACACCTTCAGTTCTGCTTACTCCAAGTTGTAAGCAAGTATCTACGATTTGTTCACGTATCCAAGATTGCATAGAATCAAAATCATTTTTTGGTCTATTATCCGTAAATAACTCTACACTATGTACCAAGTGTTTTTTATCACCTGCTGCTAAGATACTAGCACGTCCGCCCAGTGACGCACCTAATTCTAATATACGACTTTCTTTATCTAGTTTGTTTGCCACCTTAAGTAATAGTTGGCGTTCTTGAATTGATATAGATGAGAAGCAAGACTCAATTGGTAATAATAATTTTTCTTCCGGAGTAGCTTGGATATAAAATATTCTTTTAATCAATGACTTTTTAGCTTCTACCCATTGACCAGTAGCTTCATGTTCATATTCAAATCCTTCCATAGAAATCACATCTCTAAATGCGTTTCTAAATTTATAAGAATTCTTTGTAGAGAAATTACCATCATCATCTATTTTAAACCAATGGGTAGAAGTATAACTATGTGTGTCAGGAACAATAGCTGATATAAAATCTCGGTGATCTAAATCCTCATTGAAATTTATTGTTATTTCAAACCCACCTCTGGCTCTCCACATCATTCTCAAAAACCCAAACACTTCATTCATTACGCTATCGGCAAACTCCCCGTGTCCGGATTTGATTATTGAATAGTCAAAATCTTCATAGTCTACATGTTCTCTGATGAATTCGGAATCAAATGTCAATTGATAGTGATCGGTAATATCACCTTGCGCGGCATGAACGTTGGACAGTGTTCCCCCATAATCTTTACATAGTTTTAACCAAATGTGCATTAATTTAACACGAATGAATCTATGTAGTTTTGTATTAGTTAAGTCAAGTGTATACCATCCACCAAGCCATGGCTGATTTCTTGGATTGATGTTGTATTTTTCTCTATCATCGTATGCTGATCCGTAATTGTCACCCAATCCAATGCCTGGGCTAACAGCAATAATTCTTGCTCTATGATTCCAAAGCATATTAAAGCTATGATTGAATGCTTGAATATCTTCACCTGGCGCGCCAATAACCCAACAAGCAGATACTTTCATTCCAACTTTAGCTGAGTCTATTAAGTTTTGGTTAATTTCTGCTACAGTATTCTTTTTGTTTACAGCTAACAATACTTTGTCACTACCGGATTCTATGCCATAGTTGAATCCTTGAGCGCCCGCTGCTGCCATTGCTTTATAAAAATCTAAATCCATTCTACCGTCGGCTCTAGCATATCCCCACCAGTTAATTTTTAAATCTCGCTTAATTAGTTCGTCACAGAATTTTCTAAACTCTTTTAAGTTACCATTCATCAAACTATCCACAAAGGATACAAATCCAATATTGTATTTTTTAACTTGATACTCTAATTCATCTACAACTGTAGTGGCACCGCGGTCTCTGAATTTCCAGTAATACACCTCAGTACAGTAACTACATTTAGCTACGCATCCACGACTAATTTCAGCACAGATAGAATCCTTGCCCCAATACTTTGATAAGTCAAAGTCAGAATAATCGGGGTATGGTAAGCTATCAATATCAATTCTAACATCACTATACAATCCACCAATAGCAGGTTGATCTGGCTTAATACCCTGTTCCCAATTGTCTAGGAAGTCTAATATGTTTTGTTCACTCTCTCCGATGAAATAGTAATCAACTAGTGCTGGCATTTTGAAATAGCCTTCATGGCATTCAGGTCCTCCAAGTACGATAGTGATATCTGGTCTGACTTTTTTAATTTCTTTAATCATCCATCTAGTAGCCATAATGTTTGTATAATAGCAACTGAAACCAATGATATCAGGGTTATCATTTAATAATACTTCTAAATATTCTTTTAATATAGGTTCGTAGGTTGGGTGAACACGCTTGAAGTATTCATGTGATTGCCACCACCAATAGTTAGCACCATTCCAAGCATCTTCTAAATCAGGGTTCGCTTCTTTTAATGCGTAGTGTGATTCAACGTTGAAGTCATATACTTTAGTAAGGTAGCCTGCTTCTCTGATTAGGCTAGATAGTCTAGCAATATTGTAGGGAGGCATATAGATAGCCCAACTACCCAAAACACATAAAGTAAATTTTGTTTTTCGGGTGGCGTTGAATACATCAACTGATTTAACGTTAAACCTAGGTTTTCTTGCTGTTGTTGCTGTGTTTTTGGGAATTAAATTTTGTGCTATCCAGGTATCTTTATCTAACATTATAATCTTTCTATTTGATTGAGTATTTATAGCTGCTAAACTGCTGAGATTAGTTTATTTGCCAAGTATTAATCTAATATTGGTCTAAACATTTTAGGATAATTTGCTACTTCGGGAAATGATAATATCTCTTTAGCTTTGTTATATTTTGGTGAATTCTTAAACCAAACTGCTTTTTTATCAAACTCTTCCTGTGAGTAAGTTCCCCAATTTAACATATTGACTATGTAGATATCAGGTAAGTTATCAGGATATTGATATGCTAATTTAACTAAATCCGGTATAGATTCGTAGTTATCTTCCTGTAAAATAACATTCCATGCCCAACTTTTAGTATCTGTGTTTTTTAATGTTTGTTGATACAGATAATCTATATTTTCCCACAATAAATCCCAATCGCCGCCACATCTTACTTTTTCATAACTATCTTTATTTCCAGCATCAATACTTAATCTAATACCCAATGCTCGTTCAAATAAAACATGATACTTGTTTTGTATTTTTTCGGTCATCATAGTTCCATTGGTACATAAAACTGTTTTGAAGTTGGGCCATTTCTCAGGAGTTTTAAAAACTTCTTCTGTTTCAAATATTTCTCTGTATACCGGGCTGAAGAATATTTCACCTACCCCGTCAAATGTGAATATTATTTGCTGGTCATGTGGCTCATTGAATACTGATCTGAAGGCTGTTCTTAGTATTTTTAAAGCACGGTTATGTGCCTCGTTCTCAAGTGTAATAATCTTATGTGTTCTACAGCTAGGGCAGATTAAGTTACAAGTATTATCAACCGAGAATGCTATGTTTTTTGGAAATCTATTTTTAGGATCTACAAAGTTTGATTTGGGTATGATTCTGTCTCCTCCCCCGGCAATCATTGCAGGACAAGTTTTTGCGTTACAATACTTATAAGAACCATCGGTCATTGAATTTCTAACGGCAGTAGCTTTGTCACTGTTCCATATAGATTTTAAATCACTTTCTAGTAAGTTTCCGATAGATGCTGGGTTCCATCCTGGGCAGCAAGTATATACTCGACCATCAGATTGAACTTCAATATCATTGAATGGTAAATCACAAACATTTTCATTTTTGTCAAAGTTACAAGATTCAGAGGAATCATATTCTTCATAAACAAGCATGCCTATTATAGGGTCATCTATGATTTTCTTTTTTAAATGTATTTCAAATTCGCGGTCGTTTTTAAGCATGATTTTTTAATTTTAATTCATCAGCAAGTTGAGGCACAATATCTAATATATTATTCCCTCTTACTGTTTGCATCAGTTCAGTGTATTCTACCCAGTTAGTATGAATTTCATCACCTAAATAATCATTTGACAGTAAATTAATTACATATTTAAATTCATCCTCTATACTGTTCTTTGTATAAAAGTCAATTAGATATTTTCTTGTTGGGTCTGACAACGTAGCCAATGATAGATAGTTTGGACTTATTACACAATTATTAAATCCGGGCAGTTTTGAAAGATGTTTATATTTCTTTGAAAGTTCTACGGTCCAGTCTCTTACTTCTAATAAGCTAAATGCGCTGTAGTTCATTGCCGCTACACTAACTAACATTGAGATGCCTTCAACTTCATTTAGTTTTGCTATAGTGGGTTCTATACTATCAAATTTAGCTTCTCCGTATCTAATGTAATTAAATAACTCTCCTATTCCATCAACGGATAAATTAATATGTACTGTTCGGCATTTTTTAAGCAAATCTATAATTTCTTGAGTAATATAAGTAGCATTAGTAGTGATACTAACTTCAACCTTATCCAATAATCCAATCTCGTCAGCATATTTTAATACCGCAGTGGTTTCTGAATTTAGCAATGGCTCGCCACCCCTAAAATGCATTGTTCGCAACCTGCTTAAGTCTAACCCTTTCAAGTTTTCTATAACTAATTCAGGATTAGGTAAATGCATTTTTTGTAATGAGGATCCGTCGGCATCATCTAACAATTCTTTCAAGGGTCTAAATTCTAACGCCCTCTCTTGTTTTTTTATATCATATGTTTTAAGAACCTTTTTAGCTTTTTCTCCCTGAGAATACCATTTACTACTATACAATGAATGGCAATGAAGACAGGCTAGATTACAAATGTTACTTCCGTTAAACTCTATAACTGTTATTTTATCACTATCTATTTCTTCCTGCGTAGCATGTTCCCAATAGGCTTGTCTTAGACTAGTGCCAAAACTTTCTTCATTGCTCTTACACAATGTACATCCAGCGGGCCAAACATTATCTTTTACCTGTTGTTTTAATGCTTTCCATTTATCATTGCTAACAATTTCAGCAATAGTGTTTTTATTAGCATTACCTAAAAACCCGTCACCGTAATAACAACAAGGACGAAGGCCTTTGTTGGTGTCAATCAATATTGAATTTATGGGTGCTACGCATATTATATTTTGTTCCATACTTTTTCCTGTTATTTATATTCCGATGCTAATTTTCCGTACAATCTAAATCTCATTTCTTCCTTCAATTCAGGAACTATATCTAAAATATTATTACCTCTAACAGTCTCCATCAATTCAGTATATTCAATCCATTGATTGTGCATATGATCTCCTAGATAATCGCTAGAAAGAGTCTGTATTACAGCATCAAATTCTTTGTATCCATTGTTTTCTTCATAAAAACTAATTAGTTTTTTTCTAGTATCATCTGTTAATGTTCTTAGAGACAAGTACTTGGGGTCAGCAACACAATTTGAAAATCCAATATCACCTTGAACTTTGTTATATTTTTTAGATAGACCAATGACCCAATTCTTTATTTCTAGTAAATTAAAGATATTGTAATTCATTACAGCAACCCCGCAATTAATAGTTATATCATGTATATTATCATTTAGCAATGCGATAGTGGGTTCTATATCTTCAAATTTGGCATCTCCGTATCTGATGTAATTAAACAAATCACCAATGCCATCAACGGATAAATTAAAATATATTTTCTTACATTTTTTGAATAAAGCAATAATTTTATCGTTGATATAAGTCCCGTTGCTAGACAATGTTACGCTTACATTTCCTAAAATAGATTGCTCATCTAAGTATTCTAAAATAGCAATAGTTTCAGAGTTAAGTAATGGCTCACCACCTTTAAAATTAATTGTACGCAGATTAGACAAATCTAATTCTTTTAAGTTTGCTATAACTAGTTCAGGATCAGGTAAATGCATTTTAGATGATCTACCCTTCTTATCATCTTCATAAACAATAACAGCATCAAACCAACTTAATCTTTTTTGTTTTTCCTTATCGTATGATTTATATATAGGTATAGTTTTCTTCAATTCAGATACCCATCTGCTACTGAATCCGGCATTACAATGTAAACAAGATAAGTTACAAATATTACTTCCATTGAATTCTAAATAAGTTATTCCACCTGTTTCCCAGCCAGTAATATCAAATGAACCATCTTGAAATAATTTTCTTACACTCCAACCAGAAACTTCTTCTCGTTCTTTACATGGTAAACATGAGTCTGGCCATTCATTATCGGACATTTGTTGCTTTAATTTTTTCCACTCATCTCCTTTAATGATAGATGAAATAGTTTGTTCTTTGATGTTACCTAAATAGGTATTATCATAAACACAACAAGGTCTAACTCCTTTATTAGTGTCAACTAATACTGCCGTAAACGGAGCAGGGCATAGTACGTTTTTGTTCATATCGGTATCGTTGACCATCCTATAATCGCCCTCTTTTCTATTATTTTTTTGTTTAAAAAATTATCACTACAATGGAAAGATGATCTGGGCATAGCCAATAGGTTGCCCTTCTTCCATGGAAAGATAGTATCAATAGAAAAATAATTAACCAATTCTTTAGATTGATGTGTTAAGTATTTTTCATGTTCACTATCTGTTATTAAATATTGTGGGTTCCGTTGTTCACGGGAAATCCATTTAGATGAAACTTTCATCTTATCACTACGTTCATTGAAAACAATAGTGTTAGTATCGTAATCATTTAATGGAATTAAAAATGTCCATCCAAACTTATAATCCTCAGGCAATGAATGAGTATCTGCTTCTACTTCATCATCTAACGAATCCGTATGTATCCCGTATGGTGTATAAGCATTTAGTATGTGCCAATTGTCACATACATTAGAAGAAAAATATGTTTCTATTTTGTTGTTTAAGTAATTGCTTAATTCTTCTTTATAGCTTGCCCCTGGATACCAATATAGAGAATGTGCTACATTGTCTACCTCAGTTGATTCTTTCCACAATACAGTATCATATCTAAGACGAAATGTTCGTTCAATCTCAAATATTTCATCCTCAGTGAGAAAGTTTTCTATTACTGTGGTTTTCATTTTCTGTCACCAAATAAGATATAATCTTCTTTTGTATATCCATCCATTACTTCATCAGACCCTAACCCAGTTCCCTGTGGGATGTTCTTGTTATTAAGTCCACCGCGTATAGGAACAATTGCCCATGTACAATAATCAACAAAATGAGGTAATGCTTTTAACTCAGCTTCTAAAAGAATAGCTTCATCTCTATTGTGAGGTGGCATCATAAATTTAACTTCTAAATGACCGCAATCGCCGGTTGTTGCTTTTTCATGTGCGACAGCTTCAACTACTTTAACAAATTTTTCACGGTTGTAAAATTCAAAATGAACAGATAAATTCAAATCACCATAGTGAATAATTTCTCTATAGTAATCTGGTAATCTACTTCCATTACTATGTAGACTTACATGATGTCCACAAGCATTAAGATAGCGTAACCAATCTAAGAAATCTTTATTAGCAGTTGGTTCACCACCACTAATAATAAAGTTAACACTTTCGCCCTTAGTGAATCGTTGCTCAATGTTATGAGTAGCTTTCATCAATTCTTCTAATGGCTTATGTGGGTCAGTATTGTTATGAATCCAACTCCAGCAATAGCTACAATCATAATTACATCTACGACCTATTTCCCAATATACTTGTTTCTGTGTGCTAGCATGGGTGCGTTCCATAGCAACGAAATCAGTCAAAGAATCGTTGCGTAATTCAGGTTGCATTGGCAATCCTTGCCCCTTGCGTAGTAATGGCTTGTATACTATCTCTTTTGTTTTGGGAATAAACAAGTCAGCACCACAACTACATATATCTTTAGTACAATCTATCCAATCATCTGGTACAGTAAAATCTTCAAATACATTACCCAATCTACCACCTACACGACAGCTTGCAGTCCAAACATACCCGTCCATATCAATATATAAACTATCTAATCCTGCGCCACATTTCCAATTAGGTAAGAAATTGAGTTTGGCACCTACTAGTTCATCTGTGCTCCAATCACGCCATGTTCCATTGCTTGCGTATGTTCTTATTGGTTTTCCCGGTGTTATATCCATATTAAATCCTTATGTTATATTTAGCAGCTAAATAATAGCATGAATAGAATTATTAACTTTTTTAAAAATTTAGTTCGGGAATACAAATATCGCAAGCGATTAAAAGAATTGCGTAAACGAGATCCATTCATCTATAAATGAATTATATTGGTATTTCGGCTGGATTCCATGACGCAGCAATAAGCGTTGTAGATGACCATGGCAACATATTATTTGCTGGACACAGTGAACGATATAGTAAAAACAAACATGACAAAGATGTTTGTGAAGAATTATTAATAGATGCTCTAAAACATACTAATTCGGCTTATTTACAATATCATTACTACGAACGTCCTTGGCTAAAATCATTGCGTCAATTACGTAGTGGGGAGGGCTTTAGATGGCCTACTTGGGAGAAGATATTAGGATCAACTTATGCTAATATGGGTGAACCTAAAATACATACACATGGTCATCATCTATGTCACGCAGCAGCAGGATTTCAAACAAGTCCTTTTCAGGATGCTACTGTTGTAGTGATTGATGCTATCGGAGAGTTTGATACTATTACTATATGGGATGCATGGTATGATTTCTCGACGGGCAAAGCAGAATATCAAAAACTATGGAGTATTCGATATCCAGACAGTATTGGACTATTCTATTCAGCAATGACTGAAAGAGTTGGACTACGTCCATTGGATGAAGAATATATACTAATGGGAATGGCAGCATATGGAGAACCAGTTCACCTCCAAGAAATGATTACTGAGTTTGTAGATAGTAAAGATATATTAAACTTCAAGCAAAATCTACACACTGGTGTTAGTAAAGATTTCTTAAAAGATGCTGATCCAATGGACATTGCTAGCAGCAGTCAACACTTAGTTGAATATATGATTACTAGAGTAATGAGTAAAGCTAGAACATTGGGTCGTAGTAGAAATCTAGTATACGGCGGCGGCGTAGCATTAAATTGTTTAGCAAACAGATTATTAGGAAATTTCTATGAAAATATTTGGATTATGCCTAACCCAGGCGATGCGGGCAATAGTCTTGGCGCGGCAGCTTTGGGGCACGGTTGTAAAGTTAATTGGACTGATGCGTATCTTGGTAGTAATATTGCTGGCAATTATCCTGTTAATGCCCTGCTCGATATTTTGCTCATTGATAAAATTGTCGGTGTTGCGTCCGGAAGAGCGGAGTTTGGTCCAAGAGCATTGGGAAACAGAAGTTTATTAGCAGACCCACGTGGAGATGAAATAAAAGATAAAGTAAATGAGATTAAACGCAGACAAAAGTTTAGACCATTTGCCCCTGTCATATTAGAAGAATATGCTCACCAATACTTTGATATGCCTAAACACTGGCATGATAGTAGATATATGCAGGTGATTAGTAAGTGTAAATATCCTGAGAAATTCCCTGCTATTGTACATCATGACTGGACTAGCCGTGTACAAACTGTACCCAAAGATGGATCGGGTATTAGAGAGTTATTAGAGAAATGGTATGTGTTGACTGAATGCCCAATGTTGTTAAACACAAGTTTAAACATACGGGGCGAGCCAATGGTTAACAACCGTGATGATGCGGACAGATTTGAAAAACTATACGGGGTTAAAGTTTTGTCATAAGTAATTAAATGCTAAGAGATGTATTTTATTACGGTAAAAAACCCAACGTTCACCCAAGAGAAAAATTCGCAGCTTCATTAGAAGATGCTAGACAACAATGTACCACTGAACATTTTTGGATAATCAACGAATACTGTGATTATCGTGACTTTGATTGGGAATTTGATTTTGAATTCTTACCCGACGAAGATGTGTGGGCAGAAGCACACAATAACATATGGCCAAGTACGCACCAAAAAGATAGCGGCACTTGGTTATGCCCAGAACAACATAGTGATATAAACATATATCGCGCCGACGTTGAACCGATCAGTTATAAAAACGAAAAGAATGACAATTGGGTACTACTAGATTTAGTTGATGAAACTAAATTTGACTTTAGCTGGCATCCAGACCCAACCGACCCTCCCTATATCTATACATGGGGTTGTAAGTATTATCCAGCAGAAGTCAAAGCTGTACTAGAATATAGAGTTCCGGGTGCGACTAATGTCAAGTACATGGAAGATATAGTAGATTTACTTCCAAATAGTAAATGGATTGAAGTACAAAAAATTGATAAATCATCATTTGATATGTCATGGAGACCTGATCCACGTGAACCTGCTTACATTTATGTATGGGGTAACAAACACATACCGGGTGAATTACAATCTACATTAGAATATCATTGTGTTGATGCTACTGAACGCAAGTACATGAGTGACGTTGAAATATTACCTGAATGGGATAGATGGAAAATATTTCATAATGTAGATAAGTCTAAGTTTGATTTAACATGGAGACCAGATCCACGTGAACCTGCTTACATTTATGTATGGGGAAACAAGTACGATCCAGCAGAAGTAAAGCCAACATTAGAATATCATGTACCAGGGGCAACTGAATACAAGTACATGGATATTGTTGACTTAGAACCTGAATGGGATAGATGGAAAGAAATACAACCAGTAGACCATTCGAAGTTTGACTTTACTTGGAGACCTGATCCTAACTTACACGAGCCTCCGTATATCTATGTATGGGGCAATAAACATATAGCAGCAGAAGTAAAGCCAACATTAGAATATCATGTACCAGGAGCAACTGAATACAAGTACATGGATATTGTTGACTTAGAACCTGAATGGGATAGATGGAAAGAAATACAACCAGTAGACAAAAGTAAATTTGACTACAGTTGGAGACCTGATCCTAACTTACACGAGCCTCCGTATATCTATGTATGGGGAAATAAACATATAGCAGCAGAACTTAAACCAACAATTGAATATCATGTGCCGGGAGCAACTGACCGTAAGTATATGCCTGAGTTAGTAGAAGTTTTACCTGAATTAAATCGTTGGAAAGAAATACAATCGATTGATAGAACTAAGTTTGATTTATCATGGAGACCTGATCCACGTGAACCTGCGTTTATATATGTATGGGGTAACAAACATATACCTGGTGAGTTGAAATCAACAATAGAATATCATTGTGATGGTGCTACCGAATACAAATACATGGATACTCTTGCTGATGTATTGTCCGAGCAAGAATGCTGGAAAGTTACACAAGAAGTAAAAAACTTTGACTTTACATGGAGACCAGATCCGCGTGAACCAGCATACATTTATACCTGGGGTAACAAACATATTGCAGCAGAACTTAAACCTACAGTAGAATACTATTGTGAAGGTGCTACTGAACGTAAGTACATGGGTGAAGTTGATGTAGTTCCTGAAATGTATCGTTGGAATATTATACAAGATATTGCGGATACATTTGATTTATCATGGAGACCTGATCCGCGTGAACCGGCTTATATCTATACATGGGGTAATAAATATATTCCCGGAGACATACAGCCCACACTTGAATACCATTGTGAAGGAGCCACTGAACGTAAGTATATGGGTGATGTTGAAGTAGTTCCTGAGTTTGACAAGTGGAATATTGTACAAGATGTACAAAATTTTGACTTTACATGGAGACCTGATCCAAGAGAACCCTCATACATTTATGTATGGGGTAATAAATATGATCCTGCTGAAGTTAAACCCACACTAGAATATGTTGTACCGGGAGCAACTGAATTCAAATATATGTATATAGTTGAATTAGCACCACAGTGGGATAGATGGAAAGAACATATGCCAGTGGATCATTCTAAATTTGATTTCACTTGGAGACCTGATCCTAACTTACATGAGCCACCTTATATCTATGTGTGGGGGAACAAACATATACCAGCAGAACTTAAAGCTACCTTAGAATATATTGTGCCGGGAGCATCTGAACGCAAGTATATGACTGAACTAGTTGAAGTATTGCCTGAGTTTGATAAATGGAATATTGTACAGCAAGTAGAAAACTTTGACTTCACATGGAGACCAGATCCAAGAGAACCAGCATACATCTATACTTGGGGCAACAAATATATATCCGGTGATATAAAGCCTACACTTGAATATCGTTGTGAGGGAGCAACTGAACGCAAGTATATGAAAGAGTTGTTAGATGTTACTCCAATCTATGACAAGTGGAAAATAACACAGCAAGTAGAAAACTTTGATATGTCATGGAGACCTGACCCACGTGAACCAGCTTATATCTATACTTGGGGGAACAAATATGTACCAGCACAAATAAACCCTACTATAGAGTTTTACTGTGAAGGAGCAACAGAACGCAAGTATATGGGTGACGTTGATGTAGCACCTGAGTGGGACAAATATCAAATATTAATACCAGTTGATAAAACTAGTTTTGACTTCACATGGCGACCTGATCCAAGAGAGCCTGCATTTATATATGTATGGGGCAATCAATCTAATAACGCAGTAAAAGAACCTACTGTAGAATATCATTGCGTGGGTGCTACTGAACGCAAGTACATGGATGATAAGGTAGCTAAAACATTGCCGATGATTGAAAACTGGAAGATATTAGTTACTGTAGATAACTTTGACTATAGTTGGAGACCTGACCCAGATAGCCCGCCCTACATATATGTATTTGGTAATCAATGGCATGATGCTATGACTGAACCTACAGTAGAATATCATGTAGAAGGTGCGACTGAAAAGAAATATATTACAGAAATTTTTGCTACAGCAGCAAAGACACAAGAGTATTGGAAAACACTTATACCTGTTGATGTGTTTGATTACAGTTGGAGACCTAACCCACATTCTCCACCATACATATATGTATTTGGTAATCAATGGTATGATGGTGTAACTGATCCTACTGTAGAATATCATATGCCGGGTGCTACAGATAAGAAATATGTAACATCTACTGTTGGATTAGTAAAGTCAACAGCAACAGACAATCATTGGAAACGACTAATACCAATTGAATCATTTGACTATAGCTGGAGACCTGATCCAACTAGCCCACCTTACATCTATGTGTTTGGTAACAAATGGAATGATGCGAACACCGAGCCATCAGTTGAGTATCA
>Ga0209296_1001581_pt1 | contig 17245 bp, 7 predicted proteins | sample S_130206_EF_Meta_FD_187319 | JGI IMG/M metagenome (GOLD analysis project Ga0209296, IMG submission 187319) | Freshwater microbial communities from Lake Simoncouche, Canada to study carbon cycling - S_130206_EF_MetaG (SPAdes) (version 2) | ecosystem: Environmental > Aquatic > Freshwater > Lake ...
CATTGATAGAAATCCATTTACCGTACCAAATCCACCATTACTACCAAGTTCAGTTCCGTTTTTAAGTAATGTTAAATAACCTTCCGAAGTACCACTACTATAAACTCTTGCTCCAGCAGATACTTGATACCATCCAGATACAGTTGGTGTAAATCTGCCATTTGTATTATCATACCATCCAGTAGAATCTGTAACCGCAGTATCATATTTTATTATTGTATATGCATACGAACCAGGATTTACAACACTTGTTGTACCGTATCTATAAATTGCAGTTCTAGGAGCGATTGTTGTAGAAAAGCTAGATGTTAAAGCGTAACTGCTACTAACAGACGATGCTCCACTTGATGAACCGGCTAAATATCTTACATCAATAATAGAACCAGAATCAGCATTTTCTGTTAAAGTTAAAGTTGAACCTGAAACAGTATAACTGCCTGTTCTGGATTGAACTAGACCGTCTAATATTACTAAAATTTGATCATTGTTACTTACACTCTGTGTTAATGATAATTGACTTACAGAAGCAGTAGGTACAAATGTTTGTCCAATTAAACTGGATGTAGACGATGAACCACCACTGCTTGCAGCATTTAATGCATACGAAGCCGTCAACGCATATGAACTACTAACACTATTTACTACATAACTTGCAGTTGACGCATTAACAGAAAAACTTGAACTGATTGAATTTAAATTGTAACTGGATGTTGACGCAAATGATGAACTTGTCGCAGTAGTACTATTTAAAGAATAACTTGAACTTAATGAATATGACGCACTCGTTGCAGTATTGGCACTATTCGCAGATGTCGCTGTAGTTGCAGAAGTAGCACTACCTGCAACAGTCGCATAACTCGCACTAGTAGCCGTAGTTGCACTAGTCGCAGATGTCGCACTTGTAGCAGAAACCGCAAATGTTGAAAAACTGCTACTTATAGCATTTGTTGCCCAACTACTTGTTATTGGATAAGTACTGCCAGTAGTTAATGTTGTACCACCGCCAGCTGCATATGAAGCAGTCAATGCATTTGTAGACCAACTGCTTGTACCAAAAACACTGCCGGTAAAACTACTCGCACTTATATTTCCATTCACCTGTAATTTAGCTATAGGATTATTTGTACCTATACCAACTCTACTGCCAGTAACCACTAAAGCATTTGAATTATATGTTCCTACCACCAATCTATCATCACTAAATACCTCCAATATCGGTAAACCGCTAATGTCATTTACACTCATCAATGACCCACTTAAACTATCATCTACACTAAATAATGAACCCTGTGTTCCTTCTACACTAAATACTACAGATCCGGAAACAAGCGAACCACTGCTATTAATATTTAATTTAGCATTCGGATTAATTGTACCAATACCAATATTACTACCAGTTTCATACATTACACTGTTTCCAACAGTCGTAGTAGATGTAAATTTAGATATGTAATTTAATGAACCAGTTACCGTTCCACTACCACCTCCACCACCAGAAGCATTCAATGCAAATGATGCCGTTAAAGCATTTAATGCATATGAAGCAGTAACAGAAAATGATGATGTACCCAAAAATCCAACACCGTTACTTACACTAGATGTAAAACTACTACCACTAATATTACCACTTACTTGTAATTTAGCTATAGGATTGCTTATACCTATACCAACCCTGCTCCCAGTTACCACCAAAGCATTTGAATTGTATGTACCAACTACTAGCCTGTCATCACTAAATACCTCCAATATTGGTAATCCACTAATATCGTTAACACTCATCAATGATCCGCTAAGACTATCATCTACACTAAATAATGAACCCTGCGTTCCTTCTACACTAAATACAACCGAACCAGAAACTAAAGAACCACTACTGTTAATATTTAGTTTAGCATTCGGATTGATAGTTCCAATACCAATATTACTGCCTGTTTCATAAATTACACTGTTTCCTATCGCACTTCCAGATGTAAATTTAGAAATATAATTTGTAGAACCACTAACAGTACCACTTCCTCCTCCACCAGACGAATTCAATGCAAATGATGCGGTTAATGCATATGATGCACTTGTCGCACTATTCGCCGATGTAGCACTAGTAGCTGTACCAGCCGTAGTTGCAAAACTTGCACTCGTTGCAGTATTTGCTGATGTAGCCGATGTAGCACTAGTAGCTGTACCAGCCGTAGTTGCGAAACTTGAACTTGTTGCAGTATTTGCACTGGTTGCAGATGTCGCTGTATTTGCGACATTTGAATAACTGCTACTAACACTATTTAAACTGTAACTTGAACTTACACTGTTCAAATTATAACTGGATGTAATTGCGTATGATGAATAAGACGAACTAACAGAAACACTAGCGGTATTAGCAAAACTACTACTAATTGCATTTGTTGCTACATTTATATAGCTAGATGTTAACGCAACTAAAGCAATAGATGCAGTACCTAATAAACTGCCAGTAATATTTGGCGAACGAAGTGATCCTGTAAATTGATGCGTATCTGAATCTGTATCACCAAACTTAGTACTACCGTCAAAATTAGATGATGTAAAATAACTAACAGATGAACTTACTACATATTGTTGCGCAATCAAACTGCCAATTACTGTTATATTTCCTTGAACCGTTTGACTTCCACTAAAATTATTACTACCAGTCGTTGCAAATACAGTTGATGATGTATTATTTAATAAATTAGCATTTGTTGCGAAACTTGCACTTAGTGACGCAGTTATTCCTACAACTTCAATTTGACCAGATGCGGTATTTAGTGTTACAATTGGGCTTGAATTTGCAAATAATGTTGAACCAGATGTACTTAATACTGTTTCTCCAATGTAAATACTGCCGGTACTTACATATATGTCTTTCCATTTATTTGTTGGTGATCCTAAACTATATGTTGATCCTGTAATTGGAATCAAATCTTGAGCAATCGGACTCAAATTACTTGCCGTTAAAGCATAACTGCTACTAATAGATACACTGCTAAAACTACTGGATATAGCATTATTAGCAAAACTACTAGTTCCCAATAAAGATCCTGTAATTGATATAGCATTAACAGTTCCACCAGATAAATTGGTTGCGGTAGTACTATTTAGTGAATAACTTGCACTAACTGAATTATTAGAAAAACTTGCAGTTAGTGCATAGCTAGATGATGGCGATAATCCATAGAAGCTACCACTAAAACTTCCAGTAAAACTACCAGACTTAATTAAATCTGTAGATAATTTTCTCATTATACATCAGTTAAATCATCAATTGGATTGTATTGTGTCATTGTCATTATACTGGAACTAACATATTGATATATTTCTTCTTGTGAATGAAATGTATCTCCACTACCTGGATTGTATGGTTGTTGTATTGTCATAGACCCCGATGCGTCAAATACATTAAATCCTGTATTATTCGGATATCTTTTAAAGAATGGAATTAAATTTGTCATATTAATAAGTATATTTTTTCTTAAAGAATATTGGTTTTAAAACTATATTATATGTACTACTATCGGATAATTCTAATTTTATAGTTTTTGTATCTGTAAAATTAACATATCCCGAAATTCTTTTTGCATCAGATGATATAGAAAATCCTAATGGCAATGAGTATGTTGTTACAATTGTTAAAACAGAATCTATTTCTTGGTTGAATACTGCATTATAGTCTACTTCGTATGTAAATGTTTTATTTATTGACGGAATGAAATTATTAGTGTCTGTATTTATTACAACGCTTGAACCGTTTAATATAGTTTTATCTATAGTACCAATTGCATTTATTGTTGCACTACTTACATAACCATCGCCTGTATATATAGTTTTATCTGTAATACCATCATTTCTTTTAATGATATTAGAACCGGTTCCTTTATAACTATAATTTTTATTTGGGTCTGATAGAGAATTAAATATTACTTGAGATGATTCTATGGTTGTTCTTTCTACATTACCCCGTGTAAATATTGTAGCATCACTTACATAATTATCACCTGTATATACAGTTTTATCTGTAATACCATCATTTCGGATGATAATATTAGAACCAGTTCCTTTATAACTATAATTTTTACTTGGATCGGATAAAGAATTAAATATTACTTGAGACGATTCTACGGTTATTCTTTCTACATTACCTCTTGTAAATATTGTAGTATCGCTTATATAATTATCGCCTGTATATATAGTTTTATCTGTAATACCATCATTTCTTTTGATATTATTGGAACCACTACTAATTGTGTTTATTGTATTATTATTTACTGTACCCGTAATATTAGTTACTAATATATCTTGAGATGATGTAAAATCATTAGTACCACTAGGCAATATTAAATTTGAGCCCGTCAAATAATCATTGGCAAATCGTATATTTAATATATTTGAATTGCAATAATTTGATCCAGCTAAAAATCCTGTAGAAGTTGGATAACTTGAAGATTGTGTAATATAAGACGCATTCGTATATCTTGCTATTCCTGTAGTGATTCTGATTTTATCTAGATATCCTGAAAAATCATTGCTTGATGTATTTACCAATCTTCCAATAAATGATGATGTAAGTGACGGTAATAAAGTGGATGGATAATTGTAAATTGAATTACTAACACTGTTTTCAAGAACACCATTTAAATATAATCTGGTTATATTTCCGTCATAAGTTACGGCATAAGAATACCAGTAATTATCTATAATATTAGTAGATCCTGTTAATAAATAACTTGATGTATTATTTGTATAGTATTCCCATATAATTTTTGATGAACTAATTCCAGCGTTATAAACCAATCCAGACGAAGTGTTATAATTTATTGAACCTGCTCCTCTTGATAAAATTGTTTGATATTTGCTACTTGAATTAGTATAAAAATCATACTCAACGGTAAATGGAGATGCAGAACCTGAACCCAAATTTAATAGTGATGAACCACTTATTCTTAAATAACTGCCAGACCCATCAAAATAACCATATCCACCAACCACACCAGGTAATATAAATGGTGTATCATAAAAAGACATTGTAGCATTGCTAGTGAATGTATGTATAGTACTACCACCAGAATTAGAAACAGTTCCTCCAGTTGCTTTCTGAATTCCAGCATATCTAATTGCAACAACGCCTGTTGTTCCTGACCCAGCAGTTCCACCAGAACCAATAATCGGAGCACCACCACCTCCATAATTTCCAGTTAATCCATTCCAATTATATGTTATATTTGCAGCAGTACTTCCTTGACCTACACCTGTTCCATTTAATATTGAACAATTAAATGTCATTGACGCAGTATAATTACCACCTCCACTATTTACATAAGTGCTCGTATTTTGTTTAGCACCACCGTAATAACCTCCACCACCACCTGCCCATCCACCACCATCACCCGAAAAATTATCACCTGTACCACCAGTAAAACTGGTGCCATTTGCACCAGCATTTTGAACTCCACCACCTGCCGAATTAGCATCATTTGCACCACCTTCATTTGCACCACCACCACCAGATCCACCACCTACTACTGCTATATAATTTGATCCTGTGGATATACCTGACCATCCGCCACCGCCACCGCCGCCACCAGAACATCCACTTCCACCAGCATTACCACCTGCACCACCACCATTGGTTCCACCTGCGCCTGCACCAGTGCCAGCTACACACCCAACTCCACCACCGCCACCTCCTCCTACATAAATGTATAATATTGAACCGGAAAAAATTAAACTTACAGATCCTGATATTAACGCTCCTGAACCACCACCACACGCATTACTTCCTCCGTCTGGTCCACCAGATCCACCTCCTGCGCCAATTGTAATAAATTCCATTGAATTTGTAATATAACTAGATGTATTTGGATTTGGTCCTCCTGTAATACCAAACGATCCGCTTGAAGAAATAGGAAGATTGATTGGTGCTAAATTTGATAAATTATCAAAATTTGATATAACTTTTGTACTGTTATAATTTAGATCATATGTGGTGTCAACAGGATAATTACTACCTGTACCATCTTGTATTAAATAACGATATTGTCTTTGGTTATTTATTTGTAATATTTGATTTCTATAAACTCCCGTTTTATCTGTATTTGGCCCTAATTCTGGATTTTCATATGATAAGAAATATGTTTTAAATAATGATGATGTATTGACTGTACTAATTATTAATGGTGTAGAAGAAACTATTCCACTGCTAAACAATGTATCATTAACTGATAATTGTACTATTTCGTTTCTATAAACTCCCGTTTTATCTGTATTCGGTCCCAATTCTGGATTGTCGTATGATAAAAAATATATTTTAGATAACGATGAAGTGTTACTTGTATTAATTATCAATGGTGTAGAAGAAATTGAACCAATACCAAATAATGTATCATTAACTGATAGTTGTACTATTTTATTTCTATTGATTGGATTGTTATCTGTACTTGGTCCTAATTCTGGATTTTCATACGACAAAAAATATGTTGAATATGCTGAATTGGGAGTTTTATTGATTGTTATGGTTAATGGAGTAGATGTCAATACAGAATTAACTAGGGGAAGTGAATAAACATTTTGTTCACCCAACATCTCACCATTAATTCCTGTATCAGCAAAATAATATGGAATATCCTTTGCCATTTAGAAATTTGAACTTGCTACAATTCGTGTAAATCCACCATTATTAATTGTTATTGGAACACTAATTGATCCTGAACTTGATGTAGTGACATCCAAGACTCCCAATCCATTTGATGTAAATACAGCAGAATTGCCTTCAATAGTCAATCTACTTGACACAGATACAAAACTCCCCAAGTAATTTCTTGCTTCGACACTTACATTGGATGATATTGCACTTCCTGTATAATTATATGATGATACAGGAGCAGTAACATTTATCTTCACTGGTGAATCCAATGTAAAACAATACAAATCATTAGCGTAATTTGTTAACCATAATCTTCCATAAGTATCCGTACCAAAATGTCGCCATTCACCAGGTATTACTTGCGCCAAAGACAAAGCTTTACTGGATGTATTAAATGTATATACCGCAGCATTATATGTTCCAACCGCTAAAAATCTAGTATTATCATCATTCATTCCCATTACCGCTCTTGTTTCTCCACCTATATCATTATAAATTAGATGGCTTGATCTATAAGTTAAAGCAGAAGTATTACTACTGCTTACTTCAAATACAAGACTTGTATAAAATGATTTGTTAGTTTCTTCATAACTAAATGGAGACATATTAAATGCTATCAAATATTTAACCGAAGAAGATGGACTATTTAAAAATAATTTGGTTCTTCTTTGAAATTGATAACTATCAGATGTAGTCCAAGTCATTGGCCATAAATCGTTTGGAGTAGAACTACCGGATGCAGTAAAATCAATACTACATGTGCTTTGATAGGCACTAATAGATGCTGATATTGATCCTGATGCTTGATTACCGTCTTTATTAAAAATAATTCTGTTTATACTATATTTTGGACCAGATGCAGATCCTGATGGTATACCATTTGGTACTGTGTGTGTATAATAAAATCCAAGACTACCACTGCCATCCACATCAAATGTTTCTGATGGAATTGGTACATGTGAACCACTGTGTGTAAAATCAATTGATATGCTTGACGATACTAACGATTTAAAATATGTTACAAATTGCGTGTTTTTTTGATTATTACAACTTCTAAATGCAAATATTCTAGTACTGCTTCTACCAATATAAGCGGTATAACAATTGGTATTATTGAGTATACCGTCGCTATTTGTTCCAACATTCGTATTTTTATTTCCCACCGCAAATTGTCCACACATTCTATAGGCATTACCAGTGCTTCTTTGTGAAGCTCCAATCATATAAAAATTAGAAGAATCTTCATCAATAATCCAATTTTCGTGTGCTCTATATGTACTTACAGTAGTCGTCGCATCCGGTTTACTTCCAAGTGCATATGATAAATTTTGGTTACCTGGATTAAATTTCCACATTTTATAACCACCATATTCCATGACATAATAATTGAATCCATCAGTCCATCTATATCCGATCACATCTTTCATTCCACGCATTATATCATCCAAACTAAATGCGCTAAAATCGTAAGTTCTAACTGTATGATTATCATTATTCATTGTGCTGCCTAACCATCCACAGTATTTTGTAAATATAGTACCGTTGGTATTTGTGTTACTATATGCAGGATAAAAAATTTTACCAAACAATGGTGTTAATGTTGATGCGTCGTGTTCTTGGCCATTTATAAAAATGCTCGTAGGAGTTTCAATAATTGTGGTCAATCCAATATTTTGATTTTGTCTGTTGATTAAACTCATATTTTATAAATTAGAAATTTGAACTTGCTACAATTCGTGTAAATCCGCCATTATTAATTGTTATTGGCACTGTTATTGATGCGCTTGTATTTGTTGTAATATCAATTGATGATGATGTATTTGATGTAAATACCGCAGAATTTCCTTCAATTGTAAGTCTGGTAGGTACAGCAACATAGTTTCCTAAATAATTTCTTGCTTCTACCAAAATACTACCTGATAAGGAACTTCCCGCATAATTGTATGAACTTGTAGGACTTGTAATATTAATTCTAACTGGCGAATCCAATGAAAAACAAAATAAATCATTGTTATAAGTACATGCCCATAAACGGTTGTATGTATCTACACCATATGTTCTAAATTCACCAGGTATAGTTTGTGCAAGTGTTAACGATTTACTGCCGGTATCAAAAGTATAAATCCCCATATTCTGTGTTGTAACTACAAGAAATCTATTTGTATTGTCATCCATTGCAATTACCGCACGAGTTTCTGAACCCAAATCATTATATATGGGTCTATATGATTTATAAGACATTGTAGTTGCACTACTTGCTGTAATTTCAAATACTAATCCATTATAAAAATTCTTGGTTGTTTCTTCATATCCATACGGTGTAATACCAAATCCAATCAAATACTTTACAGAAGAACTTGGACTATTTAAAAATAATTTTGTTCTTTTTGAATAACTTAAAGGATTTGTGATAGTCCATGAAGCAGGCCATAAATCATTTGGACTTAAACTTCCCGATAAACTATAGTCTACAAAACATTGAGTGCCATACGCATTAATAGAAGCAGAAACAGATCCTGATGCTTGACCGCCGTCTTTATTAAAAATTACTTGAGTAAAATTATGTCTTGCACTAATAGCAGACGCACTTACAGTACTACCAGACGGTATTAAATGACTATAATAAAATGCAAAACTTCCACTATTATCTACTTGATATGTTTCTGATGGTATATTCCAAACTGAACCAGAATGAACATTTGTATACACCGCAGTAATTGTATTAATTGCTTTATTATAAGAATATAAACCCCATGTTCTACCGAAATTACTAGTAATAGCAGAATAAATTCTACTACTACTTCTTCCAATATAATATCCATTTGCCGGAGCAACTTGTTGTATACCATTTACATTTGTTGTAACATTTGTATTTTTATTAATTACAGATGGAAATGAAATTGCTCTGTAGTAGGTGCCATAAGACATTTCTACTACATTGAGAGTATAAATATTATTTATATCTTCATCTAGTATATGCATATCTGCTTGTCCACGATACGGATAAGAATTCCAATCCGAAGTCATTGCATCTCCTTTACTATAATTTGCACCATCAACTAAATTTTGATTGTTCGGATTTAATTTCCAAAATCGATATCCACCTCGTTCTCCTACATAATAATTAAATCCATCACTCCATCTATAAAGCGGGACATCTTTCATTCCTCTGTTAATATCTTCCAAATTAAAAGCGTACCAATCTTCTGTTCTGTCTATGAAACTATTACCATTATATTCAACGGATGCTACACAACCAGAATATTTTGTATATATCATACCGACTGTAAGTTTATCAGTTCTTGCAGGGTGAAATTGTCGTCCAAATAATGGAGTCATTGTTGATGGGTCATGTTCATAACCTCGCATCCAAATACTGCTTGGTGTTTCTATAATAGCAGGACATGTAATTGCTCCCACCCACACATTATAGGTGGGTGTATAATTTTGACGATTGACTAAACTCATATGATTATAAATATACTAATTTAATATAAATTGTTATTATATTTTAAACAACACTGGCAGTGATTTGAAATGTAAAATATCCGCTTCCTGATAATTTTAACGGAATAAAATCGGTAAGATTCAATATCAAATTTTGAGAAGGTGATATTGTTTCGGTTTGAAATAGTACGGATGTGGAAGCATTATATATATTTAATGTAGCATTTGACGCTGTTGATAGGTTGTTGACATAAATATCTCCGTTTAACAATGATTTACCTTGTAATAATGTATTTCTTACATTAAGAATTCCTGTTTCGGTTGAACTGCTAATACTTGATGAAAAATATGCAAATTGTAAAATTGATATAGGACTTCCATTTATATATAAAGTATTACCACTTGCACTTATAACAGTGTTATTTAATGTAATTGTTTGACTAACATTTAAACTGCCTGTTATTACCGCACTTCCACTAAATGGAAATCCCGCACCAGAACCACCGCCACCACCACTTCCTGATGTAGTTAATGCATATGAAGCAGTAATTGCATATATTGAATTATTTGAATTGTTTGAATTATTTGCGTATGATGCGGAATTTGAATTAAATGAATAAGACGATGTTAACGCATAACTTGAAGACAATGTGTAACTTGAAGATAATGCATTATTCGCATTTGATGCGGTAAATGCATAACTTGAAGACAATGCGGTAAATGTATAACTTGAAGTTAACGAATAACTTGAAGATACTGTATTATTAGCATTTGATGCGGTTAATGCATAACTTGAAGTTCCTAATAATGAACCGGTAAAAGATCCACTAATATAATTTGTTACTAACAGACTGCCTGTTATTACCGCACTTCCACTAAATGGAAATCCTGCGCCAGAACCGCCACCACTACCACCACTTCCAGTAATTAATGTAAATGTTTGTGGGCTTAAATATCTAACTTCTACATCTGTATTAATTGGTGGTGGTACTGTAAAGTTTAAAATTGAACCTGTAATACTATAATCTGTAGTTGGCTTTTGTATCAAACCATCCAATGAAATCAAAACATCATAATTATGAAGTACTGTTTGTCCGTTTGTAAGAGTAAATTGACTAGACGAATTATTACCTGTAAAATATTCAACGCCCATTGAACTGGTAATAAATGTAACACTTAATACAGAACTTGCTCGTCTTACATCAATTTTACTACCAGAAGATGGTGTTCCACTAAAAGTTAAAATTGATGACGATAATGTATAATTGACATTTGGTATTTGAGATACACCATTAATAAATACAATAACATCATCCGCAACTTCTGTAACACTCCCAGATACATTGTATGCAGTTTGAACTCCGTTTGATGTAAATACCGTACTGTCTATATTTACACTTGATGATACAATACTGCTGGTTAATATTAAATAACCAGATCCTCCACCACCTCCACCTCCACCACCTACATTACTTGAAGAAAAGAAATTTCCAACTGTAATTTGTTTGCTAGAACCTGATATAAAATCGCCAGTATCACTTACATCAACGATATATAGAATATCACTTAATGAAGCGGTAACTAATGTATTTAAGTCGGTAATTCTCATTCTTTAATAAATATTAACTTATATTATATATCTATCGCAAAACCGTATTGATCTGTAAATACATCCGTACCATTCTGGAAAGAAGCAGTTACCCAAATATCACCGGTTGCGAATATATCATTGTTTGAAGCATTTAATTGTACAGGTAAGTACCAATAACTACTTGTGTTATAACTATAATACGGCCAATTTTTAACCAAAAAGCTAGCTCTATAAGGTAAATTATAATCTAAATTGTCTTTATAAGTAGTTGTAGACCCTTTTCCAATTACAATTAATTCTATATCATCTTGATAATTTATCCTACTTGATGTCAATTGACTACCAGACATGTAGAATACATCATTTATTTGTCGCACATAGTGTCTTAATGATGAACTGTTGAATGTAAGATTTGAAGAACTATCATATGGAACAAATGAAATCTTTGATGCAGTCGCTTGATCCGTTGTAAAAGAATATAATTCTGTTCCCGTCAAACTTTGAGATACTAAAGATTTTTCTGGCGCATATATACTATCAACCGACAATCCTATTCTTTCATTGACAGTTTTAAATATATCTAATGTTGTATATATTATATCATTTAATCTTAAATTGTAATTTAATGATACATTATATGTGATATAATCAACTTGTGGTTTTAAACTAAAAGTAATAATTTCTGGCGAATATACATAATTTAAAGATGTAGATATTATACTATCAATTGATTCTGGTGTATAAACATTATTTAATGTTGATGATAATCTGAAATTAATTGCATCTATTGGTTCGGAAAAATATGTTAATGAAAAATTGATATCATAATCTATGATTTCGGGACTGTAATTATAAATTAAAGATGCGTTTACATTAAATTCAATGGATTCTTTAGATAAATTGTAACTTAAATTGCTTAAATTAGTTGTGAAATTCGCCGATTCTTTTGACTGTTCATACAGTAAATTGTTAAAATTAAAATTAAAATTAGATGATTCTTTTGACAAATCGTAACTTAAATTATTTAAATTAGTTGTATTTGTCGTGGATTCTTTAGATAAATTGTAACTTAAATCGTTTAAATTATTTGAATTGGTAACCGATTCTTTAGATAATTCATAACTTAAATTGTTTAAATTTGAATTGATATATACAGGAAACGAATTTTGTATATAAGACAATTCATTAATTTGATTTCTAAAAGTTGCAGGAAATGAATCATATTTTATCAAAATGTCATTTAATTTATTTGAAAAATTAAACTTATCTGATAATGTTAAATCGTGTAATATCTGACTTGCATTATTTGAATATTGAATTTTATCTGATAATGTTAATTCATGTAAAATATTATTTACATTTATATTAAATTCATTTTTATCTACTTTAACAAACAAATTTAATATTTCATTTAAATTCAATTCAAATGGGGAAACATCTAATAACAAACCAATATTACTTTTCAATATTTCATTCAACGGTAAATTATTTAATATGGAATCTACAGTTAAAGATAAACTTTTATTTATTTCATTTAATGTTATTACATTTTGATTCGCATCAAAATATGGCAAAACAAATGTTAAATCGTTGAATTTATTATAAAATAAACCTGTATCAACATTTATTGGTTTATAATCTATATTATCAATTCTTAAATTATAAGATACAATGTCAACAGGAGTAACATAATAATCTAAATTTGATATCGTCAAATTAATTGAAAAATTATCTATTTTTACTAAATTGTAATTGATATCGGTTAAATTAACTTCAAAATTTCCAATATCAACTTGATAAAATTTTAAATCTATATTTGATAATTTATTGTCCGTTGTAAATTTATCAATTAGTGTTTGATAATATGATATGTCATTAAGAGTTGTATTTAAATTAAAAGTATCGGTTAAAACAAAATAATTATCGGTTGTTTTAACAGAAATAAATTCGGTACTAAAATCAGGCAAACTTAATGTATAAGTGATATTATTTAATACATTTCTATAAAATCCACTATCAATTAAAACTAAAAACAGTGTTGTATTATTTAAAGCAATACCATTATTAGAACTATCAATTGTACTTTTATAATAGTCTAATGATTGTAAATTACTAATATTAACCGAAGTATCACGTTTATATAAAAGATAATCGGTATTTAATAAATTTTCTTGATTTGACGATTTATCGGGAACAAATGTTAAATAATCAACTGTATTTAAATTACTAATATTATCCGAAGTATCACGTTTATATAAAAGATAATCCAATGTATTTAAATTACTAATATTATCCGAAGTATCAGGAACAAATGTTAAATAACCAACTGTATTTAAATTACTAATATTATCCGAAGTATCAGGAACAAATGTTAAATAATCAACTGTATTTAACGATATATTTGTTATTGATTTATCTATTCGTGGGATAAAATGATCTAATAAATTAACAGTTGTATTATTGAATGATCTATCTGTAACATAATTTAAATAATCAATCGTATTTACAGATATATTAGTATCTGTTTTATCAATTTTTTGTGAATTGTAATCAATTGTATCTAATGAATTATAATTTAGTATTTTATCAATTGTTTGTGAATTGTAATCAATTGTATTTAAACTGGAAATAATAGTAAATAAATCTAATGTAACATTACTACTATTTGCCCCAATCAAAGATTTGTTAATGTTTGATGAATCTAAATTAACAATATCAAGTTTTAAATTGTTAAGGTTTAAATTATTATTGTTTTGATCCAATAAAACTGTACTTATTTCAACTGTACTTAATTCTTCTGAATTTGATACAGCACCAATTTTTGTAAATTCATTGTTTATAATTTTTGACGATAATGAATTTGATGTAGCATCTAAATTTAAATTATTGTAATTAAATTGAAAAGAATTTAATGAATTTGATGTAGCATCTAAATTTAAATTATTGTAATTAAATTGTCCCGCAAGTACCGAATTTTCAATTATTTCTTTAGATGTTGAATCGTAAATAGTATTTTTTAATCCAAACGATTCCGCTACATTTGAATAAGGCGTTAATTCGTGACTTATATTTTTTAATCCAAACGATTCCGCTACATTTGAATAAGGCGTTAATTCATGACTTATATTTTTTAAAACTAAATCTGTTTGTGCAATTTCAGGAAGATAAAATTCACTTATGTTAGATGTACCAAACTGAAAATTGCTTTTTTCTTTAAAATAATCCGGTAAAATTCCAACTTCATTTAATTTTAATGATGCGCTTACACTGGATGTAAAAGTTTCAGCAACAATTAATTCTCTTCCTCTTTTATAATACGAAAGAGGAATAGACTTAAACCTTCTATAAAATATATTATGGAATAATCTCACACATTATAAATAGGAAGTTTATAGTTTGTTCCATTTATTTTTATAATGATGTAACCAGCAGAACCCCCAGCACTACCAACGGGAGTTTGATCAAAATTTAAACTTCCTGATAATTCCAAAAAATTACCATTGATTTTAGCAAATGATGTACGCAATGTATCTGCGTTATCAGAGTTGGCAATTGAACCTGAATTGACTAATTGATATGACATAACAATTTAAGTTAATTATCCTCTGGCCCAACTGTATCTAAATACTACCTTTAATGAATAATCCTTATCTTTAGTTTGTTCATTTTGCAACACATAAACATATCCATTATACTTAGCCGCATCATTCATTGTGTCTGGCGTTATATACAAACTAGTTGGCCCAATACCAATTGTTCTCCAATTAGGCGGAGAACCTGATGGCCAATAAGAAGACGAAATATCCACATTGTTTGCGACTCCATTAGTGAATATAGTAAATTTATCTCTATAAAAACTGCCTGTGTTATATGTAACTATTGTTAATGGCAATTCATAAGAAAATACCTTTGAACCAGTATTACTTGATCTATCTACTGTGGTATTAAATGCAGATGCTGAACCAGTATGTGTTGATAAAAATGCACTAGATCCACGAACATATAAATTTGATAATTGATTTACGGGGAATGGCACTGAACTACCACTAACACCTGGCGGATTACTTGGTGAAAATGGATTCCAATCATCCCAATATGGATATTTACTTGGAATAATCAAATTACTTGTATTGTTTTTGGAACCAGATCTACCACTTAATACTCCAAACGTTGGTTCATACATTGAACCAAGACCGTTTCCACCAGGAACAGCCAATTTCGATGGATATAAAGGATACGACCAACTCCCAGATGTTTGCATAGAAGGGTCATAAAAATATTCATTAACTAAAGCGGTATTGTTTATAGCTAAAGATCCTGTACCTCCTGTAGATGTATATGTTGAAATTTTACAATATGGAGTCCACAAATTATCAAGATTTCTAAAACTTAAGCTTTTGTTTGTTGCTGAAGCACTATTTACCAATAATGCTGTTTTGGATGCCACATAACCATCCTCCGGATCGAAGTCGATTGTAGTATATTTTCCATCAGCCACGCTGTGCGTTTTAAAACTGCCAGATTTATAAACACCGTCAAAAATACTATTAGCAGCTGCGTTCAAAAAATCAGTAGTAAAATAATTTCTTGGTAAGAAATTACTTGTTACAGGTACAACAAAACTACCACTGTATTTACCACCAGCAATTACATTACTTGCTGATATTGAAGCATCCAAAATCGTATAAATATTACTATATCCTTCACCGAATTCTTGAAGTGGGCCAACTGCTTTAAATGGATTTGTTTCATAATTTCCACTGGACCCGCCAGTTGACCCAGATGAACCGTTATAAGGATAATAATTTACATTACTTCCGTTATAATATCTATTTACGAATCCAAATGCGGGTCCAAAACTCAATTGTCCAGGCGCAAATGGTTCATTGCAAAATCCAGCTTCATCAATTGGAATTGCTAAACCGCTTCCACTATCAATACCACATAATCCTACTTTTTGAATTGCTTCTTTATCCAATGAACCACTAGTCCATCCTGTAAATGACGGAAACGGACTTGGAGTAACACCACCCGCACTACCAGTAGCAGGATTCAAATTTACACGAAGTTCATATGAAACACGCATAAATTGTCCAGCATGCAAACTCATGGTTGGATCAAAACGAATTTTACTGAACAATGAATTTGCAGCAGGTGTTTCTTTAAAACCTACTTCGGTATAAGTTACGTTGTCTATTTCCTTATAAAAATCAAATGTTCTGAACAATCTTACAGTGCTTCCTGTTATCACATGACCACAGTTTCCTTGACCTGGTAAATAAAATGCATGTATTTTCTTAGGTCTTTTCAACATGGTTTCACTATAAGAAGCAGTAACAGGATCAGCACCAGTATATGGATAATCACCTATTAAACAAAATTGGAATGTTTGTGCCCATGGCATGTATGCGATTTTGTCCATTCCACTGTTTAGAATGGTGTTAGGTTTCCAACCAGTTGAAAATGCTTCATTAATAGTACCACTTGCATCTGGTTCCATGATAGATGCTTTATAGAATCCTTTAACGGTTCTATGCACATTAATAACCTGTGTTTTT
>Ga0209296_1001583_pt1 | contig 17232 bp, 17 predicted proteins | sample S_130206_EF_Meta_FD_187319 | JGI IMG/M metagenome (GOLD analysis project Ga0209296, IMG submission 187319) | Freshwater microbial communities from Lake Simoncouche, Canada to study carbon cycling - S_130206_EF_MetaG (SPAdes) (version 2) | ecosystem: Environmental > Aquatic > Freshwater > Lake ...
AGTGGGCTTGCGTTTAATTCGAAAGATTTTTTCACAAAGTCCTTTTGCTCAACACAATCGAGGCGAACTGATACCGGGTTCGCAATATGTGTCTGATGAGCAGTTAATTGACTATATTCGTGCGCAGGCGCAATCGATGTATCACCCAGTCGGCACATGCAAGATGGGAGTAGACACACAAGCGGTGGTCGACTCTCATTTGCGGGTGAGAGGTATCGGTGGCTTAAGAGTCGTTGATGCATCAATCATGCCAAAGGTCACTTCAGGCAATACGAATGCGCCTGTCATTATGATCGCCGAAAAGGCCTCTCAGTTGATTTTGTCTGGTGTGTAGGCTTTAAAAATCATCACAATTTTGTAGTCATGGCAATGTAATTGTTTCAAATAAGCGTTGCCAAGAGCTTGCCCCGTGCAGCGCGAGAATCGACCCTTTCAAGTCACTGAGGCTTTACAATCAAAGCGACTTCGACATAATTCTCTTCATAAGCTAAAAATGCACAGGGTTAAAAACCACGTACTCGATTTACATCTCCAGGCCAACCAATTATTCGATGACTTGCGTGCTGGCAGCGTTGATGTCGTTAATCGAGGTGTGACGCGTGACACCTACGGGCAGGGCGAGCAGTTTGCTCATGAGCTCGTTGAAAAACACGCCCGCAGTCTTGGCTTAGAGATCAGGCACGATCACATGCGTAACACCTATATGGTGTGGCCTGGCATTGATCGTCAGGCACCAGCGCTTGTGATTGGTTCGCATCTTGATTCAGTCTTGGGCGGTGGCAACTTCGACGGCGCAGCAGGGGTGATGGCCGGCCTAATCGCTGTACAAGCCATGCAGCAGGCTGGGCTGAAACTCAACTGCGATGTTGTGGTGATGGGGATCCGAGCCGAAGAAAGTATCTGGTTTCAAGTGTCTTACGTCGGTAGTCGAGGCGCCTTAGGCACCTTGCCGGCAAGCGCCTTACAGCAGCGGCGTATCGATACCGGCCGCACACTTGAACAACACATGCGCGAGGCGGGTGCAGAGCCCGAGGCTGTCGCGAAAGGTGTTGCGTACCTCAGTCCAAAAAACGTAAAAGCGTTTTTAGAGTTGCATATCGAACAGGCGCCTAGCCTTGCCTTAACGGGTTATGCACTGGCGATCGGCACTGGAGTACCTGGACATTTTAGATTTCCGCGAGTGAAGATCATTGGTGAGTACGGCCACGTTGGGCTTGGTCGGCGTTTTCGGCACGATGCGGCCTTAGCGGGTGCTGATTTGTCAGTGGGGCTTGATGCGCTTTGGCAGCAATGGGACGCCGAGGGCCGCTTGATGGCCTGCACCTTTGGCGAATTTCAAACAAACTCCGCGCGCCACGGTATGACCATCGTCCCGGGTGAGTTTCAGTTTAGCTTGGATGTCAGAGCCTACGACGACGCAGATGTCGCTGAGTTAGAGCAGGCACTGATGGCGATGGTAGAGCAAATTGAAAAAAGACGTGGCGTAAAATTTGATTTTGGTGTTCGTGCTTCGTCTAAAGTCGCCAAAGCAGATCCCACAATCACTCAGCAATTGCGAGATTGTGCCAAGCGTTTAGACATGAAGGTCTGCGACCTGCCTAGCCCCGCTTCCCATGATTCTGCAGCGTTTTGTGCTGCTGGCATACCCTTTGGTTTTGTATTTATTCGCAATCCAAATGGTAGTCATCATCCCGACGAAGAGATGTCGATTGAGGATTTTCTTCAAGGGACTGCCGTACTGACCGAATGGTTAGCTACGCATGGTGACACTAATTCTTCAGCTTGTAGCCAGTCTTAAATATCCAGGCAATCACTGCTACGCAAAGGGCTAAAAAAAACAGCATCATGACTACGCTCAACTCTATGCTCACGTCGCCCACATCATAAAAACTCCAGCGAAAGCCGCTAATCAGGTAAACGACGGGATTGAGCAGCGCGACGTTTTGCCAAAAGGGTGGCAGTAATTCAAGCGAGTAAAAACTACCCCCCAAAAAAGTTAAGGGTGTAATGATCAAGAGGGGCACCACTTGCAGCTTTTCAAAGCTATCGGCCCAGATGCCAATAATGAACCCCAGCAGGCTAAACGTAATCGAGGTGCCAAGCAAAAAAAACAACATCCAAAACGGATGTGCGATGTGCAAGGGTACGAAGAGTGTCGCCGTAGCCAAAATTATCAAACCAAGAAAAATTGACTTTACGCTTGCCGCACCGACGTAGCTCAAAACGATTTCAAAGTGCGAGATTGGTGCCGAAAGCAATTCATAGATCGTGCCCGTAAACTTTGGAAAATAAATGCCGAACGACGCATTCGAAATACTTTGCGTCAGTAGCGACAGCATGATTAACCCAGGCACGATGAACGAGCCATAGCTCACCCCGTCAATGTCAGTCATGCGCGAGCCGATCGCTGCGCCGAACACGACAAAGTACAGACAAGTTGAGATGACAGGCGCGATGACGCTTTGCATCAAGGTACGTCGCGTTCGAGACAACTCAAAATTGACGATGGCGCGAATGGCGTAAATATTTAAGCTCATGCGCGCTCAACCTCGTACCCACGACTGTTATCTTTTATCATTCAACGTTACTCGAGGTGAGGCTCACGAAAATATCCTCAAGAGAGCTTTCATTCGTGCGCAAGTCTTTGAAATGGATATTGGCTTGTCCCAGCTGAGTCAAAAGCTCTGTGATGCCGATATCGTGATTGGTGGCGTCGTAGGTGTAAACCAACTCATGGCCTCCGCTAGCCAGTGACAAGCCGACGTGGCTGAGTGCGGTGGGGATTGCGTTCAGCGGGCTCGTCAATTGCAACACCAATTCTTTTTTACCGAGTTTTTTCATTAACTGGCTGGTCTCTTCAACCAAAAGGATCTGGCCCTTGGTAATGATGCCAATACGATCGGCCATCTCTTCGGCCTCTTCAATATAGTGCGTCGTCAAAATGATCGTGACGCCCGTTTGTTTTAAGGCCTTCACTAACTCCCACATGTCGCGCCTTAAACTCACGTCAACGCCCGCAGTGGGCTCATCCAGAAATAACACACGAGGCTCATGCGACAGTGCTTTCGCGATCATGACCCGACGCTTCATGCCCCCCGACAAACGAATAATCTTGCTATCTTTTTTATCCCAAAGCGATAAGTCTTTGAGGATTTTTTCGATCCAAGCTGGGTTGGCGGGTTTGCCGAATAGCCCTCGGCTAAAGCTGACCGTGTTCCAAACGGTTTCAAACATATCTGTCGAGATTTCTTGTGGGACAAGGCCAACTCGTGCTCTAGCTTGTCGATACTGTTGAATATGGTCAAAACCATCAATCGTGACTGTGCCCGTGCTGGGCGTGACGATGCCACAGACCAAGCTGATTAAGGTGGTTTTGCCCGCGCCGTTTGGGCCTAGCAAGGCAAAGATCTCACCTTGCCTGACTTCAAGATTGATGTTTGTTAAAGCGCTAAAACCGGTCGCGTAAGTCTTTGAAACGTTCGAAATGTTGATCATGGTTAGCGCCCGAGGCGCCCGCCGGCTTGCGCCAAATAAAACCACTCTTGCCCGGGTTGTGATTTGCTATTTGGAAACACAATAAAGCAGTCTTGTTCGGCGCGCAGCTCTGTGCCGTCGGCTCTTTTGCCAATGAGGCTGTTCTTCGAGATTGGATCAAAGCTTTTCCAGGCCTGTGAAAACTGATCGTCTGCATGAAAGCGATCAAACACATCGTAGAGCCCCAAGACTTCAAAATCGGTTGCCGGTTTGGGTGCGGCGCCTTGGATTAAGCCAACCTGGATTAAGGTGTTCAGCACGGCCTGATACGCCACGTCACGGCCACCAATGTCGTCATGCTGTCCGCACTCAAGAGTAATCGCCCAGCCACCTTGTGAGCGCATATATTCGGTCGTACCCACGCCGTAGGCTGTGTCGATATCAACTGATCCGGCAGTGAAACGCCCCGCTTGTACTTCGAGTGCGCGCCGCTTGATTCCTTTGGCATAGGTATCAAGCCAGCCGTAAACAAAGCGATTGCAACCTAAACGTTGAACCAGTGCCTCTTCGGTGCTAGCTTGTGAAAACGGCTCGAGCGCACCGGTATTATTAGCTGGGCCAAACAAGGCAAAGGCGCGATCGCCACTTTGAAACGAATGTAAATCCAATAAGCCATCGTGCTCGGCTAGCAAAGGGCACAGCCAGTTGGCCAGATGATCTTCGTATTCTTTAGGTGTTTCAACAGGCGCCAGGCGTCGGTTCAAATTACGATCACCCGCACGGCGTTGTAAGCGATAGGCCTTGGGATTTGTCACGGGCACTAAGGTTAAGAAACCACGCAGCAGTTTAATTTCACCCGTTTCAATTTGTTGCGCTAAACGCTTCAGCGCAAACGTGCCGCAGGTTTCGTTGCCATGCACGGCTGCCGTGATGATTAATCGCGGGCCTGGCAATGGGGATCTAAACCTGACAGTGTGAAAAGGGAGTTCATCCTGCAAAGGGATTTGTTCAGGCAAAGAGGTGAGGGCTTTAGATGGTAAAGACATGATGTTATTTGGTGTTTGATTTTTGTTTCAGTAAGGGCGACATAAAATCTTTGTACGAGAGTTCGCCTGAAATGACAACATCAATCACTGAAGGTATCTTGAGCGTCAGACATTCTTTTAAGGCGCTGGCGAATTCGTCTGGTGTCGAGACCTTGACACCATGACAACCCATGCTTTGTGCTATCGCAGCGTGATTAAAGTCATGAAATTGAGCACCGAACGGCCCGCGGATATGCGTTGACCAGCCGAGCATGCGGTTGTTAAAGATCACCGTAATAATGGGGATATCGTGTTCAATTGCGGTCATCAGTCCGTTCATCGTCATCGAAAAACCGCCATCACCGCACACGGCGATGACTGGTACCTTTGGATGAATTAACTTAACAGCCAAGGCCGAAGGGATCGCGTAGCCCATGGGGCCGCCACCCGCTGCTTGCAAAAATCCGCCCGCGCGTTTGGTTTGATAGCAATGCATCATAAAGATACGATTTTCGCCGGCATCACAAGTGACGATCGCATCCTCGGGTAAGGCGCGCATCATTTCGGCAATCACCCGTTGAGGCACCATCGGTAGCGATGAGTCTTGATAGGCCTTGTCATTGAAGTAGCCCAGTTTCTTGCGTAACGTCGCGACCCGCGAGGCGCCTTTTCCATCGATGGTGGTTTTGTTCTTTTTGGCAACTGCCAGGAGTCGGCTCAGTACGACTCCTGCGTCTCCAAGCACGACATGCTCGACAGGGAATGTCCATGAAGCATTGCGTGTTTCGATATCAATTTGAATGAACGTTTGTTTGACCGGATTCAGTAAAGAGGTGTGCTCATTGATCGTGTCACCCGCGGTGAGTTTTGAGCCAACTACGACGACGAGATCCGCTGCGGACACACACGCGTTCGCGGCAGGGGTGCCATAGGTGCCATACACGCCAAGCGCGAGCGGATGCGTTTCGGCAAAGACGCCTTTGCCCGAAGGTGAAGTCACGACCGGAATATTCAAAGTCTGCGCGAAGGCCTGCAGTTGCTCGTAGGCCTGTGCGATACGCACGCCGTTGCCAGCGATGATGACCGGGCGTTTCGCCTGAGCAAGTGCTGTTATGGCGGCTGCGATTCGGTTTTCATCGACGGCGGTTGAGCGCTCGATGAGGTAAGGCCGCGTTGCATAGAGGTTTGGTTTGCTTTCTTGTGGAACGAGGCCGTTAAACGAGGTTACGCTGAACAACACTGCCACGGGGCCTGGTTGACCCGCGGTCGCGTGTTTAATCGCGAGTTGGGTGGCGTGTACGGCCGCGGCGGGGTGATGCGCCTCGAGCACTTGTTTGGTCACGCCACCAAAGCTCTGCCGTGCATCCCAACCGCCGTAATCACCCGTGCCGGTCTGATAGGGGCCGTGCAACGACAGCTCGGGTGAATCGCTAAAGTCAGTGAGTAGCAGCATGGGTGAGCTCGACAGGTGAGCTTCAATGGTGCCTAGCAGGCCATTGCCTAATACCCAAGGGCCTTGGCCCACCAAGACACCCGGTTTACGGGTTAAACGCCCGTAGATCTCGGCCATGGCGCTGCCAAGAGACTCTTCTCTGACCAGCACCGTTCGAATGGTTTTCTGAAAGTTGCCTAAGGCAGCCCAGATGTGCCCAGAATGCCCGCCCGCGATCCCAAAGACGAGATCGATGCCCGCATCTTCTAAGACTTGCACAATGCCATGTGCAGCAGAGACTTCTTTTTTGAATAATTTTTTAACTGTCATGTGGTCTCCGCTATCATTTTGTGTCTAGGCTAGAACTGCCGTTGCTGAATTGACGTACAGTACCATTTCAGGGCGAGTGACATCCGCGAGATCGGTCATTTTTAATAAATTAATGTTTAAGGCTATTTTCTTTAAAAAATGAAAAAAAATCCAACCAAAATTGCCTTGGTGACGGGTGCGGCCCGCGGAATCGGTCGTGCGATTGCCAGCGAGTTTTTAGCGGCAGGCTATCGAGTCGTGGCGGTTGACCTGCGCGCGTTTTCGGCGCCTGCTGAAGGCGCAGCCGCCGACCCAGCGCTGTTTTGGACTCAAAAACTCGATGTGACGGATCAGGCCGCGATTACAAAATTACAGGCCGACATTGTTGCCAAATGGGGGCATGTTTCAGTGCTGGTGAATAACGCCGCGATTTCGCCAAAGCAGCCCGATGGTTATTCGGCAAAATTATTAAATATCTCTAATCAAGAGTGGGCCTCGGTGCTTGCTGTAAACCTGACTGCTGTGTTGCATATGTCTCAGGCCTTTTTGCCTGGAATGCAAGAGCAGCAGTGGGGCCGCGTCATTAATTTGAGTTCGTTGGCGGGCCGCACCAAATCGATTAGCGCGGGGGCCAGTTACATGACCTCGAAGGCTGGTGTGCTGGGCTTGACCCGCGCGATTGCTGCCGAGATGGGGCCACATGGCATTACTGCCAATTCGATTGCGCCCGGGCGTATCGTGACTGAAATGTCGATGACTGCGGGTGAAGAGGCAAACCGCAAGATTGCTGAGCAGTTGCCCGTCAGGCGCTTAGGAACAGTCAAGGAAATAGCCGAAACCGTTCTGTATTTGGCCTCGGATGGCGCGGGATACTTAAATGGTGCTGTGATTGATGTCAATGGCGGGCATTTTATGCCTTAGGGCCACACTGAATGCGTGAGGGCTGCCTTTCATTTCTGAAGGCGGCATTTTGAGCGTACGAACAAAAAGAGGATGACAAATGTTTAACGTAAAAGAAAAGGCACGAAAAATGCTCACAGTCATAGAAAATAATGACGTATTGCCGATGAATGCTAGGTGGGTTGCGTCCGCGTGTCGAAGCGGTCGGTCGCTCTGGTTCAGACTTTTGGCGGTCTTGACGTTCTTGAACGGTATGCTGCTTGCGCCAGTGGTAATAGCGCAGTCGGCGGCGTTTCCGGAAAAAACCATCAACATGGTGGTGAACTTTGGCTCGGGTGGTGTCACCGATCTGATGAGTCGCGAGCTTGCGCGCGGTATGGAGGCAGATCTCGGCTCATCGATTGTTGTGTTTAATCGCCCAGGCGCCTTGGGTACCCTTGGCCCCGGTTACGTCGCCAAGCAAGCCGCCGACGGCTATACCTTGGCCGTGGTGTCAGCTTCAGTGATTACGATTACGCCTCATCTGATGGACGTACCTTTCGGCTTAGATGACTTAACCTTTGTCGCAGGATATGGAAAAAATCGCTACGGTCTAGTTGTCAAAGCAGACTCACCCTATCAGACAATTGACGACTTAATCAAAGCGTCGCAAGGTGGTAAATCGTTATTCTTTGGCTCGCCGTCTACAACGAATAGTTTGGTGATCTTTGATCTGGGCAGCAAGTCAAAAAGTAAATTCGAACTGATTTCCTACAAGTCGGGTCCAGACACCACCATGGGTTTATTGACAGGGCAAGTGGCAGTGATTGCTCCGAATCCTCCTGATGTCATGAGTCATCTCAAGGCCGGAACCTTGCGTTTATTAGCGTCAGCAAGCCCCGCGCGTTGGCCAGAGTTTCCAAATGTACCAACCTTGAAAGAGTCTGGTCATGACGTGGCGCTTGAGGCGTGGGTGGGGATTGCTGTGCCGAAGGCGACGCCTAGTGCAGTCGTAGCGCGTCTAGAAAAAAGCATTCAGGTAGCAATGAGTCAACCGGCCATTGCAGCCTCTTTTGTGAGGATCGGTGCCGACCCTGCTTATATGGATGGGAAAACGTATACCGAGTTTTTGAAAAAAGAGCGTGAAGTGATGGGACGATTGATTAAAGAATCTGGCATTCCGCGCATCCAGTGATACATCCCTTCAACTGTAATGTAGGTGCAGCATATGCCTTTGTCATATACACAAAATCTTGAGGATTACCACCTCGCGCTAGCCTTTGCGGGGCAAGAGCGAGGTTTTTATATCGATATCGGTGCTGGCCATCCGGTTGCGGATAATGTTTCACTTTGGTTTTACGAGCGCGGCTGGAGCGGCATTGTTGCCGAGCCAATCCCTGAGTTGGCGGCTTTGTACAAAAAGATTCGACCACGCGATACGCTTTATCAAGGCTTGGTTGGGCGCGAGGTAGGCGAGGTCGATTTTTTTCATGTCAATCGCTTACATGGCTTTTCAACAACCATTGAACTGCATGCCGATGTGGCCAAAGAGTTTGGTGCAGATTATCAACGCTTGTCGTTACCAATGCTCACCTTGGCAAAGCTCTGTGAGCAGCACCAAGTGCAGAACATTGATTTTTTAAAAATCGATGTCGAAGGTGCTGAAAGCGATGTGTTGGCAGGTAACGACTTTAATCGTTATCGCCCCAAAGTGATCGTGGCTGAGGCCGTGACCCCAGGCAAGGGCGAACCCGCATGGGATGCCTACGAGCCAATGCTGTTAGCCAATGGTTATAAATTTCGTTTGTTTGATACCTTGAACAGGTTTTACGTTGCGCAAGAGTGCCCAGAGATTTTTGACCGCCTGCCTGCTGAGCGTGCACCGTGGGACGATGTGACCCACATGTACGAAATCGGCCGCGCGCCCGAGCAGGTGAATCATCCTGACTATGCGTTGGCACAACAGCTGAGTCGTGGGTTTTGGGCTGCGTTGCCTCACTTGGATCAAGAAGTGTTGCTCGATATTCTTGCGCGGGGTAAGCGCGCTGGCAGTGCATTGACCTTTGATCAGGTCAGTTCGCCCGAGATGCGGATCGCGTTGGGTCGGATTGCTTGCGGGTATGATGGCGGGCAGATTGTTGGCGATTAATTTATATTCATTGATTACATTTTTATAAAACCATAAAGGAGCCACACCATGATTCATGTTTTAGCAGTGATTACCGCCAAGCCTGGCATGCGCGATACGATTTTGACGCACTTTCGTGCAAATGTACCGGCGGTTAAAGCCGAGCAGGGTTGTATCGAGTACGGTGCCGCGATTGATGCCGAAAATGCACCTGCGATCCAAACCCCTTGGGGCCCGGATACGTTTGTCGTGATTGAAAAATGGGAAAGCATGGACGCTTTGAGGGCCCACTCAACAGCGCCTCACATGGCGGCTTACGCTGCTAAGACAAAAGAGTTTATTGCTAGCCGCGTGATTCATCTGTTGTCGCCAACCTGATTGCACAATTGCTTCTGTTGAAAAAAATGGCAAAGCTTGTTAGGTAACTTTTGCCATTTAAGATTTCAGGAGTCAGTCAAACAATACTTGTGCTGACTTTGGCAAGAGGGTGAGACATATCATTGCCGTAAAAAAAACACCAAGATTCGATAAAAGAATCTTGGTGTTTTTTTGAGTCTGTTGAACGTTCAGACTCGTTGGCGGTTTTGGTTAGTTTACGCCGCCTTCTTTTTGGCACGTGTCAGCCAAAACAGTGCAGCACCTGTAATCACAACGGGCACTAAAGACCCTGCATTCAAGAACGACCAACCATTCGTGGTGACCAGAGCGCCAGAGCCAAACGAGGTGATCGCCATGGTTGTGAACACAAAGAAATTGATCGCCCCTTGTGCTTTATCTTTTTCTTCAGGACGGTAGGCTGTTAGTGCCAAGGTGGTGGCAGACGTGAACAGGAAGTTCCAGCCGACGCCCAGAATGAAGGACGCCAACAGAAAGTGATAAACATCGACGCCCATGAGCGCGATACCAATACAGACAATGTTGAGTACGACGCCCAAACCCATCATATTGGTTGTGCCATATTTTTTGATCAGTGACCCAGTAAAAAAGCCAGGTGCAAACATGCCGATCACGTGCCATTCAAGCACCAAAGCGGTGTCAGAGAAAGGCAGTCCGCACATTTGCATGGCTAGGGGGGTGGCCGCCATCAACATATTCATGACGCCATAACCAAGCGCTGAGCCGATCACCGCAACGACAAAAACCGGTTGACGCAAAATTTCAGAAAGCGGGCGCCCGGGTGGCAATTCTTTTTTGACTTCGGTCTCATCCGGGAACTGAATGAAGTGCATCACGGCTAAACCTAAGAAACCCGCCATGGTGAGTGTGAGATAGGCGCCTAAAAAGGGTGTGTCAAAACTGTTACGTGTCCAGTTGGCAAGATTGGGGCCGATGACAGCACCCAGAATACCGCCAGCCAGTACCCAAGACACTGCTTTTTCACGCAGACTGGCGTGGGTAAGTTCTGCGGCAGCAAAGCGGTAGAGTTGTCCGTTAGCGCTGTAGTAACCCGCGAAGACGGTACCCGCCACCAAGATCCAGAAATTTTTAGAGTAGGCCGCATAGGCACAGACTAGAGAGGACAGTATGGCAACAATCAAGCCGGTTTGAAAAGATTTTTTTCGACCAAGTTTCTTTTGATATTTTGCAACGATCGATGTTGCAAGTGCACCGCCGACCACATAGCCCATGATCGGTAGGGTTGCGATCCACGCGATATTAGTGAGGCTTAAGCCGACTAAGCCGTTGATCGCAATAAAGGTGACGTTGTTGGTGAGAAAGATGCCTTGGCAAACAATCAGAAGAACCAAATTCTTATTAAACAGCTTATGTGGTGTGTTCATCTTTTCTTGTGTGAAACCTCGCCGGTGAGGGCGAGTTGTTAGAGCACTGTTAGCGGCACTCATAAGCTAACAATTAAAACACGCTCTTGGCCGTTTTTTGTTCAGAGGTGTGGCGAGTCTGAAACTTTTAATGCTGCAGCGCAGTGCAGTTTGCGTTAAGGCTTTCGCTCGATCATCTCAAAGCCGATCATTCCGACCACCATTGCAGCCACGAAGATCAGCGCCTGCGCTTGACCCGAAGCCATCGATACCAAGGCAGGGCCTGGGCAAAAACCGGCTAAGCCCCAGCCCGCACCAAACAGCAGGCTACCGATCACAAGTCGCTTATCAATCACGTTTGACTTGGGCAGGCTTAGAGCGCCACCTAAAAAACTACTCGTACGTTTTTTAGCAACTGCGAACGCAAAAAAGCCGACCAAAATTGCCCCACCCATCACAAACGCGAGCGAGGGATCCCATTGGCCAAACAGATCCAAAAAGCCTAATACTTTGCCTGGGTCGGTCATGCCCGACAGCAACAGGCCCAAACCAAACAGGAGTCCAACGATAAATTCACTGAGGCGATGCATGACATATCCCTTAAATTAGGTGGCGTGCAATAAACACGACGGCAAACCCAGCCGCCATAAAAGTTAGGGTGGCAATTAAAGAGCGTGGCGACAGCCGCGCTAAGCCGCATACGCCGTGGCCACTGGTACAGCCCGATCCATAACGGGTACCAAGACCCACGAGTAGCCCCGCGACGATTAGCAAGAGCACACCCGCATCGATGCGGGGGGCGGTAAGCAGGCTGGTTGGCGCCAAGGCCTTATAGATCCAGGGCGATGTGAAGAGACCTGCAAGAAAAGCGAGGCGCCAAATTGTGTCGTGTCGCTTGGGTGGGATGAGGCCACCAAGGATGCCACTGATACCCAAGATGCGACCATTGAGCAAAATAAACAACGCCGAGGCGAGCCCCAGTAAGATCCCGCCCGACAGCGAGGCCCAAGGTGTGAAGTGCGACCAGTCAATTGTCATTGCTGAACCTCTGTGTGATTGCAGAACTCTGCGTAAAGAACTTTCATGACGGCCATGGCCGGTGGACTGGAGAATTGGTAGTAAATGTTTTTGCCTTCGCGCCGGGTGCTTACCAGCTGCTCGTCGCGTAGCACGGTTAACTGCTGTGAAAGAGTGGGTTGCACGATACCGAGCAACTCTTCGAGCTCACCCACGCGCCGCTCGCCTTGTGCCAGTTGGCAGAGGATTAAGAGCCGATCAGGGTTGGCCAAGACCTTCAGAAAACGGCAGGCCTGAGCAGCCGAGGCCTGCATCACCTGAAGGTCGATTGCTGCCGATGGTGGGGGTAACTGTTGAGATACATCAAGGGTTGTCATAATAAAATATCTATATATAATTTATTAAATGATATATTATCACGGTACAAACTAATTTTGCAATGTTTTTAAGGAAAGTTCATGGGGCAGCAAGCAAGATCTTCGGTCACACCAAGCGTGCACGGTATTTTTGACGTCAATACTTGGACCGTGACTTACGTGGTGTACGAAAAGCCCGGATCCGCGTGCGCGATTATTGATCCAGTGCTCGACTACGATCCAAAGTCTGGTCGCACCAGTCATACGAGTGCAGACAAGGTAATCGCCTTTGTCAAAGAGCAGAACTTGACGGTTCAATGGATTTTAGAGACGCATGCCCATGCGGATCACCTATCGGCTGGGTCGTATCTCAAGCAAGAGTTGGGTGGCAAACTGGCGATTGGGGAACACATCACAGGTGTGCAAAGTGTTTTTGCTGGCATCTTTAATCTTGAGCCGTCTTTTAAGCAAGATGGCTCGCAGTTTGATGTGCTGTTAGCCGATGGCTCTGAAATTGCGGTTGGCCAGTTAGTGGGCCACACAGTTTTTGTACCGGGTCACACCCCCGCGTGTGTCGCCTATCAATTTGGTGATGCCGTCTTTGTTGGCGATACGATGTTTATGCCTGACGTTGGCACGGCGCGTTGTGATTTTCCGGGCGGTGATGCAGGTACCTTGTATCACTCAGTCAAAAAATTGTTGAGCCTGGCGCCCGAGACGCGTTTGTTTATGTGTCACGACTATCCGCCTACCGATCGTGCCATTCAATTTGAAACTACGGTTGCAGAGCAACGTGCACACAATATTCATGTGCACGATGGCGTGACTGAAGCGCAGTTCGTTGAGATGCGCACCAAGCGTGATGCAACACTTGCCATGCCAGTCTTGATTTTACCTTCCGTACAAATCAACATTCGGGCTGGTGAGTTGCCACCCAAAGAGAGTAATGGCGTGGCCTATGTCAAGATTCCTCTTAACGTGCTTTGAAAATTTCGCTAGCCTTGTTGTTTAACCGCAGTTGCAAGACAAAGGAAACATCATGAAACAGAACGTTGGCGGTATCGATCGTGTTTTACGTATCGCAGTAGGTTTGCTACTGATTATTTTGGCGGCGACCGGCACGGTCGGGCCTTGGGGCTGGTTAGGTGTTGTGGTGCTCGCCACGGGTGTCTTTAGTTTTTGTGGGGCGTATAAGTTGTTTGGGTTCAATACCTGCCCGTTGAAGGTTGCTAAAAAATAGTAACCAGTTTCTTCAGATCGGTTTCATCCGCTCATCCCAGGTATCTTGACAGACGAAAAATCGCCCACAGTGTACGGATCACTGTGGGCGATTTTTTTAGTCTTTACAGCGCTTTCTCAATATAAGTTTTAGCGCTTTAACGCAGCGATGCGTTCAGCTTTTTCAACGCATCTGAACCAGGGCAAAGTTGTTTTGAATCAAACGCTGCCAGAGGGGTGTCGCTGGTGTTGAGCGAAGCGTGCAGATCGGTCGCATCGGGATCCAGATACAACAAGCCCGTCACCACTTCGCCGCGCGCTTGATGTTCGTTGATGTAGCTCAGCGCGCCATAACGGTCTGAGGGATCGTAGTCGTTGTGCAGTTTGCGCAGACGTAGCGTTTTGCCATCGTGCTGTTCTACCTCAACGACCTCACCAGGTTCATATTGCGTGACGATCTCGTCGCGCGAGGTGAAGAAATCGATACGACTGACCGCTTCGTTGTGTTCGCGCACATAGTCATAGCTCTTGGTGCTGCCGCTATGGTTATTAAATGCGATACACGGGCTGATCACATCGATGAAGGCCGCGCCGCCGTGGCCAATCGCACCCTTGATCAAGGGCACGAGTTGGTCTTTGTCGCCCGAGAAGCTGCGGCCAACGTAGGTGGCACCCAGTTGTAAGGCTAGCCCTACCAAGTCGATCGGGCTGTCGTTGTTGACGACACCCTTTTTGCTTTTTGAACCTTTGTCGGCAGTTGCTGAAAACTGACCTTTGGTTAAACCATACACACCGTTGTTTTCGACAATGTAGGCCATGCTCACACCGCGACGCATTGCGTTGGCAAACTGACCTAAACCGATTGAGGCTGAATCGCCATCACCCGACACGCCTAAATAAATCAGTTCGCGATTGGCAAGATTGGCACCGGTCAAGACCGAAGGCATCCGGCCGTGCACAGTGTTAAAGCCGTGCGAAGCACCCAAAAAATAATCAGGGGTCTTTGAGCTACAACCAATACCTGATAGCTTCGCCACACGATGGGGCTCAATGTCGAGTTCCCAGCAGGCCTGAACAATCGCAGCTGAAATTGAATCATGACCGCAGCCAGCGCAGAGCGTCGAGACGCGTCCCTCATAGTCGCGACGCGTGTAGCCGACTTTATTTTGAGTGAGGCTAGGATGGTGCAGGGCGGGCTTGGTGATGTAGGTCATGCCACTTCCTTTTGTTTTTTGGTGTTTGACGCTGTTGGGGTACCAGCTTTCAGGTGCGTGCGAATATAGTCGGTGATGAAGCGCGCGGTAATCGGTGTGCCATCGTAGTGCAGCACTTTGATCATTTTGACGGGGTCGATCGACAGTTCATTGACCAAGATCGAATGCATTTGTGCATCGCGGTTTTGCTCAACGACGTATACCTGCTCGTGCTCGGCAATGAACGCCTCGACCGAGGCCGGAAACGGAAAAGCTCTTAGGCGCATCGCGTCGAGATGAATCCCTTCGGCGTTCAGAATATCTAAGCCTTCTTTCATTGCTGGGCTGGTCGAGCCAAAGTAGATCACGCCTAACTTGGTCTTTTTAGGTGCCTTGTCGAACAGCGGTTGAGGCACCATATCTGCGGCGGTTGCAAACTTACGTAGCAGCCTTTCCATGTTGTAGATGTAGTCGGGGCCACGTTCTGAATAGCGTGCGTAGGGGTCGCGCGTCGTGCCGCGGGTAAAGTACGCGCCCTTGGTAGGATGGGTGCCGGGCAATGTGCGCCAAGCAATACCGTCACCATCAACGTCTTTATAGCGACCAAAGTCTTTGCCTGCCTCAAGCTCCTCGGCCGTCATGACCTTACCGCGATCGTAGGTGCGAGCGTCATCCCAGACAAAGGGTTTTGACAAACGTTGGTTCATACCGATGTCCAGATCGGTCATGAAAAAGATTGGTGTTTGCAATCGATCCGCTAAATCCAGTGCAACGGCACCAAACTCAAAACACTCGTAAGGATCTTCAGGCAAGAGCATCACGTGCTTGGTGTCGCCGTGCGACGCATAGGCACACGCCAACAAGTCAGATTGTTGTGTGCGGGTCGGCATCCCGGTTGAGGGGCCACCGCGTTGCACATTGATAATCGTGACCGGAATCTCGGCGAAGTAAGCCAATCCGATGAACTCAGCCATCAGCGAGATGCCGGGGCCCGAGGTTGCAGTAAAGGCGCGCGCGCCGTTCCAACCGGCACCCACCACCATGCCGATTGAGGCAAGCTCGTCTTCCGCCTGCACAATCGCAAAGCGATTTAAGCCTGTGCTTGGATCGGTACGGTACTTGTCGCAATATTTTTGAAAAGCCTCTGGCACAGAAGAGGACGGCGTAATGGGGTACCAAGCTGCAACGGTGGCACCACCATAGACGCAACCAAGCGCTGCGGCACTATTGCCGTCGGTAAAAATCTGATCGCCAACCTTGTCTGCCTTTTGCACACGAATGCCAAGGGGCGCCTTCATGTTTTTTGTCACATAGTCACGACCTAAGTGCAGGGCGCGAATATTTGAGTCGAGCAGGGCTTCTTTACCTTTGTATTGCTCGGCAAACAGTTTTTCAAACACCTCAGCATCGACGGCCAGCAGCATCGACAACGCACCAACATAAATGATGTTCTTAAACAGTTGGCGTTGCCGTGGGTCAGTGTAGGTTGCGTTGCTGATTTCTGTCAGCGGGATACCAATGATATTGATATCAGGACGGAACTTTGATTCTGGTATCGGACGCGTTGAGTCATAAAATAAGTAGCCACCGGGCTCGATCTCGGCAATGTCGGCGTCCCAGGTTTGCGGGTTCATGGCAACCATTAGGTCTACACCGCCACGGCGGCCTAGATAGCCTTTTTCGCATACCCGGGCTTCGTACCAAGTCGGCAGGCCTTGAATATTGCTTGGAAAAATATTACGCGGGCTGACTGGCACGCCCATACGCAAAATCGCTTTGGCAAAGAGCTCGTTGGCCGAGGCCGAGCCCGAGCCGTTGACGTTAGCAAACTTAATGACAAAATCGTTGATGGCTTCGATCGGTTTCATACAGACTCCAGAATTGAACCGTTTGCTTGTTGATCGCGAGCGAGCGGTCCAGCAGTGGTAGTCGTCAATAAAAACTTTTGCATATCCCAAGCACCCGTCGGACAGCGTTCAGCGCACAGGCCGCAATGCAGACATACATCTTCATCTTTCACCATCACACGACCAGATTTCAAATCGGTCGACACGTAAAGGTCTTGTGTGAGCTCAAGGGCAGGGGCTCGCAGACGGGTTCTGAGCTCTTGCTCTTCACCGTTTTGTGTAAACGTAATGCAGTCAGTCGGGCAGATGTCAGTACAGGCATCACATTCGATGCAAGTCTTGGCATTGAACACTGTTTGTACGTCACAGTTCAGGCAGCGGCTGGCTTCTTTAAAAGCAGTCGCCGCGTCAAAGCCTAACTCAACTTCAACACGAATGTTGGCAAGTGCTTTTTCTGATTCAGCCCATGGCACTTTGAAGCGCGTGTCATTAGAGACATCGTTTTGATAGCTCCACTCGTGAATCCCCATTTTTTGCGACATCAAATTCGTGGTGGGGGCGGGGCGCTTCTCAGTATCTTCGTTATTTAAGAAG
>Ga0209296_1001586_pt1 | contig 17223 bp, 30 predicted proteins | sample S_130206_EF_Meta_FD_187319 | JGI IMG/M metagenome (GOLD analysis project Ga0209296, IMG submission 187319) | Freshwater microbial communities from Lake Simoncouche, Canada to study carbon cycling - S_130206_EF_MetaG (SPAdes) (version 2) | ecosystem: Environmental > Aquatic > Freshwater > Lake ...
TGAAAAATATCTTGAATAATTTTGAAATCCTTCTCGAGATTTTCAAATCGCAGCAAATGTGTTACTCCAGGTTCTATCCATCGAACTTGGGGGGTCGATAGTTTATGGTCTCCAAAATACCATATTTTAATTTTATTTAGTACAAAATCATTGAAATCCTCAGGGATTAATTTGGGTATATAACATTGTATAAATATGGACGTGTTATATTTTATAAATATATACATACTGACCACTCTATCCCATGGATTGCGCACGACTGTAAATTTTATAGGCGCAGGTTTTTCAATTTCAATTAAAAATGCATGTCCTTTTAAATTATATTTAAAATCATTCGAATCGGGTACACTTAATATATTTTTAAGATACCATCGTGATATAGACGACCCCCCAGTTCTAGGAATGTGAATAAATGCAATTTTATCATCACTAAATGTAGGCATATTTACTAGTTGTCTATTTTTTTAAAATGATAATCCGCATCCGGACCGTTATATGCAAACATAGGGGCAACGCATTTGAAACCCAGTGACTCTATAAAAGGGAGCGACTCTTGAACCTGTGGCGCCCCCTTATTATACTCACTATGTTGAAGCTCAACCACGAGGTCCTTTACACTCTTGAGAGTTTCGGTAGCTCCTTTGAGTATATCCATTTCAGAACCTTGAACATCGATTTTAATAAAGTCTGGTGGTGGGAACCCTCGTTCTTTGACAACTTCGTCAAGAGTTTTAGTAGGTCTCACGGTACTCATACCATCTGTGAAAAAATCGGTCCTACCTATCTCACGATAATAGGAGTTTCCACCAGGCATCATGTCGTTTTGCCACCACTCGACCGTTTTATTAAAATCACTCAAGACTCCTATATGATAATCATATCCTTCATATAGAAACTCTGCAGGTTCAAAAGCATCGAACAGAACGTACTTTGCATCGGTCCATATATTTTTAGCCTCATTTGTCCAGTGTAGGACGCAGCTCCCGATATCATAAATAACTTTGGGCTCAAGTCCTTCACTCTTCAATTTTTTAAGATATTTTACGTGATCTTTGAAAAAATTCAACCCACGAAGATTTGACAGTTCCGTGAGACGGGTCCTGACTTCCATTACTTATACATATTAAGGATCTCCTTAATAACCTGATTACGGACAACATCATCCTCACTGAATCGAATATGTGAAATATCAATTGAGTTTTCACAAATTCTTGAAATTAAATCAGATAGACCATTATTTTCAAAACCACGCTCGTATTGTTGTACATCTCCAGCTATAATCATTTTTGAATCTTCCCCAATACGCGTCAAAAGCATCTTCATCTGTGAAGGCGTGCTATTTTGCATTTCATCCCCAATAATCCACGCGTTATCAAATGTCCTTCCACGCATATATGCCAAAGGACAAATCTCAATCTTGCGATCGTAAACATATTCATTCACCTTTTTAGCGCTCATATATTTGTTCAAAACGTCAAACATAGGTCGAGTCCATGGATCCATTTTCTTTTCCACGGTCCCTGGAAGAAACCCGTGTTGCTCATCTACGCTCACCGCTGGACGAGTTAGAATGAGTTTCTGAACTCGTCCGCTAATAAGAGCCTTTGAACCCGCGTGACACGCCAGCAGAGTCTTACCAGTACCTGCAGGTCCAGTACCTATAACGATTGGAACTGTTGAATACAAAAGATCTATGTATTTCTTTTGAGCTAAATTACGTGGACTGAGCATTGCTATATAACTCACTATTTGTCTCTCTAACTTAAAAGTTAAACTCCTAAAATGGATAGATGGACCGCGAGAACCTGTATGTTATTTCCGTTTTAACCAATCCCGAACGTTATAAGCAGCGTACCAAGCTTTTCAAAGAGTTTATGGCACGTATGCAAAACTATAAGGTGAACCATGTCGTCGTCGAGTGCGTCCAGGGGTGCCGCCCGTTCGAGGTGACCAATGCCACCAACCCACTCCATATTCAACTCAATACTAATTCAGTTCTGTGGATGAAGGAAAATCTAGTGAATATCGCACTGTCTCGCCTTCCAAACAACTGGAAATATGCCGCGTGGATAGATGGTGACGTGGACTTTGTCAACCCTGACTGGGTCGAGGACACCATCCACGAGCTTCAGCACGCACCAGTTGTTCAGCTTTTCGAGCATGCCATCGACCTCGGACCCGACCATGAGATTCTCAACAAGTGGGAGTCATTTGGCTCCTGTTTCGTCAAGGGCAAACCTTTCAAGGGATCAAAGAAAGAATGGGACAAGGAAAAGAAGGAGGAGAACTATTATTTCGGTCAATACGGCGACTCACCCGGTGAGTATTGGCACTCGGGATACGCATGGGCAGCTACACGCGAGGCGCTCAACGGTTTCGGCGGTCTCCTCGACTTTGCAATTGCCGGTGCCGGTGACCATCACATGGCGTGCTCGATAGTAGGCAAAGCTTCACACTCTGTCCCCAAGAACGTACATCCAAATTATATCAAGCTTCTGAAGGAGTGGGAGACGCGCGCTTTGCGGACCGCCCATAAGCATATGGGGTTTGTCAAGGGGACTTTGGTCCACTATTGGCACGGCAAGAAGCGTGATCGCCAGTACCGCGGTCGCTGGGAAATTCTCGTCAAGAATCAGTTTGACCCGACTCGTGAGCTCCACAAAGACACGCACGGTGTCTGGGTCCTCCACCCATCGAATATCCAGTTACGCGACGACCTGCGTCATTATTTCCAGTCTAGAAACGAGGACTCTATAGACCTTTAAAGCTTGAGATCATAGTTAAATTATGAAGTCGCCCCTGCGCTACCCAGGTGGTAAAACAAGGGCGGTGAAAATTCTTAAAAAATACGTTAGCGCGCACTTCCCCGGAAGAAAGGTTATTCTGTCACCATTCTTTGGAGGAGGGAGCTTTGAGATTGCCATGTGTGAGGATGGATACACGGTCCTAGCAAACGACCTGTTCAAACCCCTTTATACATTTTGGAAAATTCTTCAATGGAACGCTCAAACCCTCATAGAACTCGTTCAAACTCACATGCCCGTCACAAAAGAAAAGTTTATGAAATTTCGAACCAATATTATGGACCTCGATCCACTTGAACAGGCTACTGCATACTATATCATCAACAGGTGCTCCTTTAGCGGCTCCACCTTTTGCGGTGGTTACTCGGCACAAGCAGCCTCGGGGCGACTCAACGACTCGTCCCTCAGGACCCTCGAGACGATAGACTTGTCGAAAATTCAATTTTCTAACATGGATTGTTGCGAGTTTTTAAGGACACACCCTGAAAACGCAGAGACGCTCGTGTATGCAGATCCACCCTACTATATCAAGACGTACATCTATGGAAAGGACGGGGACATGCACGAGTCGTTTGATCACGAGGCATTTGCAAAGACGATCAAAGGACGGAAAGATTGGATACTAAGTTATAATGACTGTGATTACATACGCGAGCTATACAAAGGGTGTCGTATTTTCACCGAGAGTTGGGCGTACGGGATGAACGCCTCGAAGGAGTCCTCAGAGGTGATTATCCTGCCACCACTCTAAATTCTTGTTTGATTTCTTGAGTGAATCGCGATCGAACACAAGTGACGCCATCACCGACCCGGGAACGCTCGAACCTGTATGCTGCTTACACCGAACTCTCCATTTTGTGTCAGCTTCAAAGAGTGGAACTCCTAGACCAAGCACGTCCTCGCCTGTGTGGTACAACCCCTTGTGCTGGACCTGAATATAAGCCGACCCTTTGTCCTTATAATACTTGGACACAATCGACCGGTCCTCAATAGGAATATATTTTGTTCCAAAATTCATTTTTTCTGCGAGCCATGTCTCCTTGGTCTTGTCACCCCTGAGAAAAGCAGGGACCCTCCCTTCCCACATAATTTCATTCTTAAATTCAAGGTGATCATTCACGAGCGGTATTTTTTGTTGACCAGCCTCTGTTGCATTCCCACTCTTAGCCTCAAAGGATACCCTTGAATCTCCCCGAACTATAGTAACATCTGGACGCCCGGAACTCCCGGCAGTTGGTAGAACCTTTTCACCAAACCCTTCGAGAATATCACGAATCACATTTTCGTACTTTTTGCCTTGTTTCGCTGCAAAACTCATACCTGATTTACGGGTCTTACCTCTATCTGCGGTTGCCGTTACGCTTGCGCCGCGCATTATTAGCCTGTGCATTCAATCTGTTAATTTGAGCTATTATATTTGGACTGAGTGCCATATTTCCAGCTCTGCCCTTTCGCATTTTCAATATTGCCAGTGCTTTGTTAAGGTTTGCCCATTCTCCGTAATAATAACTTTTACGCGCCTTTGTGAGTAAATTTGGAGTGTTCATAGTAATAAGTGCACCCCTGTTCACTACGTTCGCATTCCGTCTACCAAACCCTAATATAGCCATATTATATTGTTACATTTATTTTTGTCGGCCACACGTACTCCGGATACTCGCTCTGGCTAACATCAAACTTATAATAGTCTGGTTTTTTACGATTGAGCGCCGCCTGGTGAGACTTGGTCACATCCTCACGACCCCACCACCACGGAGGGTGTGGTTTTCCGCAGTGAGGCAATTTCTGCATATTATTCTTGTACCCACGAAGTACCCATTCGTCGATACAAGCATTACAATACATGGCTAAAAAACAAGTGTACCCATCCCACATTTTAACAGCTGGGTGATTTCGCCACCCTTTTGTGATTCCCATGAGCGTTCGCCAAATTTGATACGCCTCCACGCGCTGCTTCCCCAACCGCCGATAGTCGAGTGCTTTTACGCACTCCTGAAGGTTCCCCGATGTTACAAACGTGTTCACCATCCTCCTCGGGCTCCTTTGGTTTTAAAAGTACGTAAACGAGGAAGATATTCCACAACAGGACCACGAATGAAAAGATGTACATGCCTTGGTTACTCCACGGCTCGCGTCTCTAAGGCGTGACGATACACGAATTCTCACAAATCCGACCCATCGTCAAACACTTCACACCGCTTTGCAACATCGCCCCAAATTCCACCCTTCTTGATTGCACCGTCGTAGATATACTTGCGAAGCTTCATTTCAGGTGAATAAGTAAGGAGAGTCAGAAGAGTCTTTTCACACTTATGGATCATAACAAGCTCGAGGAGTGAATATTCATCACAGTCGGTATAGTTGGGATCAGCTCCCATACGAAGGAGACTTTCGACGTACTCGTGTGAATCACACGCACCGGGGTACCTATTGAAAGCTGCTGTAATGACAGACTTGGACTCGTTTTTGAAAAGGTCCTCAAGGGAACCGTTACCATCCTCCCAATCATCAAACAGATGATAGGCGCGATAGTTGTCCTCGTGACCGTCAATCTTGTAGTTGAGCATTTCTACTTACTCTGAACACGCGGCTCGGCTCTAAGCAACTTGGTGTGTATGAATCGCGGTTTGTGGAAAGTTGTCGTGTATAACAACTTGTTTCGCGCGCTCAAGTTTCTGTAAAAATTATTAGGATTGCGCAATATATTTTGAACCTTCCTAAGTCTATTTATATTCACATTAGGGCGAAGCTGTCCGACCCAATTATTAAAATTGAGATTCTTATTGCGTTTGAGTGCATTTAAAAAGTCGTGAACGGTTTTTCCCCCGAGTGTATGTGGTGCTCGAACTTTATACCAATTAGATGTTGCACTAAGGAGGAATGTTTTAGTTGAAGATCCAGGTCTCGGTGGACGCACTTGTCCCCGAATATAAGGAGAATATCTTACATGTTCGCGAGTGCGCGTTGACATTGTACGAGGGATACCATTCCACCCCGCTTTTGGTACATTCGATCCAATATATCTCATATTTTTGTAATTACCTGGTGGTAAACATGCGTTGATGATATAAACTCCGGGTCCGAGCCGACTTAGCACGGTCGAAAGAAGAAGTCTGCTGTTGCTTGCGTGATTAATGTTTGTGTAAATTTCAGAACGAGCCGGTGGTGGTTCACGGCTAAGGTTTGTTTCTAGGATTGAACGGTCGCGTCTTTGTATAGGAAGTTTCCATACGTATCCGAACGAAGGATAGGTCTTATCAAAAAAAGAAAGGGATATGTTTGGCATTTGTTCACCCGGGAAAAATGTGCGTGACAGAATATCAGCCACATGATGCCACCCAGTTCCTTCACCGCTCTTAAAGAAACGCGTCAGACCGTTATTGTTAGTGAAAAATTCACTTGCGATCATTCGACCTGCGGAGATGTACATACATCTCCCAGGGGTTGCCATGAGCATCACTATGGTATTTGGGGGAACCTCATGTGAAATATTCACTGTTTCCGTTGCAAGAGCTCCATGAGCTTCTACGAGTTTTGCGCCATATTTTTTGTACGTAGCTATGATACGTTCTTCTAAATTTCTGGACGTTGCTTGTCCGCGAGTTACGCGATTACTCATCTATATTAAACTTTAGAAATTAATAGAGACGTGCGTGGTGTTGCACACCAGCCCCGTCATGTCACTCTGAATAGTGAGTAGAAAGTTCTCATTATTGTACTGCATAATCACCTTCTGTTCGGGTTGAAGAACGTGTCCCTCAAACTGAGTCTTGAATCCATTCGCAAGCTCCGCGGAACCAGGAAAAGCGCGCTCAGGATAACTCTTGACATATTCAGCTTTCACACTTAGATTTTTAAGAGTAAACTCCTTGTCCATGGGGATATGGATACTACTGACATTTACGTCATCTCCAGCAAACTTCTTGAGCAGACGACGCTGGATAGCATTCAGTGCAACCGTATCGACATCTACGCCCGCGTGTGGGGCAACGCGGTAAATCTCAGAATCGTCGAGCATGACATATGGACCGACGTTATTATACGGACTCACGTACACCAGACCGGTCATAGCCTCCAGCTGGGAAGGAGAGTTGGCGATCTTCATTTTACTTACTCTGTATACGCGGCGCGTCTCTAACCCTGTTCAGCGACTTAGAGACTCGACGTTTTATTTTATAAATGGACCACTTTCTCGTCGGTGCAATTTTTGGATTTTTACTTGCAAAATTACCAATCAAAAAGAAAAATAAAAAGACTGAGGACGCCGGGGTTCAGGCATCAGAGCCTCCTTCCCCGACCCAACCAATTTTGATTCAAAATTCAAAACCAAGATACATCCCTTACTTGGTTAATTTTTGGGGTCCAGATTCCTGAGCTGCTCGGCAGCAATGGTACTCGTGTAAAACACCTTAGCAAGTTCATAACATGAGGTGAACCCCTCACACTCGAGGGTCCATAGGTTCTTAGTGGGGTCAGGGCGCTTAAACTTGGGGTTGATGGGCAAAGGGACGAAGGTGAAGACGATGATTTGGAAGAGTTGCCAATACATTTTACTTATTACAAGCGTGAACGCTTTAGGTCATTTAGGTCATTGTTGAAGTCATTGAAGTAAGATTCGAGTCGCCGCTTGCATGCAGGGTGTTCGGGGTCGGTGATGCATCTCCGCCAGCTACGCTGAATAACTTCGCAGTTGTGGTTCACCATGATCATCTCGGTTCTCAACCGGGCATACCATACCCGGTTAAATACCGCCTGCACATTCTGGTACACCAGAAACTGATGCTCTTCAGGGGAGGCGAAGTAAGGGAGGTTGAGCCCACACCACGCGCAATTTTGAATTAAAATTAGTGAAGCCTCAAGCGCTTCCGATACTTCATGAGAACTCTCATAAGCTATCCGGAGAGGACGAAAGGCTTCCGCGATACGCTGGTTCAGGGCTGCTACATCTCCAGCGGTGATCTCGCCATTTTCAGACCACATGAGCTCGTTCATAGGTGCAAAGATTGCCTCGCGGATAGCATCCTCCAGGTGGGTAATCTGGCTGTCCACGTAAGTATAACGGGGCTTGATGGGTGCGTCCATTTGGGTTTACTTATAACTCCCAGACAGTATGTATAACAGAGACATGACACGAATTTTTTATAGGGGTACAGTATAATGAATAACACCGGGTTTACTCGTGCGTTGTTCAACGCGTATTCAACACACGACAAAATTCCAAATAGTGCCAGAAATAATTATAGAAACAAAATTGCTCGGGGAAACTACCGTGCTGCATATAACACGATTAGCAAGTATCTCCCCTATTACAAGCGTAATAACCTGGCTAATCTCGTTGGGCAGTTTACAAATCATCCGGTCCAACTCCCACCTGCATACAACGCGAGCCGAGTAAACATCAAGAGAAATAATAACGCAAAAATATATATAAACCGCGCTCGGGCTGGAAACTCAAAACGTATGATTAACATCTTGCAGCCTTATCGGGGGGGTGCTGGTGGTGTGCAACTTGCATATTTAAACCAGCGCCTAAACAAGAATCCTATCAAGTATGCCATGGTAAACAAAGGAACTGGAAATCTTTATGGTTTCGCTCTTTTAGAGAATAACAAGCCTGAAAAGAACACTCGGTACCTGAACATTGTAGGAGGACTTAAAGGGTACGGTGGAAAACTCATTAAACAGTTGATAAATAACGCACGTGCAAACGGTAAAAATTCTGTAACACTCAAAGCAGTTGTTCAGAAATCATCAATGATAGGTGGACACAGAGTTTCAGTGAACAATGCTGGACAGAGAAATAAGCTGGTGGCTCTTTATGAGCATTTTGGATTTAATACGAATGGAAAATACGTGAATTCGGAGGGACTTCAGCCTATGGTGAAATATTTAGTTAATCGGAATATCGTGAGAAACAAGAGACGACGCGAGTTGAAAAGAAAACAGAATGAAAGAGCTGCTGCAATTACACCAAGAGTCACTCGCTCGCGTGCAAGTGGTCCCTAAATCTCATCGCTGTGGTCGTACATCGTCGAGTCTCCGCACTCCGACGCGCCATCCTCCCACCCCCCGCGCCACTGCTCCTCCTCGTGAATCTCCCGCTCCAGCCGCTCGCGCTTCGTCTTGAACTTTTCGACTAGCCCTCGCACGTACTGGCACACCTCCACATAAATAGGGCTCGCAGGGTCAAACGGCGTGTCATCAAGCATCCAATTCACTGCCGCCATTTCCTTGTCCTCTACACGTGCATATTCGGCTTGAAGATTCAGTAGTTGCTGATCGTGCAGTTCCTTGCGCTCAAGAGCTGGAATCTCGAAATAGGCATCAACAGCCTCTTCCTCGAGGCTTCCCGATGCATAATCTCCACCCTCGAGTTCCCAAAGCTGATCCTTAGTCACATTTTCATATACATAAGTTGCCATAAATTGGTACATGGAAGGCGTAATGGACTCATTCAGATACTCTTCGAAATCTGAATATGTCCACTTATAGTGTGGCTCAGAGCGGTCACCGTCAGTTGCAATGAGCATGTTAGTCTCATCGTCAAACTCGACCCACACGTTAGGAGACATTTTTTGCTATATTCTAAGCGTTTCAAACCTCTAACTTTGACATGACACGAAAATTTATCTACGGGTCGGTTTTACAATACGTCCCGAACGAGTTACGCTAGGTGATTTTTTAGCACTGCGACGCATTGCCGGCGTGTATCTCTTAGTATACATTCCAAGTCCACCACGCATCTTTACAGAATTTCTTCTAATTACTGGTGTGTAATTTACAAGTGCCTTTTTAGCCGCGAGTTTCATCGCTGGCGTATATTTCTTTGTGAATTTACCCAAACCTCCCGACGCTCTAGGCGAAATGTTGTTTCCGACCCGGTTATTTGGTCTATTCGTTCTGAGCCATTTCGTCAAAGGAACGAGACCGTTATTTTTAGCTTTATTTGTATTGCCTTTTCTATTTACAAAGCCTAAATTTCGGTGACGATAAAATCCCTCAACGGATGGAACTGCATTTAAGTTGATATAATTCTTATTGTTAGCAATAGCATTATTTATAATTTTTTTCATCATTGGCATACCCTTGCCTTTATTTGTAACCAGAGCGTGCAGAACGCGTCCTCTGTTATAATTATTTAGAGCCGCAAGTCCCACAACCGTTTTATATTCATTTGGGGTATTGTTATTATTAGCAGTCAAGTATGCATATTTCATAGGGGAAGTTCTGAATGTATTACGAAACCATTCGTAACCCACACCACCCCCGCGTCTATTTCCGGGATTTAACGACGGTGATACAAGTCTTTGTATATTATGAAAATTATTACTATTTATAATATCAAGTAATTGACGATTAGCCGAATTATTTAATAACCGGATTTCTTCAGGCATATATTAATAAGATATATTTTTATTCGGCATCAGCCTCCTCCTTCTTGGTGTAGACTGCAAGAGTCACCTTCAGAGCCTGTGCAGCCGCCGCCTTCTCGGGCACCTTGACCGTCGCAGTCGACTGCTCCATTGTCGCGTTCAGGATCGCCTTGAACAGGTTGGTGTCCTCCAGCTCCGCTTTGAGCTCTGCATTTGCATCCTTCAAGTCAGCCTTCAGGGCGTTGACGCGGTCAATCATCTTCTGAATACGGTTGGACGACATTCTACTATACATAGGTTTTCTCCTTTTATCTGCGTTCAACGCTTTAAGAATTAGATAATCAAAATAGTAGATGTACGAGGTTCTGGGTCTTGAGAGAGGCGCCTCAGATGCTGATGTTAAAAAAGCTTATAGGAAACTCGCCATGAAGCATCATCCCGATAAAGGCGGAAATCCCGAAGAGTTTAAAAAAATTCAAGCGGCTTATGATATTTTATCAGATCCGGAAAAAAAGGAAAATCTGGATAGGTTCGGGACTCCTGATGGACCGCCCCAGCAGCCCCATGGTTTCCCAAGAGACATATTCTCACAGATGTTTGCGGGAGGGTTCGGCATACCCAAGGGTCCCGTCCGTCGCTCTAATTTTGATCATGAATTGAAAATTAGTATGGAGGAGTCATACCGGGGGACTGTCCGGAAACTGATGGTGACCCTCCAGAAAACCTGTTTCACGTGTCGTCAGAAATGCCAGCAGTGTCATGGGCGCGGGCAAGTTCAGCACCAGATGGGACCCATGGTATTTAACCAGCCATGTCAACCCTGTCAAGGGAGTGGTGGGATGAACACGGGGTGTTCTGAATGTAAAAATGGTCTGAAGCTTGAGCCTCTTAATTTAGAACTAAAAATACCTCCTGGTATCCAGGAAGGAAATGTCATGACAGGGCATGGGCTTGGTGAACAGCCCAAGAAACCCGATGAGGAGCCTGGGGATATCTTATTCCATATCAAGGTCAAGGATCACCCAGATTTTATGAGACAGGGTCTGGATTTAATTTACAGGACAAATATCTCTTTCGAGGACACGGTGAATGGGAATGAAATTACGATTCCTCATTTCGATGGACCTATTAAAATAAATACATCGGACTGGGGTGTCATAGATCCACGGGAGGACTATATAGTTCCTAGACGGGGGTTCAAGGTGGAGGACAAGGTGGGACATCTCAGGGTTTCGTTTAACGTTGTGTATCCTAATTTCAAAACAAAATTCAAGCTGGAAAAACTTCTATAGTTATGATATATGGCATTCAAACAGCAACTTTATATATTTCTTCCAGAACTTCAGGCTATAGATAGCAATATTGGTCCTGTCATGCTGCAGACCAATATTGATAATATTAAAAATCAATATTCTTCCGAATTATCAAACGCTGGTTCATTTGATGTCCTGTTCATTAAAAATCCCAGTATTGTGTTTAACTATGTAAGCGTCCTAGAAACTCAACTTGTGACAGCTAAGATGCCAAATCGTAATTCTAATATTTTATCTGCTGTAACCCAAAAAATTTCAATCCTCGAGACTACGTACTCTAATCTAATGCAATCCTCGACGCAATCATCGCAATAGCCAGCAGCGCTGACATAGAACTGATAGACGCCTGGTCCTGGACGATATGAATAAGCTCATCGACGTTCAGCTGAGCGTGATGAAAAACCATGTCATTCACTGTGCTTGGGACCATCCCAAGAGTAGCACTTCGAATGACGTGTTTCTGAAGCAAAGATCCGGTACGAATTGTCCTTTTTGTGATTGGATGACGCTGAATTCGGCGGACCGTAATCTGCACCTGCACACAAGGCTTATTCATACTCCTTCTATAAGTATAGTTTTTAAACGCTGGTCCAGAGGTACGCGAGTGCTAATGAGCCTCCAACTGGATAGTTGGCAACATAGAAGTAAAAAAATGGCCACAGCAGACCAAATCCTAAGATATTTAGAAATTGGTCAGGTGTCATTTGCCTTTTCAGACACTACCGAGACGCTGGCGACGACATCACATGAATTTAAATCCAATATTACAACTTATGGCAATCTTTTCGCCTTCAGGAATGTGCCGAGTTTCGTGGATCAAGTCGCCCCTGAAAATAATAAGCCTTCCCTCGAGTGTATCCAAGACTAGGTTCTTTGAATAAATATCGGTAATTTCTGTATTCGATGGAAAAAAGAATGAATCGTGTGAAGAAAAAGTCAATGATGAATTATTGGGAGATTTCAAGTAATATACAGCTGAAAACATACACTCTGTGTGAGAGTGAGGCCATATAAATCCGCCATTCGTATGCATATTTGCCCACATGCTGAGTATGTGTAACTTGTCATGATATTTGAAGTATCCTATTTCACATGCATACTTTTTAGCACTGTGAAGTATAAATTCGGATATTTGTTTAAAAGGGGGTTCCAAGTGAATTTGATTATAATCAGAGTAGAGCGAGTATCCTTCAAAAAGACCTGGGCGTTTCCAACCGTGATTTACAAAAAGCATGCGACACTCTTTTGCAAGAACGTCCCTTTCCTCGGGCGACCCTACGTTATCGACGACATAGACGGTTTTAGGAGCAAATGTTTTAATCATATATTAAACTATCAAGCTTGGCTTTAACCACACAGTCCGCGCATCTCTGAATAGCTCATCTTCCCCTCTGCAAACTTAGCCATCGCATCCGTCTGGACGGGGTCATTTAATATGACCGCACACTGTGCCAGGAGCGGATCAATGGTCGCAATCTTGGCGAGCTTGGAATGCACCTCATCACCCGTGTCCTTTTGCTCCGTAATCTCTGCAAACTGCGGAGAGTCTTGGCGGTCCATATACCCGATCTGACCATTACCGTCAGGGGGGTTGTCCGTACGGCTATGGTACCGGACGGCACACCGGTTTCGACGGTGGTTCTGGGTCACACGGTAGTACCAGTCATCGCCGTCCTCAATGAGCTCCCACCCGGTAGGACGCCCGGGCTCATGGGCTGACTGAATAGACCCATCCTTGCACACGACATAAAGCTCGTTGCGTTTAGGACCTCCCTCGAGGAAGTCGACCTGCTCGGCGTAGAACTGAAGACCGGGAGTCATAAGGGACGCCATTTGTTACTTAGTCTTACATGAGATGACCGTAACCTTGACATGACACGAAAGTTTTTCTCGCTCTTTTAGACATTTTTCAATGCGAGCCATACCGTTCGAATTAGTTGAAGCCTGCGGAGCATACTGTCTTTGAAGCTTATCGAGACGACTCATGGTTCGAATACCAGCGAAATGAATACAAAAATCACCTGGAAGCCAATGCACGTCGGGGTCAATCTCAGGATGAAACGCATTCATGATGTTTATGTGTCGGTGTTCGAGAATGTCTATGTGTGGTTTATACTTTTGTGAATTTTTCCAAAAGTCAATGACAGCCGCCTGTTCCCACCAAACATGATGAAGATATTCAGTCTTGTTCCACACGTCCGCGAGGAATTCATGTGCAAGAGGACAATTTCGAATAACGAAAACACCCATGTTTAAACTATTTAAATCATGTCCAATAAACATAAATGAAGATGACTTCAACATATTGATAAATACTTCTAATTCGATTTCTGGATTCATAATGAGTACATCAGCATCCATCCATACGAGAAAATCATATTGTGAAAGATATTTCTGGAGGAGAGAAATTTTATACCACGCAAATGGTCGTTTGGAGTCGTACACTGATTCGTCAGTTATACGTGTGTATCCATGACGGAGCGCGTAATCTTCTTGACTCTGTGTACATAACTCCACACTCTTTTTATACTCAGCCCCGAGTACAAGTGAACAGATTGCAAACACCATAGACTATTTACTTTTAGGTGCTTTAATTGCTTTCTCGTGAAAAGCCTCTCTCGCTCTTACCGCCTTTTTTGAGTAAACTGAATAATCTTTGTGCTTGGCAGCCGACTCGCGCTTTTTCTCGCGTTTTGTGGGTCCGTCCATTTCTTATACAACACGTTGGCTTTTTATCTCAGACAATTTTAGAATGGAATTCTCCTTTCTCAAAAAACAGACTCGGTCTCACCGTTTTTTGACAGTACTTTCTCAACCTGAAATCAACGCTATTCTTGACAAGTATGTCCCCCGGTTGCGTTCAATTCAGATATTAAATATTAAAAAATACCCAGAGGTCAATGATGAGTACAATGAAAAAATGGAAAAAATAGTTGAAGAAGCACGTGAGTCCCTCAAGGATCAATTAAGAACTAAAATTAAAAAATATGTGAAGGACCCAGATATTTTTGCCGCCGCCGTTGCCCAGATTTCGGGACGTTAAACATCATATTCCTTGCAAGCCTCGGGATCTTCGAGGCACATTTCGTCCAAGTTTTTCTTCAAAAGCTCTCTCTCCTGCTGACGGGCGAGCGCTGTTGAAATCTCCTCCACCTGACCCCATGCCACGCGGCACGAGGGAGTATCCTCAAAGTTGTAACATATATTATGCGCATGCTGGATAGCTCTCTTCACATCTTTTGGTGAAATTTTGCGAGTCACGTGACGAGGGCGTGGGGGAACCGCCATTGCGAAAACGAGCATTTATACAGTTAGAGAGCAAAACTTTTAAATAGGAAATGACCAGTCGTGTGGTTCTCAAAGCTTCAAATGTCGCCGCCATGGTTGGTCGACACAGGTACAAGCCTCGGATTGAGGTTTTGGATGAACTCGTGAAGAAATACGCACCCGAAAAATTCACAGGAAAGACCAAGGAGGACAAAGCTACTGAGGCGCTCGCAGTTTCCAGTACTGCTCAAGAGGTACTTGAGTCAGCCCTAAATATCAAAGCTGAAAATTCTACCCAAGTTCAGCGAGTTTTTAAGGAAGCTCGGGAACGAATCAATTTTGATCCAAAATTAAATAATGAACAAAAAGCTGAGGTGATTGAGCACCTTCGGTCCAAGGTTTATACGACCCATGGAACCAGGTCTGAGGACAAAACCAGTGATAAGGTCGAGACTGAGGAGGGTGCTCGCTTCGTCCGTGATGAGTCATTTTATCGGCTCGAGGTGTGCAAGCTAGGTGAGACACAGTATGTCATCATGGGACGAGTAGACCGAATCGAGGAGCGCCCCGATGGGTCAAAGGTTCTGGTTGAAATTAAGAATCGGACAAACCGTCTGTTCAATTCTGTTCCAGAATATGAGTTTATTCAAATTCAGGTTTATCTACAAATGCTGGGTCTGGTACATGCTCGACTTGTGGAACAGTACAACAACCAGGTGAAGAGTCACGATGTGGATCGCGACGAAGAGACGTGGACGAATGAACTCCTCCCTGAACTTTTAAAGTTTTGCGAGGAACTTCATTCTAAAATTACTTGAGAAGCATACGCAGCACAATTTCAGCAATCACTATCACCGCGGTCTGGGGAAGGCTGCGTGTGATAAAGTAAACCACAAGTGCCAAGAGAGCAGCCACAGTGAAAGATGGGGTGGCAACTGGGTTTTGTTCGCGGCGAATTTCAATATCAGCAACACTGTCGACGTTCATTTATTATTATCAATATTTTTTACGCAAGCTGAACCTTGCCCTTTACAAAGTCATCAAATGTCACCATGTGGATCTCGTTATCCTCTGTTGAGGTTAGCTCCCAGCCATCAGCCCCGTGAAACTCAGTGACTGTACACTCGACGAAACGCTTGTGGCTCTTGCGACCAATGGTCAGCATCACAGTCTCGCCAACCAGGGATGCGAGCATCTCCTCATATGTCTCGACGATAGATGCCAGCTCGTCGCGCTCCTTGGTAAGCTCCAGAACAGCCTCAATTGCCTCCATTACTGATGTTCCTACGTTCCTGGTTTTTATCTGCGGAATGAGTAGATGCTACACCTTCGCTTAGCAGCAACATTTGCAGTTCTGGGATTTGTCTTTACTAGTAAACAATGGCTTCAATGGCTCAATAAGTATAATCCAGAGACAGGTCTTATAATTATACACACCGTAATTCTACTATCAATTTATATACTCGCATGGTCCGATCCATATATTAAATTTGTCCACCATCACCAGGCTATAGGTGTTCTTTTATTGTACGTGACATTTGTCATGATTTTCAATTATCAATCAGGGTGGATTAAAGATATAAAAGCGGAGAATGTCGAAGACCAGACTTTTGATGGCGTGGTATATCATAGATCCAAGCAAATTCTGAATGGTGAACCACAAACGGCTCGTATAGTGAGCTTTGTAATAATTCCATTCATTTTGGTTATTTTTGGATCTAAACTTATTCATCACAAACAAAAAATAAACTTATAATTGAAAAACGTAAAACCAAGCACGCTCGAGGTAATAAGCCACCTCGGGTTTGAGGGTCATGAGTTGGTCCCTGAGTCCTTCATAGTACTCGCGAGTTCGGCACTTCACCTGTCCCCGCGAGCACCCAAGGCATGCGCCTATGTACCACATAAGTGGATATCCAAATTTCTTACCTGTATTCTTTTCAAGCCACTCCCCAAATGTGTAAGGACTCTGGTCTGTATCCGACTCGTGAAAATCGTTGGCGTGAACGTCCCAGTTAATATTTTGGGAAAATCCTTTGTTTATAATCTGATCGGTCCAGCGTTCAAACCATTTTTGAACCACTTCGAACGTTTCTTCTATTTCGAGGTGTGGGAACGGATCGCCCTGAAGGAAATAGATGTGCTTTGGGAGGTTTTCCCAGTGTTCGATGATATGAGTCAGATATGTGTGCGCCTCGCGACCGACATTGGAGAGTGTCTTTATTTGGGAATCGGGGACGCCATCTACGCTAATGGGGTCTGGACCTTTGTTATAGATCCAGACTGAGCGGCGCTGGATGGGGGTAAGACAAGTATCTAACCAACTGAGGGACTCGTTATAGCGGGCAATAACTATGTGTAAATTACTCATACTATTATGTAAAAAGACATTTCTGCCCACGGATCTTCGCGGGCTCTGCAGCGCTTCCCCCCTCTTGTGCCCACCGCCTTGACCGGATACTTGGT
>Ga0209296_1001588_pt1 | contig 17190 bp, 19 predicted proteins | sample S_130206_EF_Meta_FD_187319 | JGI IMG/M metagenome (GOLD analysis project Ga0209296, IMG submission 187319) | Freshwater microbial communities from Lake Simoncouche, Canada to study carbon cycling - S_130206_EF_MetaG (SPAdes) (version 2) | ecosystem: Environmental > Aquatic > Freshwater > Lake ...
GTTCCACCATTTGCGACGTTCAGGGTTCCTGCAAGGGTCACCGCACCAGAACTTGCAGTCGATGGAGTAAACCCTGTGGTTCCTGCGCTAAATGACGTAACCCCGCCAGACAGCGAGAATTGGCGCCAAGTGCCACTTGAGTAGCCGTCGAAGGTCTGGGTATCAGTATTAAATCTAAACTGCCCCTGAGAGCCAAATGGTTGCTGTGCAGAGGTTCCTGAGACTACGGTCATTGCCCCAGTTCCGGGCAATACCACGTTATCAGCCAATCCAACCGTCGGATTACCGCTTATTCCGTTACCGTTAGTAACGCTTGTTTGGTTTGATGTCCCAGTAATCGTGGCAGAAGTAATTGCACCAGCGGTGGACAAAACAACAAGTCCGTTAAAACTAGCGTTAGCAAAGTTAACCGCTTGACCACTTAAAGCGATTGTAGGGTCACCAGATACGCCAGAACCGTTGGTAATTGACAGTCCGTTACCAGATACAGCGATTGACCTGTTAGTTAAAGTGGTAGCGTTTGTTTTGACCTGAAACCCTGTTGAAGAATTTACTAGGGACAGCAAAGCGCCTGTAGTGCTAATGTTAAAAAGTCCTTGCGCACCACCATCCGTAATAACTAACCCGTTCGTCACGCCAACATAACGACTGTTTGCCAATTGAGGTGTTTGAGAAACCGTCAAATAGGTATAAGTTTGAACAGGTGAGCCAGCAAGTGCCGCAGTTGTGGTTTGAACTGTAACCCCGCCCTGCACGATAGGAACCGCCTCACTTCCAGTGATAGCCCCTGCCGTAGGTAGATTAAGTATGCTTAATTGTGCTGACATTACGGACTCGGCGGTGTTGGGGTAATCGTATCTTCATTACCCGTTAATGTTGGTATCTGCGTATTTTGCTGTGTGGAAAGAATATATTGCGTATTTCCAGTGGTAACTAAGTCACTTCCAGTTACCGCAACACTTACGTCAGGGCGAGGAAAACGGATAGTAATCCGCTCTGTCTTTCTTGCCGGCAAGCGATATGGATCTAATTCATCGGCACAACCTTCGTTACATACTCGAAGCCCTGGAAAGTTTGGATCGTTGCGCATAACGGCGTGCGGGCGCTTCATCTTGCACCGGTCGCATACGGCTATCGCAATGTCTGAGTATCCAAGGGTGTCGAGGAAAATTGGCATGGATTACCTCGTATAGACTGCAATATTCGGGGCTAGGTAAATTGGTGACTTGTCGCGCTCTTCTGCCTCTGCAAGGCCTAGATACTTCTCAGCCTGGCCTTCAAGGTATTGAGTGCGACCAAGATCAACACCGGGCAGTTCTAAGGACATGCGGTGGGCCAACATCATTAAAACAGCCTCATACCAGCGCTGCGGAACCTCAATCTCACCATATAAGTCACCAACGTCCATAATTTGACGTGAATACCAGACGGTCATCTGATAAAAAGCACTTTGTGGCGTTGGCCAGAGCCAGATTTGACTCTGAGGAATTGTTCTGTTGAACCAATACTGAAAAGGTTGGTTAGCAGTGAAGTTTTTGTTAGGTAAGTTCGTGTAATCGTCACGGTTTAGGCGTGACATAGTAATCTCAGTAGAGTTATTGCCAAAATACAGCTCTCTGAGGTTCAAAGTCGTGCCGTTATATGCGCGGATCCTGTAATACTGACATGTTTGGCCAGAAATAATGTCCGTCCATACCCATTCATTGTCTATAACGTCAATTGTTCCAACGTCCTGCAAAGTCTGCCAGGTTGTTCCGTTAGTTGAATACTCATAAATGATTGACCAGGATCCCGTTGCTGCAGGCAAAATGCCAATAGAGCCAATAAATATTGGGTTAGAAGCACCAAAGTTTACCGAGATGTTCCCGTTAGCGGAGGTTTGCGTGCAAACGGTATCAACGTCACCGTCGTATACGTTGGCAAGCGTGCCACCTGCGCTACTAGCATACCCGCCAGTGCTGCTAGGACTAGGCCTGTTCATCCAGCGATAGAGCGCGTTCAATACGTCATTGCCGCCTAGTGGCAGGTTGTATATGTAACGGTCTGCCGTGAAACCAAATACCTTTTTATCAATAGCCCAATACTGAATGCCAATATTAATTAGGTTGGATAATAAGAAAAACAAAGACTCTCTAGCGGACAGGACTTGCTCAGAGGTTAACTCCTCAGCCAATTTACCGCAGCGCCTAGCCCCGTGATCTATCAGAGTCTGAACCGTTATTACGGTCGTCCCTACTGTTCCTGAATAAGCCATATCACCACCCTGGGCAATTCCAACGTTTCATCGAAGCTCTAGAACGGCTGCCTTTTTCACTTTTCTCGGCGACGGAACCCATGCGAGCGCAGAAAGAATCTCTCCTAGCGCCGCCTTTTGGTTGCGGTGCTTTTAGGTTTGATCCTGTCTCTCTATTATACTTCTCCCGCCCTTTTTGCGTAAGCCCTGCACCACGTTCTACAGGTAATTTTTCGCCTCTTCCAACGGCCAAAGATACACCACCACCCTTCATCTTTGCAGTCTTTTCTGATTGCTTAAATGCATCAGCGGTGGGCGCACCTTTACTTCCAACTTTACGCATTTTCTCGCCAGAACCTTCGGCAATTCTTTGTTGCTTTGCATGAATATTTTCATACAAGCCGCCACCCTTAAACTTCTTACCTTTATCAGCAGAAGCAAAATCTTTACCTACGCTAACAGGAATGCCTACCTTCTTTGCAAACTTAGGCGAATGGGCAACCGCCGCCATAAGTCTGTGTTGAGCGGGTGATTTGCTTGGCATGATTAACCCAACGGATTAACGTAATGCTTTTGCATCTCAAGAATAACTGTGTAAGCATCACCGGCAGAACCATCTAAAGTGGTGAAAGTAATTACACCATCTTTGCCTGTTCCTGCGTTGTTCCATAATCCACCAAAACTTGAATAGTCTTGAGTATAAGCGGTGTTTGGAGGAATAATTCCAATAACAACTGGGGTGCTTGCTTTCCAGTTCATTTGAACTTCTAAACCATGCGTCATTGCTGTGCATTTTAAAATAGTCACAGCGTCGCAAGCGCCACCAGCCGCTGAAGCAGTAAGTGCAGAAGGAGTCACTTTAGCAACAGCAGACTCATTCTCAGTCGTACTCATTGATGCGTAAAACTTCATAATGGCAATTCTCTCACCATCAAATAATGTTTGTGATGTAGCAGTAATAGTCATGCCTGTCTCCAATTAAAAGCAGGGGGCGAACCCCCCACTTAATTTAACACTTAATTGCACCACCACGCTTTTTAGGCGCAACTGTAACGGACTCTTTTGTCTTAGTCACAGCACCTGGAGCACCACGGAATTTATCAAACAATTCCTTAGCCTTGCCCGGTAACGAAGTGATTGCATCTACGGCCTTGCCAGGAAGATCGGTCATGAACTTGCGCGTTGCGACATTCTCATCCCGCTCTGCTTTTCTCCAATCCTTCTCACCCTGCTGCTCTTGAGCGGACTGCGAATCTTGCTTACGAAACTGCTCGAAGTCAAAATCCGAAGAACCGCCCTTGGCCATCTTACGACCATACTTTTCGTTAGTCATAAGGTTGGCTGCAATCCTTGCCGGAGCATTCTCTTTAGCGGAGATGTTCTGCAAGTTTCTGTTACCTGGTGCTACAGCCCCGCCTTTTTTAAAGGTTCCCGATAATCTATCTATCGACACGGGGGATGATGGCTTTTTCCTACCTTGAGGCATCGCTACGGGACGGCCTGAATCAACAACTCCCCCCGTAGCGTAGGCTTTTTTTGAGGCAGATCCTCCACGCTTGTAACCACCTTTGTTAGACTTAGGAACGCCACCGGTTTTGTAACCAGCGCCATTGCCAAGCTTTACTTCGCCAGTTTTAGCAGGAGAGCGATCAGGCGAAGAGGTGTGCATTATTGTATTGCCCTTCTCGGACTTAATAATGCCACCAGTAGCGTAACCGCCTTGACCGTCAGCAACACCGCCAGTAGCCATCTTGCCGCCCTTTTTAAGCGCCAATTTGGTTCCCTTGCCACCCTTATGTTCTTGGGTGTCGTGTTGCTTGAAGGCTTTCTTGATCATGGCCTTATCTTGAGCCATGTCAGCTTTACCGCCCTCTTTCATCATGCTAGACATAGGGCCAACTGGGGCAGCAGGAGCCGCACCGGTAGGCATGTTACGCATAGCACGACGGCGCATGGCCAGGGAAGGACGCATAGGCGCTGCAGCGGCAGGAGCGCCGCCACGAGGTGGCATACCGGAAGGCATTGCAGATGGAGCACCTGCAGGCATCATCATGCCGCCGTCAGCCTTCTTTGTTACCTTGCCGCCCTTTTTGAGTTTTAACTCAACTGTAGGCTCAGTGGTCATCATTTTGACCATTGGTTTAAATTGTCCCATGACATTCTCCCATTAAGAAACTAAGTTTTGGTTTACGCCAAGGGCGCCAACGCGAGTTGCATTCGGGCCAGCAGCGATAGCAGGCAACAAGATTCCCATTGTTGTGCGAACAAGACCGTCCGACGCAGTGGCAGGGGCATAGGTTCCACGAACATCACCAGTGGTTGTAGTAGCAGTAGCAGTATCTGCGGCTACAAACGTGCCAGCATCTTGTGCAAGCGTGTCATTACTTTTAACGCTTGCAACGTAAGACACGTTAAACACACGAACTGGGATACCTAACTTGTCGCTTGTACCAACCAAAACTGCAGTTGCAGAGCCAGCAATAGTCACACCAGTCACTTGGAAGAATGCTTTCTTACCAGTTACAGCAGTGCCTGCTACAGCAACGGTAATGACTTCACTCATGGCTTGACCGTAGTAGTCGTAACCACTAACAGTAAAAGCACGAGCAGTCGTGGAGCAGTTTACTTTGATTGCGCGAGGACAATCCAACTGATACACGCTTACACCACCAGCGGTAGTAACAGACTTAACTGAAGTTCCAGCAGTCAGCGTTACAGCACCTGCGGCGGCGGCTGTTTGCGATGTGGCTAAGTTGTTGGTAACAGCGGCTTGAGGAACAATGTCCCAAACGTAGATACGACCAAGAGGGCCTACGCCTAAGTCCATAGGGGAAGGATTGTCAAGAGTTGTATTGCTATGTGCAGTCATTGTGGTGCTAGAGGCGGTTACCGATTGGTTAATCGTATAAGTGCCAGTTCCGCCCGCGCCAGTTCCCATTGCGGTAATGTAAGTGCCGTCGGTTACGCTTGAACCGTCAACATACATACCTACTACGATTGGGGTTCCGCTTAATAATGCGGTTACGGTCAAAGTCGTTCCAGACATTGAACCAGTGAAAGTAGAAGTGTATGGGCGGAGGCCAGTTCCCATGTAAGTTTGTGCTGGGCCTAAAAATAGATCATCTGAAAATTGGGGCATCGTCTATCTCCTTGAAAAGCTTGACGAATTAAAAAAACAAAAATGGGGCTAGGTTTTAGCCTAACCCCATAACACTTTATACGCCTGGTGTTCCAAACATTGCACGCCAGTCAGTAAAGCCTGGGATGTAACGCTCAGTTGCCTTGTAGCGCATGCTGTCGGTCTCAAAATCACCTTCCATGGTTTTCTCAAGCTTACGACGCATTAACAACTTCATGCCTTCTGGCGCGTCGGTCTGCACCCACCAAGCGGTGGCTGAAGTTAGGCGTGAGATAACAGCTGCGCCTTCGTCCAACAAGCCGATTGACTTGATTGGGTTTAGGTCGTTGTTAGCTGTGCCAGCACGGAGGACGGACTTCAGCAATACTTCAGCTTGGAAGACGTTACCAGGTGCAACCACCAATTGGCGGGGCACTAAGCGGATCTTCTTGCCGTTGTTGTCAGCTGATTGGCGGACTTGGATCAACATCTGTTCGAGAGATGTCTGGCTCAAGTTGGCGGCAGTTGATAACTGATTGCTTAAGGTTCCGTTAACGATAGGATGGGCAGTGCTGATTAAAGACACGCCGTCACCACCGGTGTAGGAGCTGTTAAACGCACGATTCATGATGTTCGCGCACAATGTCTCTTTGGTCTCGATGAGAGACTGAGCCAAGTGACGAGCATAAACCTGACCGATACGGATATGATCGCCGTCTTCTACTAACACTTTGGTCAACGCAAAGGCTAGGCCGTAGACGTTGTATACATAGCGTTGTAAGAAGAGAACGCCACCTTGCTGATACGAAACAGGAGTTCCGTCCGGCAATTGTGGAGCAGCGCCAAAACCGTAAAGAACTGGCTCTTCGTGGTAGTTACGTGGGATACCGTCTTGCTCACGGAAAACTCGTGACCATTCGTCGGTGCGTTGATCGTAGACACCATCAAAACATTCATTAAGAATAGGTTCGACAATGCTACGAAAGTCGGTACTGCGCATTGGAGCGGCCATGTTCGGTCTCCTTAGATGGCGTTAATGGTGGCTACAAACTGGCTACGGCTCACTTGAACCTGAACCACAGTGTATGCATCACCCCAAGCGTTATCTACGCCCGGCGAGAGGTTAATAATACGCATATCGCCAACAGCACTTGAACCAGCTAGTGAGGTTGAGATCATGCACTGAGACAAGCCAGTGGTTGTTGAGCCAGCGGTTGCGCTCGCAAAGTTAGCCTGATCGCCAATTGAAGTTTGCGCCAAACTACCGTTAGCCTGAATGTCGTAAACGATATTAGGATCTGAGTAGTAATACGCAATACATGAACCAGCAACATACGCAGTGCTTGCAGGCCAGTAGTTTGAAACGCGACGACGACCTGTCGTATCAGTCCACTCTACACCAGCAAACGCGCCTTGGTAAGCGCTACCAGCTGTGGCAATAATGATATTGCCGTTGGTATCTAAAGCTACAGGTTGACCTTTCAAGATGTTGCTTGAGTAGGTCGAAGCGATACCGTCAGTCAAAGCTACAGCTCTGTCCAGCCCAGAAGGATGGAAAGAGGGACGAAGACCAAACGGAGCATTAGTTGAAGACATAATTTACTCCTTAAAGTTAAAATCACCCGCTAAAGACGGGCGCCTGTACTGTTCGTTCTAGTTCGCCGAAACCTTCGCCTTCAACTTGACCGAGGCTCTTGCCACGGCTATCGCGAGCGCCCTGGATGTTTTCTACTTGGAGGCGAATTTTTTCCGACTCGTCCATAGGCATCTCGTGGTGCATTTGCAACATGACCTCCTGATAAACGTCCATAGGAAGCTTATACAGGCGCATCTCGTTACATGCGATAAAACCAACGTCCTCTCCAGCCTTTACACGGTAATTTTCAAACCCAGGTAACTCATCTGAACGAACAGGAACGTAACCCAAGCGAATCCGCTTATCAATGCTGTCGTAACCATTAGTAGTTGATAACCAACAAAGGTGCCAACCCGGAATATCTGGGACTTTTGGCAGGGCACTTTGCGTCCACTCATCGCTCCACATCTTTCGACGTTCCTGCGTTGACATGAACTTTTCTTCCGGGGCTTTTCTGTTGGCGTCCTCACTTGAGCGAGTTTCGCGGCCACCGGCGTTGAGAGTTTTCTTTAGACGAGAATCCATAATGTTTAGCTCCTATTGTTTCGTGAGTTGGCTGCGTATCGTTTAATCATGTTGTCGCGCTTTACTGGATCATCCCAGTAACCGGCGTCCTTCATTGCCCTCACCTGTTCAGGATCAAGCACGAAAGAATTACCGCCTCCGCGACGAACTGATTCACGTCCCGACCCCGTCACTACACTTCTAGGTCTCCTTCTGGATGTATCGTCGTCCTGGTAAGTATAACGGTGAGGCAACCTCTTTTGCAAGCGGTTGTCAAGCTCTTCCCAATAATCTTTTGACTCTGGGTTCCAGCCCTCTGCGACCAGGCGGTTGTCGATAACCTTGGCGATCTCGGTGTCCTCGTCGGAGGAGTTTGGGTCATACCATGGGTTACGTTCCATCCAGTCGTTGGCGAGCCTGACAAGCTTAGGATTTGCAGCGCCGGCCTCGTTAGAAGTGTTCTGCGAAGCGCGAGCCTTGTAGTCCTTCATTGCCTCAATCTTACGGCGACTGTCATACCACATCTCTTGGGCTTTAATTAAAGCGGCGCCGTCAGAGTTGTCAGTAGCCTCTTGCATCTTCTTCTGGGCGTATTGGTAACGATACTCTTCGTCCTCAATGGCCTTGTCAAAGCGGGCAATATCAGCGCCGTGAGTCTTTCTTTCTAGACTGTTGATGCGCTCTTCGAGCTCTTGATTACGTCGTAAAACTAACGTAAGTCTTTGATCTTTCTCTTCATTTGTTCGTTTGATGTATTCCTTTTTGGCTCTACGACGGTTGCGTCTAGCCTCACGGATTGCATCGGTATCGTCTGGATGATCGTCGTCGCCTACATCACCGCCCTCGGCATGACGCTCTTCATCTTGCGCGTCCGGGGACTGAATGCTATCCGGCAGCTCAACAGTGACCGAGCCGTCCTTCTCTTCGATAACCTCCATCGTGTCGTTCTGGTCTTGCTTTGTTTCAGCGTTCATAGGAAAGCCCTCATAGCTAGTGGGTCACCGGTTAACTTGGCGATAACCTCATGGTCGTTTAAGATCATAAACAGTGCAGAGTCCTCAACCTCATCCTCGCCCGGGACTTTTACTTCCCAGCGATCGCCGCCCCACTTCGGGACGCGGATAAAGTCACCAACAGAACACCATGACCCTTCAGGCCAGGCTTGCATTGTGTCTCTATGCTTAAATGCTAAAGGCCCAATGTCTACGACCTTCGCAACCATGTTTTGCCACTTTTCGGTTTCTTTTGTTTCTTCAATCAAAATAATCCCTGCGCTAGTAGCCTTCTTTTTTGTGCGGCGGAGTTGCACCAAAATACGTCCACCAAGAGGTTTAGCACCGGGGTCTACGCTCGGAAATGCCCAAGCTAATTCAGTTTCGTTAGAAACTACCGGTTCATTCATCTGCATTATCTTCTTTCATTAAGTTATCTAAAATATCCAAGGCTTCCTGTAAGCCAAGGTTGTGACCTACGAGACGGTGGTAAGATTCCCAGTTAGCTACATTTCCCGCAGCTAGGGACGCGGCTATTTCAGCCTGCTTAACCTTAATGCCACCAATTAAATCGCCAATTGTTTTCATTTTTTCTTTGCTTGTGATAGGCCTCCTTTGCTTTTGCTGTCGCTTTGTTTGGACTGCATAGACTGGCCGCTAATCTTCTCGCCCATTGCCATGCGCTTGTGTTGTGGAACTAAAACACTCTTTTGCTCTTGGTCACTCGTTGCCATTTTGAACTCCTTGGTTGGTTGTGCCAGACTTGCTTTGCTCGAAGTTGAGCTTTGCCGCATCCCGCGTTAAGCGTGCTGACTCGATGCGTTCCTTCATTTCCCTGTCGCCAGTAGCAATGGCCAGACGCAACTGCATCTCTTCCATGTCGTTCTGCTGGCGCTGCTGTAGGCTTTGCATTTCCATCTGAATCTTTGCAGCCAGTTCCTTGTCCTTGAGGTTAAGCTCTGCCTCGTCGCGCTTGGCACGGCGTTGCGTCTCTGCCATGCTGGTGTCGAGCAAGACCTTCACGTCTGGGGACATCGGAGGCTGAGGTTTGAACTGCTGCATGGTTTGCATCATCTGCTGGATAACCGGCATGATTCCCTTTAAGGTCTCGTTGCTGTCAATCTCAACGTGTTGCGATGCAGCACCAAACAGCATGTCGATAGCCTTAGGATCCTTGACAAGCTCGTAATCCTCCAACCTCTCGCCCATTGCCTTCTCAACGTAACCGTTCATTCGGCCTAGATACCAGAGCACCAGGTGCTGCTTGATATGTTCCACGGCCTTCGGTAAGTAAACCGGGGCGATCGTTGGATTGGCGCCGAGCACTGGGTTCTTTGCGAAGTCCAGAATGACCTGAATGTGGCCAAGGTGGTCTTGCTCTGGGTAGGCGAAGGCCGCCTGGCCAATAGCCATAGCGACGTTCTCGTTTGCCGCGTCCATCTTGACCGGCGGAGGCGTGTCGGCCATGAGCTCGTTAATGCCTGGGACTTTAATCTGCTTCAGGAACCGTTGAATCACAGCTTTTTTGTTGAAAAGGTCAGGGTTTTTGTCCATGATGGACATAACGGCCTGAGTTTGAGCCATCCGTTGCGTTTCTGAGAAGATATGCGGGTCTGATACCGGAATAACGTCGGTGACTCGAGCAAAATCCTCGCGGGTGACGTCAAGATCCTCAACAACCTCGCCCCTTTTCATGTCATCAAGATACCAGCGGTTAATTCTGCTCAATACTTTGAGAACTCGACCCTGCGACTCATGCAACCTGGCGTGAATGGAGCTAAATACTGCAGCGCCCTGCTCAATTAAGGCCTGAGTCGTGCCAACTGGCGTATTGCTGTTGACGTCGGCGATCTTTTCCTCGGCCGTTGTCACCACACCCTTAGCTGCGGTCGTTAACCAGCCAAGTAAGTTGAACAGAACCATGGACGGCGGGTTAAACGGCATTGGCATGGCAATCTTGCGCACGTCGTCAACGCCTGGGGCGCCTTCGATCTCCACAACCTGGGTGACTTCAACCTCCTGGGACTGGCCTGATATCTTGCCGCCCTTGAGCTTCAGGAGCGTCGCCGCGTTGTTGATGTGTGCTGAGTCCAACAGAGCCCTCAGAGAGCCTGTAAGGGCTGCTGACAGGCCTCCAATGAGCTGTGGCAGGCCAACTGCGTAAGCGCCGCGCCATGGAATAAACTTAAACTCAATAACCCAGTCCAGTTTGGTCATTGTGTCGTCGCCCTCTTCCCAGTTACGGTATAGGCCAACTACTTCTGACTCCTGGTCGTCGATCATTAGGATGTATGGCGCCATCTCGCCGCCTGAAACCTTGTCGCCTTCGAGCTCAAGCCAGGTATAGATGTGATACATCCGACGTAAACCGTCCTCGTTGTCGCTCTCTGACTTGCCTTCGATCTTATTGTTGGCCTTTTGCGACCCGGTCATCTCTGGGTCTGTCGTTGAGCGGCTGAAAAGTGTCTCTCTGTATAAGCCGGAGCGCACGCGGGACTTGTATTCCCAGTCGGATATGTCGTCAACCTCAGTAAATCGCTGAGAAGTGTAGAAGTTGGCGGACGAATAAGGCAATAATACGTTGTCGATAGGCAAGAACTGTGCGCATGGCCGTCTTTTCTTTTCGTCATACCATAATTTTAGGTATTGCGAGCCACCTAAAGGCAGCTGAGTCAGCAACTGCTCCTGCTCGTCGCGGAATTCCTCGATCTGCTCGGTCAATTGCCAGTTCATGTAGTCACGCTTGCGCTCGGCAATCGTTGTCTTTTCCTCTGTAACCTCGCCTAAGATCTTAGTCTTAGTGGGGCCGTCGGGCGGGAACATCTCCTTGATGGCTCGGGCAGCAAAGTCGATACAAGTCTCGGCCATTACCGGATGCACAACCTTAGAGGCGCCGTTAAAGTTAGCACCACCTGGGGCGTCGTTGCCCATACCGGTGCGCTTGATGCCCTCTTCGTATTGCTTGTCGCGCTGCTTGCGGGCGTTCTTGTCTTTCTCGACCAGGTTAATGTAGCGCAGGACTAATGAGTCCACCTCTAGGCGGTCAATGTCGTCACTGTCGGCCAAGTTCTGGTAGAAGTCTTCGTCCTCCATGGGGCCTTTGTTGGCCATGTGAACGACGACGGAACCGTCTGGCAACTCTTCCAGCTCGGAGTCGTCCAAGTCTATAGGGGCAGCTTGCTCGTCTGCCTGGCCTTGAGGCTGGCCATCTACGAACCTACCATATTCTGGATCTATCGGGAATTCTGTTGCCATATTAATCCTTGTGCTATAATTTAATTTCCACTTACACGCATGGAGAGCGGCAATGGACAAGTATGATAAAGCGATTGAATTTTTACAGGCCGTTGAGCCTGGGAGTTACTTTGACGAATGCGCCGAGATAATTGAAGAGCTTGTTGCGCAGGTTGAGGCCAAGAAACCCAAGCGCCGAGGGTTCTCTGATGAAGAGCTCGCGTGGCGGGAGATGGCCAGTAAAGGCGCTCGGTTCTACGCGAAGGCTCGAGGGTTATTGTAATCACGGCTTTTCCTGCGCCATAGAAGCTGCGTTGTAACCTAGTGCTGCGATAGCGGCAGCCGGGGCCATGCCTTGACGAATCATCTCTACAGCCTTTGGCCAGTCGGCCTCGCTGAAGAATCGGCGCGTCTCTTGTATGTCACCGCGTGCGCCGCCAACCTCTTCGTCGCGCAACATCTTCTCGCGGATCTGACGCCTTACCGCTTCGGACTCGCCTACGTTAGTGGCAACGTGCTGGGGGATTTCTGAGTATGCCGATAGCAGGTCGCTGGTCGCCTCGCCTGAATACGGCGCGGTTGTAACAGGGCCTTTGTCGCTACGCTTGCCTACGCCAGGGACGTAGTTTGCGGTGGCCAATGCCTTCTGTGCCTCGCCTGGGTAAGCTTGAGTCAAGGCGCCTTGAACCTTCTTAATAAAGGACGACGCTGTCTTCGGGTCTATGTTGCTGTCGTATGGATACATAAGCACGCCGCGCTCTGTTGCTGTCACGCCGAATGCTGGCTCTTGGCCTTTCTTGGTATTGGCCTTGATGATGCGATCCATCTCTGAGAGCTCGGCCGCCGTTGGCATAACGCCAGCTGACGGGTCATCTAACCTAGATGGGTTCCTGCCTCTTGAGTCAATCACCAATGCGTTCTTGCCGGTCACGCCCTTTTGCGTGTTGGGCAAGTTGTAACCGCCGCCGTGCTGCGCGTCCATCAACGCTCGGTTCTGTTCGATAACGTCAATGGCCTTGCGGGTGGACGGGGCGACCATGCCACCGCCGCCTGTTGGGAAGTCTACCAAAACCCTTGGCATTAGAAGCGGGTTGTTCTCTACTTCCTTGGCCGGGTTGATCCACATGCCTTGGCCTTGGCGTGCCGGCATCTGCCTTAAGTTGAGCGCTGAGTAGAACGCGTCTCGAGTTGCGGCATTAGCCTCAGGGGATTCTGCGGACGGGTATGGAACGTCAAACCTGCCTCGCGCGGAGTAGGCAAGCTTCTCTTCCGGGGTCATGGACAATGCACTTTCAACGTGGCCTAAGCCTGAGCCTGGAATAGCTTCTGCCGTTGGAGTCAATGTATGCTTGTAAAAATAATCTCTTGCGGTATTGTTTGCGTCAACTAAGGACTGCTTCATACCTTCGGCCTCGTCGCCGAAATACTTGCCGGACTTGGATCGGCTGCCTCGACCGTAGAAGTCTTGAGCCTTACCATAGACCCAAGGTAGCTCTTGAATATGAGGCCCATGCCAATCAGTCCTGCCACCTATGCCCTTATCGTTAATGCGACCTACCTGAAGGGCGGTCTCGGCGTCCATGAACGGATGCATGGTATCAGTAACGCCGCCTTGCCACGGGCCACCCTCTGGAAGAGTGTATTGCATGCCTTGCGCTCTGCGGAAGTCGTCAACGCCAAACAAACCAGTGTTAGGTAGGCGTGGGTCGTTCTTGTTTTTATACTCGCCGATCTTAAACGCAAGCTTGGCGTCTTTGTTATTTTGAACGGCCTCGTCCAGCTTCTTCATGCCGGCGCCTCTGTAAGCCATCACCGGGTCACCAACGCCTCTCGAGGTTCCGTGCTTCAGGGCAAACGCCAGCTCGTTCTCTGGAGATACGCCTGCGCTATATACGGCGTGCTGCTCTAGCGTCCTGGGCAACTGATGAGGCTCTGTGCTCATTTCCATGCCTTGCTTGGCTCGGTCATACCATGTGCCCATGCGGTCAGGGTCAGCCCACTTGACTGCATCGACAGAGTCGCTAAAGTCTTGATCCATGCCGCGACGCATTGCATTAAGCGTCCTCATATTGGTCACCGTCCTTGGTGCGCCAACAAATCCCTTGCTAGTTGGCTTGAGATGTTCTCCGGCCATTACGGCCTTAAGCACAGCCTCTTCACCTTCGGACGCTGCCATCTTACGATATACGTCTGGGTCAACCTTGCCCCTTTGGCCACCTGGTTTTGCTATTTGCTTTTCTGGAGTCTTGCCTGCCGACTCTTCAGCAAGCCTGTTAGCCTTCTCAACCTTCTTAGCCCTGGCAGCCTCCTGCTTTTGCTTCTGGCCAAACTTGTCAATGATTGATTGCTCTTCCGGCGTGCGGACTACGATTGGCTTCTCGCCCTTCGGTGCTGGCATGCCTTTAGGTGCGACGCCAGGCATCATGCCCATCTCGGTCATGTAGCGGTCTGTGACGTTGCCAAGCGTAGGCCTTAAAACATTAACGCCTCTAGCCCCAGTGCGATAGACAGCGGCCGGGTTGACTAAGCCAGCAAGCATGTTCTCGCCGAGCTTGGTGTATGGCTCTTCTATCTTGCGGCCGGTGCTGGGTAATGCCCTGGACACTTCCTCTATCGTCGGGAAGAAAGTCTCTCTGCTTAACGGCGCCTGGGGCGACAGCCTGGATCCGTAGTTGTAGCCGGCGCGTGCCAATGCCTCTAGCTCTCCTGGCAACCCTGCAAGCCCGGCAAACGTTCCTTTGGCGCCACCATAGATCATTGGGAACAGCCCTTCCGTGAAGGGTTCGGCTAGGTCGCTGGCCTTGAATGGCTTGGCCTTGGCTGCACCACCCTTTCCCATGTGTTGCTCAGGGATGATCCGGCCGCCGTCGCTCATGTCAGGCTGCGTGTTGTATACGGAACCGCCCTCTGCATAGCGCTGCACCTTCTTGTGCCAAACGTGCGGCCTGTCTTTGTATTGTGCCGGAACGCCTCCGCCTGCCGCGTAAAATTCCTGCAGGCTTTGCCGCTTCGGCATGTTGATAGGCCTAATCTCGGGCACTTCAATTGGCTTGAGCTTTTTAAGTTCCATAATCTATCCTTTCGCGTGCCCGAATCATACCCCGAGCTCCAGGTCAAGTCTATCGAGGTATGAGTTGATCCAGTCGTCTAGCCCATCGTGCAGGCGGTTGATGTTGTCCTCGTCCGAGAGCCATACATCGGCGCCGTTGCCGAGCACCACCTCGATCTTGTCGCCGGTCGCGCTTACCTTGATCGCCTCGCCTACTGTGATGTCAAACTGCATAAGGGTTCACCCGCTTCTGGCGGCCAGTGTCGGCGAAGTCCTCGTCGTCCCACAGCTCTTCAGGCGGCGGGTCGATCTCCAGCCAGCCGGCGTCGCGCAGGTATCGCAAGGCCTGGGTGCAGGCGTCCACAAAATCGTCGTGGGTCGTTGATGGGAAGCTGCAGATCTGCGACACAAAGCCCTCTGCCCAATCCCTAACGTAACCCTTTCGGTTCTGACTCTCAGGAATCCACACCCGCCCGCGAGCGATGATGTTCGATACGATGTTCAGGCGCTGCACCTTGTCGGCTCGTCCTGGGTTGTAGGCGCGGACAGGCAGGTGCGCACGCTGCAGGTCTTGGATCAAGCTAATGCCGGCGCTCTTATCCTCGATCAGGAGCAGGTCAACGCGCTTGCGGTCTTTGCCCTCGCCGAAGACGGTCTCATACTCCTCGATCACCTTCGGTCGCAGGTCGGGATACTGCAGCCTGTCCTGCCAGCAGTCGATCACCATGACGGACATCGGACTGTCTAGTGGCTTGAACACGCCGAAAGTAATGCACGCGGTCGGATCGTTCTGGCTCTTCTCTGACGTCGCCACGTCGTAGGACTGGATAATATACTCGAACTTCGGAAAGGGCTTCTTGTCCGGCCAGAGCTTGAACATGTCGCGCTTGACGATGCCGGCCTCCTCCGGGTCGATGATCTCTGCGTAGATCTCCTGCCGTCCAAGGGTCGTGCCTTCATACTGCAGGATCTGCTTGCGGAAGTTAGCGGACAGGTTGTCCAGGTTGGCGTAAGTGGTGGCAGTCGTTAGGACAACGTCGTCGCCCTCCCGCCCGATCAGCTCGACGATCAGATCCTTAGGCTTAGGCGTGGTGGTGCAGATGACGCGGGTGCGAGTGCCAAGTCGGACGCCGAACTGGATCTGATCCCAGGCCTCCTGCAGGTAGTCCCATGCCGCCAGCTCGTCGCACCAGGCGCCGTGGAACTGCGGCCCCCGGAAGCGCTCAGGCTCGGACGCCGGGATGCCCTTGATCAGGCTGCCGTTATGGAACCGAAGCTCGTGATGCTGCTTGTTGTAGTCGCTTATGAGTGACTTAGGCACGACGCTCAGCAATCCGGAGTCTCCCTCAAAGGTGGTCCCTCTGATGTCCGCGCTGGTGGGGGCTGCAACGAGCCACCGCGTGTTGGGCTCAGTGTATGCCCACCAGGCGACCTGCTCGGCTGCCAGGCGCGTCTTGCCGGCTCCACGGCCGGCCAGCAGTAACCAGATAGACCACCAGTCGCCAGGGGGAAGGGACTGGTGCTTGTGCGCCTTCTGTAGCCATGTCATACGCCACGCCCAGGCCAGTCTATACTCAGGGTCTACGGCCTGCAGGCTCCGCTGAACTTCAGGGTCTTGCAGGACGTCAGACAGGTCACCCATTAGCTTGCTTGGTGAGCTCTACGTTCTTGAGCAGCGCCTCGAGTAAAGCTTTCGCCTCTGACTCCGCTTCTATCTTAATTGGGTTCTCAGCGTCACCGGCCAGGATCGCCCGCTCGCCATACTTCTTAGGGTTAAACTTGGCCAAGAGTTTGAGTCGGGTCTCGATGCGGAGCTTGCGGTGGCCGAGCATGTCTTCTATCGTCGTAACCGAACCGTCGTCGCTCATTACCTGCTTCTGTCCCAGTTCGAGCGTGTCGGCAATAGCCAGGCATTCCTCTGCCATTTTGTCGTAGCCTACATTACGCGCGCGCTCGATGGCTACGGAAAGTCCCGATCCGTTAGCGCCGAGCGCCTCATCCCGATGCATCCAGTCGTATACCGTTTGCCATGCCGGGTAGCCTTCTTGCCTACAGATCTCACGTAAGGGAATACCTTCAGACAGCTGCTCGCATATCTTGGTTGCTATCTCTACGGTGTATTTGCTGGGACGCCCTGTCTTTACCTGCTTATGTATTGCGTCTATGTCTACGCCTGTCATTTTGAGGTTTTGGGGCTTTTTGGCGGCCTGGGCAGGCTTACCTACCTTGGCGGGCTTGGAATTGATTCTAGCGCCCTTCTTGGGGCTTTTGAGCACGGTTTCAGCCATCGCTTAATCCTTCATGCATAAGTCTAACTAGGGTGGATATGATCCACCTTGCTCCAGATAATCTAACAAGAAACCAAGATATCCCAAGCTGCGCCTGACGGGTTGATTCGCTTATAAGCAAGGCCTAGTTTCCACC
>Ga0209296_1001589_pt1 | contig 17176 bp, 13 predicted proteins | sample S_130206_EF_Meta_FD_187319 | JGI IMG/M metagenome (GOLD analysis project Ga0209296, IMG submission 187319) | Freshwater microbial communities from Lake Simoncouche, Canada to study carbon cycling - S_130206_EF_MetaG (SPAdes) (version 2) | ecosystem: Environmental > Aquatic > Freshwater > Lake ...
GTCACAGTGCTGCACGTCGCACCACCATGGTTCGCAATCGACTCAAGCTGGCCCCTGCTGAATTTCGTCAATCACCCGTCCATGCATTTCGCACTCTTCGAAGAGTTGCAGTGAATGTTGTTCTTGCTGCTGTGGTTGAAGAAGATCGCTTGGCTAAGACCAAAGCGGGGCTACGCGGATTACTTCCAGGTTCTAAGCGTTAATCTTGCGCACTAATCGAGAGGAGCTCCTGTGAAGGGCATCATTTTGGCCGGCGGCACTGGTAGCCGGCTTTGGCCCATCACTAAGGGCGTAAGCAAACAACTACTTCCTGTCTATGACAAGCCCATGATTCATTACCCACTCGACACTCTCATGGGTGCCGGACTGCGTGACGTACTAATCATTACGACTCCCGAGGATTCGGAGAGTTTTTCGCGTTTGCTTGGTGACGGTTCTTCGTTGGGAATGAATATTGAATACGCAGTGCAGGCCTCACCGGATGGCTTGGCACAGGCTTTTCTTATTGGTGCCGATTTTCTCGATGGTGATCAAGCAGCATTAGTTCTCGGCGATAACTTGTTCTATGGCCCTTCCCTTGGACGCGAGCTTTCACAGTTGACCACACAAGTCGGTGCGAATGTTTTCGCATACGAAGTAGCAAACCCATCTGAATATGGTGTTGTGGAATTCAATGCTGGTGGTATTGCCATCTCGATCGAAGAAAAGCCAGCCTCACCTAAGAGCAATTTCGCCGTTCCTGGTTTGTATTTCTACGATGAGACCGTTGTCGAAGTTGTCAAACACATCAAGCCAAGTGCTCGCGGAGAACTTGAAATTACTTCAGTCAACGATCACTACCTACAAGCAGGCACGCTTACTGTTTCCGTTCTGGAACGTGGCACTGCCTGGCTTGATACCGGCACCTTCCGTTCACTTCAAGATGCGGGAGAATTCGTGCGGGTGATTGAAGATCGCACCGGAACGAAGATCGGATGCATCGAAGAAACTGCTTGGCGCAACAGCTGGATCAGCGATGAGCAGCTGCTGAAGCATGCGGATGATCTTCAGAAATCTGGCTACGGCGACTACCTACGCCGATGCCTGGAAAACTCGACGAAATAATCGAGCTTCAACCACACTCGTCAAGTAGTCAGTCTTACGTAATTGAGGATCACATGACCAATCTAAAAGAAGCACTGCTCGACGATGCCAATGCTTTTTACGCTCGCAATGGCGCCTCCTTAGAACGCCCAGACGATCCAATCCTAAAAATCCTGAGCAGAGTGCATAGAGCCAGCCCAGTAAGTAATGTGCTTGAAGTTGGGTGCTCAAACGGGTGGCGGCTTGACGCGATCCGCGCCACCTACAACGCTCAGTGCACGGGGATCGATGCAAGCAGCGACGCTGTGGCTGTCGGTGGTGAGAGGTTCCCCGAGCTGCGACTCTGCCAAGGCTTAGCCCCTGAGTCTCTCGAGAAGCTACTTGATGAACCTCAGTTCGACTGCATCATCCTGGGATTCTTCACGTATCTGCTTCCCCGAAGCGAAATATTTCATTTGGCGAGTCTTACGGATCGGCTCCTTGCTGAAGAAGGACATCTGATCGTCTTTGACTTCTTGTACCCAACAAGTATTCGCACGAACTATTCACACTCAGAACTTCTCACAACTTTTAAATCTGATCCATCAGCCCCTTGGACTTGGAGTCCCACATATACCTTGGTCGAACGATCCGTCTACCAAGATGATCTCCCCGAAAGTTTCCTCAAAGATCCGAAATCTTGGGGAACTGTCGATGTGCTGAAGAAAAACGCAATTTTCGACGCTTACCCAGAATTGGGGTCCGTCAAATTTCCTGCAACTATGGCTCACCACCCGCACCAGTGACCTCGTGAAACCATTGCCAAACTAATTTTTTGAAAACTTGTTTTTCACTTTTCGAAGCTTTTCTGTTGCTCGGTAAGCCTTGCTCGACATAATTGACGCCAGCGCAGAATCTGCAGCAGCAGTTCCTGCAACCGTACTCGTCAATACCGTGGGCATCGCAATAACCTGCTGAAAGAAATCAACTAGAGAGTGCGCGAAACCATCCCAAGCATTTTGAGCAATTACCGCTCGTAGGTGGGCTATGCGTAAATCAGCGGCTTGAGGGTCACTCAGCAAAGCCGTCAAGTCTTGAGAGAATGCGTCAACTGTCCAAAGTTTAGGTGTGGTGTTCACCCCGCTCACTTCCTTGAGCGGACCAAAACTTGCAAATGTGGTTGGGGTGCCAAGGGCTGCTGCTTCATAGGGAACAAAGCCAAACCCTTCAGCGCTAGACGGGTAGAGAACTGCATGCGCATTAGCGAGTAACCATTCACGTGATGCAGGGGTGACATGGCCAATCGTGTGTGCTGAACCACGCATATCTACGTGTTTTTCCAAGAGTTGTTGTTCACCTTGCTTGGAGCTGCTGCTTTTCACGTGCAACCCAGCAAGAACCAACTCGCATGATTCGCCTGCTTGCAACACTTGTTGCCACACTGCAATCGCAAAGTCACGATTCTTGTGCTGGAAATCATTTCCCAGCACAAGCACAAAGCGCTTCCCGCCTAGATTTTTTACCAGATTGTGGAGGTCACTATCGGGTTGATCAGGGGCACTCTCTGCTGTGATGTGGTCGAGTCCAAGCGTGATGGGTTGCACTCGATCGAGTTCAAGGCGAGGAGTTTCTTCATGCAATCGATGAGCGACATCTGCGCTGATAGTAGTTATTCCATCAACGCTCAATGCAATGCGTCGCTGCACACTGCGATAAGCATTCCACGCTTCCATCGAACCGTGATAACGCGGGATGTCATAAGCGATGAGGTCCAGATAAGTCGTCACTACTCGACGGCCGTAATCACGAGCAGATGAGATATCGCTTCGACCATCAATCTGATTCGGGTACCAGACCACATCGGCTGGTTCATCGAAAGCACTCTCGTCAGTCGCTGACAGTTTCACCTTGACCAGTTCTAGCAAATGTCGTGCGTAATCAGGAAGCTCATCGATCCCAAAAAGAGTGATCATCGCAATGCGTTCATCACGGGCCAGAGCTTCAATCGCTGCGGTGGTGAGCACCTGTGCACCAGTTTGATGCGGTCCAAGCCAGGTCGCATCGATAGCGAGCTCGAGGTTGCGTGCCTTCAACGCCTGAGTGTGAGTTGTCACGAAATGCGAACTACTTGGGTCATTGGCTTCATTGATATCTATCTGACTTTCATGGATCAAGATTTCGGCCCTAGCGACATCTCGATGATTTGAAAGCCACCAGTCATGCCACAACCCACGATCTGAAGCTGCAGTGCACCAAGCCCGCAATTCTTCTTCATTGGATTCTTGCGGGAGTTGTCCCACCAGATCTTGTGCGTCTTGTGCGATCGCGATAACTGGACCCATCGGCGCGCTCGAGCGCAACCAGCGATCGGTGAGGTCTGGATTCGCATTTAGCGACAGCGAAACGATGCGCGGATCGACGTCGATTCTTCTGCCGAACTCCTCCATGCGATCCATGGTGAGCAGCGAAGGATCGCCGTACACCACAAGGGTGCGTCCACCTGGCGATCGAAACGTCGGTTGATTCATTAGAGGGCCTCGTAAATCCGCTGCAATTCGGGGTTTAGCGCTGGGGAGTAATAAGGATCATTGTTCAGCAATGACGCCCATCGTTGCAGAAATTCCTGATGTTCCAAAGGGTCGGTCTTTTTACGCGCCATGGTTGCACCCTCGTAATGCGTGAAATGGGCATAGGGAGTCCAGGCCACTCGATATCCCGCATCGCGAACGCGTAGGCAGAAATCCACATCGTTATAGTCCTTAGCGAATGCAGCATCAAAGCCGTGGACCTGATCAAACACGCTCGTGCGAACAAGCAGCGCTGCTGCAGTTACCGCAGCATAGTTCCTTGGCGTCAGAGTGGAGCCAAAGTACCCCGGTTCCTTATTTGGCTTTGCGATCCAGGCGTGGGTTGGCCCTGATGGAAGAAGCACCATTCCCACATGCTGGATTCGTGAGTCTGGATACGTGAGTTTTGCCCCGGCGACGCCAACTTCTTCAATCTGACCAATCTCGAGCATTTTGGTTACCGGGTTGCTTTCAGCAACTGTTGTGTCGTCGTTGAGCAACAGCAGATATTCACCGGTAGCCGCGTTGCGGCCAGTATTGATCGCATCAGAAAAATTGAACTGCTGGGTTGTGTAGACCACGTGTGTCAGTTCGTGCTGGCCCAAGTCAGATTTTGCGATAGCCACATCTGGAATTACGCCAGTGGTCACGATGATGATTTCCAGTGGAGTTCCAGTTTCCCTCGCTACGAGTGAGCGCACCGCATCATCTACGAAACGTGCGCTCCCCGAGTTGTTCGGTGTGCCAATCGTGGGGATGATCACCGATACTTTCACTCGCTTTGTAATTTTTGGATGCACTTCATTCAAGCCTTGGATATGGCTCGGCTCTACCGTTCCGCCACCGAAGGTGCGATCAATATGTTCCTGCTGCGCGCGGGCGGCCGCTTGCTGAGCCCATGGCTTGGCGTCAATAGAGAGCGCAGTCGATTCAGCCCACGCTCGCCAGTGATAAAGCGGAAGCGGGATGCGCACGACATTTTTGAGATTGGGAAGTAACCGCAAGGCCAGGTCGAAATCCTGCGCCCCATCCATACTGGTGCGCAAACCACCCACTGCATTCATCTGCTCGCGTTTAAACACAGTGAAATGGCATAGATACATTTGAGTCAGCAAGAGTTCCGGTGAAAAAGAGGGTTTGCAATACAAATCGTAGTGTTCGCCTTTTGGGCTGAACTTGTCTTCATCGGAATAAACCGCATCCGGACGACTCTTCTGCTCGATCGTCTGACTGAATATTTCAATGCAGCGTGGATCAAGTGCATCATCGTGATCAAGCATGCCCACGTATTCGCCATGTGCGTGACTCAGGGCAAGATTTAATGCTGAACTGATACCACCGTTTACTTTGTCGACCACCAAAATCCGAGGATCACCTTTGTGCTCGTCTTTGAAACTCTCTAAAAAAGTCGTGACATCGGTGTTCGTCGAACCATCATTTGCCACGACGAGCTGCCAGTTACTGGCCTGCTGACCTACTACTGAATCAAGGCATTCAATCAAGAAATTCATTGGTGGGTTGTAGACCGGAACAATGATCGAAATAGTGAAGTCATGTGTTGTTGAGCCTGGTGAAACTTCTGCCGCTAATGCTAGCCAAGCTTTGTATTCCTTGCCGATGTTTCTTTCGTAGACCTTGCGCTTGACATACCGCTTGACCCGGCCAGCACGACGCTTGGCCTTGATCAGTGGATGCGTTTCACTGATCACAATTAGTTCATTCGATATTCGGCTGGGAGCTGCACAAATCCTTGGCCGATTTCCCCTGAACCACTACGAACCGGAAACTCTGCAGCTTCATTCCACGAATCGAGCAACTTCGCACCAGTGTGATCAAACACATCAACATGAACGCGATAACGCCCTGGTAGTAAAGGATTATCAAGAAGATCGATTTCAACTGTGTGTTCACCGGCAGGCACATAACTGAAATCAAAACCGAGACGGTGATTACTGATCATGGTCACGAGCGGTCCAGATTCATGTTGCAAAGCAACCCTGATATTTGGACCCAGAACTGTGTCATACAGGGTCACACCTATCTTGAAGGTGAACGTCGTTCCGGTCTCGGCATGGTTCAGTACATTACCTTCCGTACTCGTGAGCTGAACACTCTTTAACCGTAACGCGCTTTGCAAACCACCTTCATGGTCTTGCTCTTCACGCTTAGCCTCGGCAAGCGGATTGCGAGCACTTTCTTCAGCATTTACTCGCTTCAGATAGCTTGCGACAACATCTGTTGGCTCGCCAATTTCTTGCAGAGAGCCACGTTCAAGCCACGCAACTTCGTCACACAAAGCTTCCAACTGGCCTAGACCGTGACTGACCACAATGATGGTTTTCCCGGCTTTTCGTAGGGAGTAAAGGTGGTCAAAACATTTGCGCTGGAATTCTTCATCACCAACGGCAAGTACTTCGTCAACAAGTAAGACGTCTGGCTTCATGTGCACGGCGACGGCGAAACCGAGGCGCACATACATCCCGCTTGAATAGTGCTTCACGGGATCATCAATGAATTCACGAAGTCCGGAGAAGTCGATTATCTCATCAGTTACTTCTGCAATTTCTTTGCGAGGCAAACCCAAAATTGATCCGTTGAGACCGATATTTTCGCGGCCCGTCATTTCAGGGTGGAAGCCGGCACCAAGTTCGATAAGCGATGCGATGCGGCCCTGACTAGCGATGGTGCCTTCAGTGGGCCGGTAGATCCCGCCAATCATCTTCAGCAGTGTCGATTTACCCGAGCCGTTATGTCCGATCAGGCCATACACACTGCCCCTTGGAATTTTGAGTGAAACGTCCTTGACTGCCCAGAATTCTTCGGCGCGCTTACCTTGCCCGCGAACAATGCGTTCTTTAATGGAATTGCGGCGCTCGCTACTGCGCATAAAGCGCTTGCCAACATTAGTGCTTTCAACTGCGTAATCACTCACAGCATCTCTCCAATGTCTTCGCTGTAACGATTGAAGATGACAAACCCTGCCCAAAACACCAGGAGTCCACCGACAAGTAGCGCAGCGACTTCAAGAAACGAAACAGCCGTGAGCGTATACATCGAGTCATGCATCGCTTGCACATACCAAGACATTGGATTCAGTTTCACAACCCAGGCCAAGGCTGAACTATGTGTCTCAACCAAACTCATCGGATACAACACCGGAGTTAGAAAATACAGCGCGCCCAGCAGCACGCTAACGATGTACATCACATCGCCAAACCGTGCATTCATGATTGAAAGCATCAGCCCGATTCCTTGTGCAAAGAATGCGGTGCCAATCAAAATGGGGATTGCCATCAGCCATGTGACACCGATGTTGCCAAGAATCAGGAACATTCCTAACAGCACGACAATCTCAAGGGCCACCTGAATCAACTGAACGATACTTGCGCCCAGAACAGGGGTATAGGCCGGAAACTGCACCTTTTTCAGCAACTCACCATTGCTCTTGAGTTGAGTGATGGAAAGGTTGATCAAACCTGAAAATAGATTCCACGTGACCATTCCAGTGAAGAGAAAAGCTGCGTACGAAGTTTTGCCGTTGCCCATCACTGGGGCTTGAACCCGGAAAACGATGCTGAAGACTGCGGCGAAGATTGCCAACGTGGCTAATGGCTGGACTAACGACCAAGCCCAGCCCAGCACGCTTGACCGGTAGCGGGTGGCGAAATCTCGATTTGCGAAGGCCCAAATCAGCGCATGCTGCTTTTTTAGTTCTTTCAGCATTCGACTTCACCCCAAGTCCAGACGTGAGGAGCAATCGACAACATGCCCTAATGCTAACGATCGCGTGAGCTAGACCTTGGCTACCGGACCGGGCACATGAACTTCCTCGTCCCGCCTCAAGGATGCTGACCAAAGCCCGATGAACCCACCGATGATGAGCACTGGCTCAATCTCGGCCTGAAACCTCATATTTTCGCCATATTCAAAGAGCACACTCACAAATATTTGATAGGCCGCGATCCCATAGATAAACCAAAAAACAGGGTTTCGCCTCAGGCTGGCTGCCCTGCCAAAGAGCGCAAGGGCCAATCCGACGCACATGAGAAAAAGCATCGCAGGAGCGATGAGCAAAGAAAGGAATCCTGCTGGTTGAGCAGTCACGAGCTTTTCTCGAATCGAAGTCACTCCTGGATAGTCTTCTGCTGGGCCCAAAAAGACACCCAAACTCGACTCTCTAGGACCCGTTCCAGACGAAAGTGCCATTTTCAATAACTGTGAAGGTCGCTCGCGAACAACCGCCGTGACAACAGTGGACCATTCTTTTGAAATCATGAGCCGACGCGAGTAATTAAAGTTTTCAGACGTCGAACCAACTTTTAAAGGCTCGTCCCAAGACGCAACTCCGTTGAGTACCGGCGTAGGCAACTTTGCACAAGCTGGAAGTGCGTCAAATTCTGCTGGATTCCACATTCGAAGTTTGCCTGCTTGCCACGCTTCAATCATTTCGACCGCACAAGGATCCGTGTCGACCCGCTGAATTGCTTCTGGAGTAACTGTCCTAGCTCCGCTGTACGTCAAGGCCTTTGCGAGGTTTTCACCTGACCATGAACTCATGGTCGGAATCCCAAATGCGATGCTGTAGTGCACTTGAAGAGCTATGCCAGATATTCCAATGGCAGCGATAAGCGTCAATGACGCAAATACCTTTCGTGTCTTGTCTTTTCGCAGAACGATAAATGCCAGGCAGCCCAACCAGATTAAGAGAAATGGCAGTGTAAAACTTGCTCGAGTGAGTACTAGTGCTAATGCCCCGAGTCCTGAAACTGCAACGCCGGTTATTCGGTGACTGGCGAGGATGGAAGTACCCCAAACCGCCAAAGTGGTAAAGAAAGCACATGCAGTGGTTGTAAACGGCCAAAGTGTATAGAGCACAGTTGCCGGAAGAATGGAATAGAGAAGTGCTGCCGAGCCCGCCCATTTGCGAGAGATTCCAAATCTCAAAAGCACATCTGCAATCATCCAAATTGTTGCAGCGGTGAATATGAAATACATTCCAGCGAGTGCTAGATGGCTTTCTGGTGTAACCCAAAGATCAAATGCATAGATCAGATTAAGCCCTGGCGGCTGAGTGTGAAGTACTCCGAGACTGCCAATTAGATCAGTTGATAGCGCGTGCACTCCCAGGCTTTGCCACAGTTGATCGATGTTCGCATTCGCAATCGCCGCAAAATCGATTCTTAGGAAAGTTGAAAGCCACAGAACGACAAACGAAATCAGCCCAAGACCGGCAACCTTCGCCGTCGACTTCACCCTTAACACCAGACATCCTCACTTTGACGCTAGCGGCAGAGCCCTTCGCGCATTCGCTAGATGGTAGGTGCTCTCAACTTTGATATTGAGCTAATTTCGGCCCAACCAGCCAATCGTCATTGAAAAGCGCGCTTACACGCTGTTCGACAAGTAGCCTTTGTGGAAACCATCTAGGAGGTTCGAATGATGACACTTGTGCGCTCTTCGCGCTCAACTCGCCGCATTGCTACGGCAACGCTGGCCCTTGGAATTGCTACAGGCACCACTTTGGCGGTAGGCGCTGGAGCTCAGGCTGCTGCCAAAGGTGGCGTCTATGCCCCTAACGGCATGGTCGGAGTAGCTGAACAGATTGAAGTGCAGGTTTCTGGCCTTGCGGGTCAGACCATCACCCTTGGGGTGTCATCTGGAGCAAACTCTTCAACACTTCAGGCTGTTGTGAGCGCTCAGGGCTGGGCTACTGCCTCATGGACACCAACGGCCGCCGGTGCTTGGACCATTGCTGCGCTTGGTTCGGCGTTACCTGCAGGATCGACCACGATTACCGTGGCACCCATGCCGACCTACACCGTTCTTTTAGCTCAGCAGTCGGTTCAACAATATTTTCCCAACACCCTTGAAGGAGCCGTCGTAGCCCCGATTGGCTCTATTGCACCCACTGGCACCGTCTCCTTGGCTACCGCTGGCGGAAATGGCATCACCACTCAGCCACTCTCGGGAACCGTAGGCAACTCGACCTCAACGGTCGGCTTGCCTTGGACGCCAACTCTTCCTGGTGCGACGGCAATTCAAGCCACCTTCCAGCCAAGTAATGGAAACTTCACATCATCAACAAGTCCGATTTCTCAGCCGTTTGCAACTACGGCAAACACCACTGTTGCGATGCGCTGGCCGGCGAACTTGTATTCAGGCTCAACCACCGTGCTGCAGGCAGTGCTTGGGGCCGGAATGCCTAATGGCTCTGTCGCCTTCTCCATGGATGGCAATGGGATCAGCGGCTCAATTCCAACCGTGAATGGTGTTGCTTCCTATCAATGGACCCCATCAACATCAGGCGTGCACACCATTGCAGTTTCATACACCGGAAATCCAGTTGCGGGTCAAGCTGGCCAAGTCAGTGGCTCAAACTCACAGGTTGTGAATATTCAAGGCGCTCGCGCCGTTGACAACATCGTGGTTGATCCGCCAACTCAGCCGGTATGGAATATCGCTCAACCAATCGTCATGACCGCAGGAACAACGGTCACTCTGGCTGCGACCACAACATCGAATACCACCGTATTGTTTAACGAACAGGGCCCTTGTGTGATTAACGGTTCCGTTCTCACGGCACTCAGCGCTGGTCAATGCCAAGTAACTGCATTCACAGCGGGAAATGCGGCATTAAAGCCCGGCACTGAGACCTACACCATCACAATCAACAAAGCACCAGCAAAGAAGAAGTAACTCACTCATAGAGCCGGGGTTGGGTGTACGCCTATCCCCGGCTCTGTTCATGTCTGCAATCGCTAGAATTTCGCCCAGGCTTATAGGAGTTGTAGATGCGTCGTAGTCGTGTTGCTCTGGGCATCACGGGTGCTTCATTGCTTGCCCTCGGACTCGCTTTTCCTGCGCAAGGCGCTCCTAGAATTACGCCTAGCCCATACCTTGCAACCGCAAATGGCATGGTCGGTGTGACCGAATCTTTGAATGTTTTCTTTCCAAAAGCGAAAACCACTTCTGTGAGTATTTCAGCGACAAACGGTGCCATCTCAATGCCAATGAACATTGCGCTTAATCCCGCGGGCTATGGCACCACGACATGGACACCATCTGCTAGTGGGATTTGGACAATCAGCAGTACAGCAATGACTCCTTCAGTTTCTACTCAAGTTTCGGTTCTTCCCACCGCAACATCAACAGCTATTAACACGCCAAATCAATTGCAATTGAATGTGGAAAATGCAGGAACGACTGCATATGTTCGGGCACTTGCCGGTACTGCTCGTCCGCAGGGATCAGTTACCCTGCGCAAATATTTGGTTGGTACAAATGGGCCGGTTCTTGGCACGGGCTGGTTGCAGCCAACAAGTGACCCACTTGTTTCAGTGGCGAATATTCCTTGGACTCCTGATGCTGCAGGCGCCTACCCAGTATTTGGAACCTACAACCAGCAGACCTTGAATTTCTCGGCATCGACTAGCACGGTTGAGCAACCGGACATTGTTCTATTCGCACCAATGGTGTCCTACCGTTTCGCGCCAGCACTGCGTGTGGGTCAAGCCTCAAACATTAACGCAGTGCTTTGGTCAGGGATTGTTGAAGGAAGTGTTGGTTTTCTCTTTGATGGAGTGGGCTTACGCGGCTCAGTGCCAACAATTAATGGAGTTGCAACCATGAGTTGGACTCCTCCTTCTGAAGGTCTGCATTTTCTTCGCGCAGAATTCACTGGTAACAACCCCGGGTACAGCGGAGTTTCCTTACAGCAGATCAAGGTACTTCCCGCACTTCCTGCTGATCAGCTCGTAGTTAGCCTTGGCGCATCAACACTCAACACCAACGGTAAAAATGCAATGGCTCGAGGCACCAGTCAGGTGTTGAGTTCTCTAGCGAATTCCGGTGCTCCCACACTTTTCCAAATCACTGGGCCTTGCGTGATTGCTGGAAATCGCTTAAATGCAATTGGAAACGGATCGTGCGTTCTGACTGCTACTTCAGTAGGTAGTGGGGCCTTTACGCCTGTCACAGTTAACTTCACGATAACCATCGGCGATGTTGCAGCTCTTTAACTTGACCACCTGACACGTGCTCACTTACTTAAGTTAGTTAGCGCCGCGTCCTTTAATTTTACGCAGTGGCGCAGTCACTTTCCACGATCGAGTGTTCTGCATGAAGTCGAGTTCTTGGCGCATCGCATCAACTGCTGATTTGTGCGCAAGAACTTCTGCCGTGAGGTCGTCTGCCTTCAAGACCACAAATGACCGAATTCCCATGAAACCTTCTATGGAGTTCGTCGCATCGGTGACAACGAGGCTCACTTGCGCCGCTTCTCCAGCCCGCCCATCACCAAGCGGTAACTTGATTACCGAGCCGAGATACACCTCTTCTTTGACTGGGCCACCCGGGCCACTGGCATCGATAGTTACCACGCCTGGCATTGATCGAGTTGAAATGAGTAGTACTAGCGGGCCTGGGACCGGTCGTTCAATTCTAAAATCTGCGCGCTTGCCCGGGCGAAGCTCATTGCCCCAAACCTGTGGCGAACCAAAAGTGCCAATCACCGCAGCGTCAACGATTTCGAAATCTCTTTCGCCACGGGGCTGGCGCAGCATTGGGGTGAGGCCTTCGGCTTGTAGATGTTCAAGTACCTGATCCGCGTAACCTGAGTCAGGCACTGGTGATCCAACTGCAAGCATGTATTCGCGACCAAGTTCGATTGCGGGAACCATCAGGGGCCTGCTTCCTGCAGCTCTCGCTGCGGCAATTTCGTGATTGATAACTTCAGCAACTTTTTCCCAAGTAATGGGTGGCGTGCTGTCACTCGCGATGCGAGCTTCGAGATGTGCTCGGTTTTCTACATCCATGACTGCTTCGAGTGCATGCACAAATGCTGATTGATTGTTGGTTTCAAAATAAATTGCTAAGTCTCGTCCAGCCTCTCGCATGGAAGAGTTATCAGCGACCACAGGGACTTTCCCGAAAGCCAAGCTCTCGGAGATTGGTAAGCCCCAGCCTTCGTAATTCGATGGATACACCGTGAACTGAGCGTGCGAATAGAAATTAGCGAGTTCTGCATCGCTGACGCTGGAGCTCAACACACTGACCTTGCCGTCGAGCCCGTGGCTTGTTACGTATTCAGTGAGAAATTGTGTTGCGTGCCAACCTAAACGACCAATACACACCAGGTCAGGAACATTGTCGGCGCCATGAGATTCAATGAGTTCTCGCCAAGCATCTAGGGCAAGCAAATGATTCTTGCGAGATTCAACTGTGCCAACGAAGAGCGCGTAAGGGCGCGGCCAAGGATTCTGTCTCTCGGCGCTTTGTGGGGTGAGTCCGCAAGGCAAACCAGTTGCTTGGCCCGCAACTACTTCATATTTGTTTTGCTGCGCATAAGTTTCAAAATCTCTTCGGCTTGAGTGTGAGATTGCTGGTACTCGTGATGCCGTCTGACAAATCAAATTCAAGTAACGCTCAAAGAGCTTGTTAACTGCAGCTGTATGCCCGGTCTGGAGTACTGGAGTGAGGTCATACAACAGATCAATCAAGATTGCGCCCTGCGCGTGCGCATCTCGTGCTGCCAGCATTAACGCATCATTGATCCAAAGAGCGCCAAGAAAAACGAGTACATCGCCTTGTTGAACCTTGACGGGTACTGCGGTGCCCGCCCGCGCGATTGCTGCATCTGCGGCTAACGCCAATTCGTCTCTGGTGGCGTCACTTCCTGCTCGCGCACCTCTTTGAATTAAGAGATGGTGCTCGGTATGGGTGAGTTGAACGAAGACCCCTCTGCCACGATCCAGCAGAACTGGGTGAGCGATGACTTCGGACTTAATTTCAAGCAGTGGGGTGGTCTCGGCGATGACTCGCTGAACCCCAGAAACGGATTCCCGGCGCTGCAGAAATTCGACGAGGTCAGTGACGTCGATCAGCAGGGCGGACACCTCAGGGAGCCTAGCGGTAGCAGCGCTTTCTGTCGGGGCCCTGATAGCCAGCTCATGCGCCTAGGTACACCTGATTGTTGTCCATGCTTGCCCAAGCTTTCGCTTTGCTCCAGATTTATTTAGTACACTCGTATTCTATTACGAACCTGACATTCCCACCTGCGTGATGACTCATGAGATCTCGAAAGAAAGTGAAGGTTTCACTTGATGGACGTCGACCATTGGTCAGATGTGGGCAAGAAGCGTGTCACCACGCCACAAAGAGTCGCTGCCGCAGCGAGCTCCCTTGGTACTGAGATCGCAGGCCATCAACTCTCTGTCTTGCGTAAGTCCCGTGGACTCACACAGCGCCAAGTCGCAGAAATCATGGGTGTCTCACAACGCCGTGTCTCAGCCGTAGAGCGCGGTGACCTCGATCATTCCGAGATCAGCACACTTCGTTCATACATTGCTGCACTTGGCGGTCAGGTTCGCATCGTTGCCGAATTTGAAGAGGAGACAGCGCAGATCGCGTAGTCGATCTACTCCGCACTCATCATCATGAAATCCACCAAATTCCGCAGGCGTTCATCAGAGATCACCCTTGTCCTTGGTATCTGGGCAATGGTGATGTGGGGCGTGGGCGCCAAATGGTGGACGGGCTTCAATTCACCTGACTCCCAGTTTTCGGCCACCCTTGCAATATTTGGCCACACCGTTAACGACCGCGCTCTTGACGCTTCCTACTACTGGACCCGTCTTGGTTATCTGACTCCGGTACGTGGCCTGATCGAAATTTTTGGAACCTTTACCGGCTTTGCAATCTGGCGCGGTCTGATGCTTCTTCTCACCATTGCCTCCACCTATTGGATGGCTCGACGACTCACTGGTCGTGCGTTATCCGTAGCTCTGACCTTTTTTGTTGCTATGAACTCCATGGTGTTGAGCTACCTCGGCAACACCTACGCCACAGGTTCGGCGATGGCCGCATCCTTTGTGTTGTTTGCCCTTGGCACGTCGCGACTTAAGCCAACGCCGGGTCGCGGATATTTACTAGCTCAGCCAATCTTCGTTGGTCTCGTTTTCGGCTGGCTAGTCATGCTCAATCCGTACAACGCACTGCTTTCCGGATTCATCTGGTTAGCAATTCGGGTAGTTGCTTGGTGGGTTGATCGCGTTTCCTTGCTTGCACTGCTGCGTGAATTCTTACTGATCGCTCTTGGCTTTGTGGTCTCAATGATTGGCTTCCTACTTCTTGGACGCCAGATGTTCCCTGGCCTTAACTGGTTAGAGACGTATCGTTCGTGGACTTCGCGTCTTGATTTTGAAACCTACATAAGTGACACAAATATTTGGATGCGAGATGTTGCATTCTTAGTCTTGCTCGTTGCCTTACTCACTTGTGTATTTGCTTTCGCCTTGGTGCGCAATCGTTGGACTTTCGCTGCACTGGCTATCGCTTTGATGAATATTGCATTCACCTTGGTGTACATGAAACTGATTCCCGGGCCTTGGATAGAAGCACCGCATTACGCAGCCATGTGCTGGCCGGGCGCTCTTACTGCCATTGTGATCGCAATCGCGGCCATTTATGGTCACCGCCCTGTTGTCTTCGTCGGTTGGATATTCATTCTCGCGTTGATTGGTTTCATGGTGTGGTCTGGGCATTCAGATCGCATCTTCCCAATGAGTACCGGGTTATCAATTGTCTTGCTTTCTAGCGCCGTGGTATTTGTGACATTGCTGCTCTGTGCAACTCGAGGATCGCTTGTGGGGTGGCTTGCAGTGATGCTGGCACTCATTGTTCTAGGGCTTGCCTCACAGTTCCTGCAAAATGGGCGAGGCAACCTTGGTATCTATGGCCAATACCCAATGAATGCTGCCTACTTCGACTATCAAGTCGAAGACCTGATGAAATCAAACGTCATAGCCCAAGAGTTTGTCTTGGCTCACACCACACCTACTGATCGCATTGCGACCTGGACAGATCCAGATCGCCTCACTTCCACAATCGCAGCGATGCAACTTTGGGGGATATATAACAACGTTCCTGAAGGCGCTTCACTGTCATCTGACGGCGTGAATGTGCTTCGCGCTTTGCGGCCAACTGCACTGGCTCTTTATGCACCGCGGCGATCACAAATTGATGAGTTCTACTCATCTATCCCAGCAGCATTCGCGCCCAGTTCCTTGCAATGCACGCAGGTTCCTTACCTGGGTATCGGTTCACCCACTGCTTCAGTCTGTGTGACTCATCTACTTGCAATGTAGAGCGGAATAACGTCGTACACATGCTTCAGCGAACGAAAAATGTTCTTTGTGTGGTGCTTCAACCATTGCTGATTGCCAGAAAGCTGGGCAGCCGTATCTAGCCCCACTTGTTGCGTTGCACTAATGCGATAGTCAATAACTGGTGTCGTATCGATGACTAGCGCGTTTTGAGCTGCTGCAGCCAAACTCCACCACCGGTCATGAAGCCAACCTTTGGGCACGTTCAAGTATTGAAAATTCGCTGGCTTGATAGCACTTGCTCCACCAGTAGCCACTGAATGCCGCACGACGTAATGGAACTGCTGGCTCGCCCGCATGTCATTGAAATTCACCGGCACCGGAAACGTACTACGTAGGGTTTCTGGCATCACGGGATTTTCATCCGTTTTGATCACACCATCTGCTGCAACCATAATTGCGTTTGGGTTTTCGCTGAAAATCTTCAAATGTTGAGCGATGCGTCCTGCGTGCCAGACATCATCGTGGTCACCGAGCACCACGACCTCAGCGCCATTATTTTTTGCCTCGGTCACGCCCTGGAGAAAATTCTGAGCGATGCGAGTGTGCAGATCTTTGGCTTCAGAGCTACTCGCATGTATGACATATGAAATGCCAGAGGTAATTAATTGCTGCCGCACAATCTGCATCGTTTCATCTGTGGACTGATCGTCGATGATCACGATTCGATCAGGTAACTGAGTCTGAGCTTTCACGCTCTCAAGAGTCTCGGCGATGACTTCCGCAGAATTATGAGTCACAATGACGACTGCGACGTTCATTTCTTTTTGCTTTCCGCTAGCTTTTTTATCAGTGCTTCATATTGATCAGTCACCTGGTCCCATTGGTAATTCTCTTGAATACGCTTCTGGCTTTTCTCACGTAATTGTTGAAGTTTCTCATCTAGTGCACCGGTCTGAATTTCGTTAAAGAAGGCCGTGAGTTCGTCGGCGTCGGCCCAAAAGAGTGCTTGATCAGCGGTAACTTCTCGATTAAATTCCACGTCGTAGGCCAATACCGCTGCCCCAGCGCCCATCGCACGCAGCAAGCTTGGATTCGTGCCACCAACGCTGTGACCATGTATGTAGGTCACGGCATTTCCATAAAGTTGATCAAGAAGTTCCTGATTGTAGAGACCACCAGTGAAGTGAATGCGCGGGTCATTTGCCGCTGCACCGTGCACTGCATCCACGTACCACTGTGAGTACGGTGCACTACCCACAACCACGAGCGGTTTAGTCTCGTGACTCGCCTTGTAGGCATGCACGGCTTCTAGTACGTGATTTTCTGGCTCCAATCGAGCAACGATCAAGTGGTACTCACCTTTTTGGAGCTTGAGCTCAACCAACCGATTGCTTTGCGGATGAATCACCGGAGCCCCGTAGGAAATCACGGTGCATTCGCGCC
>Ga0209296_1001590_pt1 | contig 17174 bp, 18 predicted proteins | sample S_130206_EF_Meta_FD_187319 | JGI IMG/M metagenome (GOLD analysis project Ga0209296, IMG submission 187319) | Freshwater microbial communities from Lake Simoncouche, Canada to study carbon cycling - S_130206_EF_MetaG (SPAdes) (version 2) | ecosystem: Environmental > Aquatic > Freshwater > Lake ...
GAGTTGTCACTTTCTCCTGTGCGACTCTCGTAGGTCCGTCTAAAGGATGTGAAGTCTCTACCTTTGGTTGCTCTTTCGGTTTGATTTTTAACAAGTTGATTAGTGCTTTGAACATTATCGTTCTCCTCATGTAATTTAACAACATACCCATTTTTATACTTCATTACAGTACCATTTTTTGTATGGGCTTCTTTGGCAGCTGAACGGCGTAACAAAAATGTTCTGAGTTGACCATCTTTATCACGCATTAGTTTTACTTTTTTATCCGCTTCGTAAACCAATTCTTCACTAACATCTTTTGATTTGGTTCTCATTGAATTACTCGGTGAACCAGAAACGGGAATCGTTGTTTCTTTTGGTGCATCTTTTTGAATCTCTACAAGGTTGCCATGGACTGAACGATGTGTTACTTGACCATTTCTACCATATCTACCGAATCCATAATATTGTAAACCTAATTTACGAGCTTCTTCGGCTGTACCAGAATCTGGATGTGCAACCATTTCTGCGCCATCTTTTGGAACAGGTAGTGTATCTTTTTTATCTAATTCGTGTGCAACCCACATCTCAGCGGCAGGGTTACTTGGTGGTGAGGTAACAAAATCTTTGATGGTCTTATACAGATTCATCATCTCATCTTTTTTGGCCTTAACTATTTCTGGTGATGCTTGGCGTAAATCTTCAGAGTTATCAATCTCCATATATTTGTCACCAAACATCTTTGCGAGTTCGGGTCTTGATGCTTGAACAGAATCCCATTTCTCTTTACGAATTTCTTCTGGTACTGTTCTACCGCCTCGTTGGCCTCTTTCGATGTTTCTCTGTTTAGATACTTCATCTGCGGTGTTGACCATAAGCATTGAAGTATCGTAACCAACTTCTTCTAATCGGTCTTTAATCTTACGAATCTTTTCTGCATCATCACCAGTACCATTGATGATTAAACCATTACGACCTAGAAGTGCCAACTTTTGGCGCAACTCTGTCATAGATTTCGCTTTACCCCTAACAATATCTCGTTTCTCTGCTTCTGATGCAGGCATTGTTTTATCGAGGTCGTTTTTGTCCATCAAAAACTCTAATGCTTTATCAGAATTAATTTCAGTTAATCCGTGACCCGCAAGTGTATTATCTAACACATAATCTTTACCAGAACCTGGACCACCTGCTAAGAATACTGCTTTGAAAATTGCTTGGTCGTGAACACCTTCAACAAGTAGTTCTTCAAAATCTAAATTGATATCTTCATGGACACCCATGCCTCTACGAACATCGTTATACATGTCTTTAGCATGTGAATCTGTCATCTTCGATGGCACACCTTTACGAAACTCTTTGTAGTTTCCTTTGCCTGCATGTTCACGCATTTTACTTGCAGACATGCCTTCTACACCTTCGGCATCAGGGTCTCTATCGCCAGCAGAATGGACTTCAATCTTTTTAAAGTTAAAGTGTCCGTGTGGACCTTTTACGCCATTGTATTTGTGGAGAAGTTTGTGATATTCATCAGCACGGTCAGAACCACCAACCATGTGAAAATGTGTAACGCCTTGTTTGTGTAACTTAGCGGCATGTGCCAAAAAGTTAGGTGACTCTTTGTCGGATGCAGTTACATTCACACCAGGAAATGCTCGCTTGGCGTGTTTTAATTTTTGTGCAGATGTAAGGGGATTTTTCTTGGCGTCTTGCGAATGTGACACCACAATATGTGCGGTACCGCCAACTTTGTCGGCGATATCTTTGACTTTATTGACTAGTTTTTCATGGCCGGCCGTAATCGGATTCATTCGACCAAATGCCATGACGGCATGTTTTTCTTTCTGCTCTTGCAGAAACTCGCTGAATTTCATTTTTCTCCGCCTCTACAGCAGTTAATTTATCATTTAATGTGGTATTTATAATTAAATGAGGCTTAGAATATCATCGACTGTGTTTTTAATTAAATGATTTTGAATGACATGTTGATAAGCATATTCTACTTTATTGCCATCCCGATTGAAATTCTGCAATAAAGGTATCAATTCTTCTTCGGTATCATAGACTTGCCCATAGTCGGCAAGTAACTTAGCACCAGCAATATTCCTAGATATCCATGGCGTCTTATTAATCATTGACTCCAGAATGACTAGACCAAACCCCTCCGCATCGGAGTTCATTACATAACAGTCTGCATCAACAATCGCATTTTTAATGTCCTTAGGGTCTTCCACCATTAACGGTATAACATTCTCTGAGGCATGTGGCATGATACCGAATCGATTATCATACCCGGTAGTAACAAGAATTGCATCTTTAAGGTCTGCCTTACGAAACGCATTGGCAAGTTCAATCATCTTTTTGTTTGGCCAGTAACCACCGCAAGATAGAAACATTTTCTTATCTTTTGGAATCTTATACTTGTCTTTAAACTTACCTTCTTCACCAATACAATCTGTTGGTGAAATGCCATGAATAACTTTGTGTGATTTATATTCAACACCATGTTTCACGACATGTTCCCAATCTTCTGGTGCAGAACAACCAATATACTTCACATCTTTAAGTGCTTGTAAACAGACAGAACTTTCGGATGGTTTAATCAGCATATAAAGCATAGGTGATTCAATTCTACTTGCATTGGACAATACAAAGTTTTGAACACCAACATCACCACCATGAACTACAATCAAGTCTTTATCTTGTAAATCATTGGCATCAGAGGATACTCTAACACCATTTAAATGACCTTTGTGTTCACCTGCAATAACAGTAACATCATGGTGTCTTTGCACACATTCTTCTGCCATCTGTTGAACATAGTATTCTGAACCACCAGGAAAAGGTGCATATCGATGCACAACAAAACATATCTTAGCCATTTTTTTGACACACAATCTTTAAAATAGATTCTCTTGCAGGTTCTGGATTACGCAAATCGGGAACTCTTTCAACATTTGTAAATCCATTTTTCTCTAATAAATTTTTCAATGCATCGAAATCGAATCCGTTAACATGTCCCATACCTGCCATTTTATATTCTTCTTTGTTATGGAAACCACCAAACCAATATGACATGGCGTTCTTCCATGGGTCATCAGTAGGGTTCAACCAATCAACATTGGCCTTTTCTTTCCAATCACCTTTGACAATTCTTTCTGTAATCCAACGAAAATCTGGCACAACAACTTCAAATGTTGCACCTGGTTTCAAAATACGATTGACTTCTGTGAGAACACGGTCTACATCAAAAACATAAATGTGTTCTACTACATCACCCATGTATGCCTTTTCAAAAGTATTATCTTCAAAAGGGTATGGTGTCTCCAACAAATCATGTTGGCAGTTTACAGTTGGCCATGGATGCAAGTCCATACGAACATGTGCATCTGGTTTTGGCCATGGGCCTGATCCAATATCAATAATCATCTTCGTTCAATGTCCTCTTCAACACACTTGTTACCCCATTGTACCTCAATAATCTGTAAAGGTTTATCAGATTCATTTGCAAGTCTATGCCATACACCTGTTGGAATATTAATATGGTTGTGTTTGAGTAAATCTATTCTACGAGCAGAAGATGCTCTTTCTTCATAGAGAACGCCTTGTCCTTCTACAACATGCCAGTATTCATTTCTGTATGTGTGTTTCTGCATACTCAATGAAAGACCTGGATTTACAGTTAGTTCTTTAACTTTTGTAGTCGGTGTTTCATACAACACACGATAGTAACCCCAAGGTCGATTTGTTTTATTCTCAAAGTAGTTGTCAATAATCCATGATGATGAATTCATTTTGTGACTACCACCCACACCAAATTCAAATCTCAGATTTCTATCAGTTACATCTTGTTCTGCGGTATTGCCTGTGCTACGGTCACCGCCGTTTGCAAAAATCAACTCTGCATCAGGGAATAAGTTGCGTGTAACATCAATAGCAAGTCTTGCGGTATCATCATCGTCATTGAATTCGATTACATGGTCAACCATTTTCAAATTCATAACAATCTTACATCTTTCATACCATGACATAAATGGTCGTCCTTTTTTACGAGACAACCATGCATCTGAATTTAATCCAACAATAAGTTTATCTCCAAGTGCTTTTGCGGCATTGAAGTATGCGATATGACCTGAATGAATTGGGTCAAAACCACCAGTTACAATAACGACTTTCATAATTTTATTCCATCATTTCTATTGTGTTCAGTTCTAATATGTTGTGCAATAATATGCATCAACGCTTGATGACAATCTTCAACAATACCATAATTATCTTCTTGCACATGTAAAACATAATCTGCAAGTTCTGCGGCTTTACCACCATCAAAACCTACAAACGCAATAGTTTCCATGTTCAACTCTTTGGCCTTCTTAATTGCATTGACAATGTTGGGAGAATTGCCACTTGCTGAGATTGCCACAAGAATATTTCCTGCACTACCTTTCATACTTAGTTGAAAGGAAAATACATCATCATAACCTATATCATTTGCAATTGCAGTAAGAATAGAACCAGATGTAAGTGGTTGAATCTTGGGTCTCAATAGTGCATCATAGTGAACACCTTTCGCATGGTCACAATGAAAATGGTCACTCATTGTAAGAGAACCTCCGTTACCACATACAAAAACTTCTATTCTTTTTCTGTATGCAAGGTCTAACAACTCAAATACTTTTTGTAATTGTTCTTTATTGACTGATTCTAATCCCGCATTAATACGATTTGCGTAATTAGACAGTCGTTGATTTATTAATAATGTTTGTGACATACCAATTATAAGCCTCTTTTAATCCATCAATTAACTCTACTTTAGGTTTCCATCCTAAAGACAAAATCTTACTGTTATCGGTAAGTTTGTTCATAGTTCCATCAGGTCTACTGATATCATACACAATTTCACCTTTAAAGTCAAGCGCTTGTGCGGCAATAGTTACGAACTGTGCGATTGGTATATCGAAACCAGGACTGATGTTTACGAAATTCTGCATTGGTTGTGTTACAGAATCCCATTTCTCTTTATCTACATTCATTACATGGATACATGCATCTGCCATATCATCAACATAGAGGAATTCTCTGCGTGGTTTACCTGTTCCCCATACCATGAAATGAGCATCACCATTTTGTTTTGCACGATGAATTCGTTGAATCACACCTGCGGCCAAGTGACCATTTTCTTCATCATAGTTATCACCAGGTCCATATAAGTTACATGGCAATACTGAACGATAATCAACACCATACTGGCGATTGTAACTCTCACACATTTTGATGCCTGCCATTTTGGCAAGTGCATATGGTTCGTTAGTTGGTTCTAACATACCAGTCATAATTTGGTGTTCGTGAATTGGGTTTTCTGCAAACTTAGGATAAACACAAGTTGAACCCAACATCAACAGTTTTTTAATGCCACTCTCATAAGCCGCATTAATGACATTCGTTTGAATCATAAGATTCTTATAAATGAATTCACCAGGATGATTATTGTTACCAATAATACCACCTACTTTGGCCGCAGCCATATAGACTTGGTCAATCTTATTACTTGCAAAAAAGTCTTTAACTGCTTGTTGATTAGTTAAATCTAATTCACTATGCGTTTTGGTGATGATATCGTTATGTCCCAAATCTTTAAGGCGTCTGACAATGGCAGAACCTACTAACCCACGGTGACCCGCAACAAAAATCTTCATATTATACCTCTTGGTCTTGATAATCGTGATAAATTAATTGACTGCCTAAAAATTCAAAATCAATAGGAACTTCTCGCAGCTTCAATGCTTCTGCAACACTCTTTTGTTTTTCTGGTGGTGTGAGAAACATCATAAAACCGCCACCACCCGCACCCAATAGTTTTCCACCTACTGCGCCGTTTTCAATACCTTTTTGATAGATATTGTCGATATCACTATTTGTGATAGTTTTCTCAATGGTCTTTTTATGTTCCCATTGTGTATGCATTAATGCACCCAACTCATTCATTTTGTTTGGGTTATTAGAAAATAAAATTTTTTCTGCTTCGTCTGTAATTTCTTTTACAATTTTCAAATCGATACTTTTCTTTTCGATGTTCTCAATTTTCTTATGTGCAATATCAGAAGCATTTCTCAATTGTTCAGTAAAAAACACTTGAACCCATGATTCCAATTCTTTAATTGTTTCTTTCTTCACATGCAATGGTGAACACATAAACTCGGATTTACCACCAAAATTGATTCGATTGAAACCACCAAATGCGGCTGCAACTTGGTCTTGAGAACCAACAGACTCACGGAGAATATTTTGTTCTAAATTAATAGAACTCAATGCAAGGTCTCTTTTTGTCAACTGTTTGTTTTGTAATACAGAAAGACCATGTAATAGTCCTACCGTAAAACTAGAACTTGATCCAACACCAGTGCGATTAGGCAAATCGCCATGATGAGTAATATCGAGTCCATCAGTAAAGCCCATATAGTTAATTGCTTCACGGATAACAGGAACTTGAATATCTTCAATTGAATTTGTTTCTTGTCTATCATAGTATCTGATTCTATATTTGTAATCGAAGATAGGTGGTAATTTTCTTAGAACAAGAAATGAATACTTGTTAATCGTAGTAGAAATTACCGAACCGCCGTGTTCACGATACCATGCGGGATAGTCTGTGCTACCACCAAAGAATGAAATACGATATGGTGTTCTAATAATAATCATATACTTTTATCAACCTCATAGTCATATATTGATTTATGCACCCAAATATCATCAACATGATAAGCACCGCCGTTTGCATGAATCTCTGCTGCCAAAACATAACCTCTTGCGGCAAGATATGCTCTTGATGGATCACGAATCGAAAATCGTTCTTTGTCGTTTAAATCACCACCATAGTCAACTTCAAATGCAATCACACCAAAAGTATAATTTGTATCCATTACTTTGAGTAATGATTCCCATGTTGCGGTGTTTGGGTCAATATCGATTGATAGAAAATCAATAAAATCAGGTGCATTATTATCTGCAAGAATTTTTGCATAATCAACTTTCGTTGCATCTTCGTTATACATTACTGTATTAGGTCGATGTTCTGCCCATGGTGAGGCAAAGTCAACATTCATTTCAACTGCAATGCCACGATAGTCTCTTTCTTTTTCAAAAAAGTAGGAGTTATTCCAATGTTCATAATAACTCGCACCAATATCTACAAAGAAACCATTTCGTTTACCTTTGAGAAACTTATCTGCAATCTCATCTTGTTTAAATTCAGAACTCATCGAATAACAAACTTTCCGTTTTGTTCTGCAACCATTTCACGCCAGTAATTCAACAAATCTTCCATAGTTTGTTGATAAGGAATTTCTGGTTTCCAACCTGTGTGCAATCTAAACTTTTCTGTATTAGGTACTTGCAAGTCTGCATCAATTGGTCGCAATCTAGCAGGGTCGGTTTCAATTCTAATCTTTTCTTTCATTGGTGACATAGACAATAGAGTATTCAATACATCTGAAATTTCACATGTAAAAGTACCACCAATGTTATAATATGCACCACGAATAGGGTTGTGTGTCAACAACATATAATAGGCACGAACTGCATCACGCACATCTGCAATAGTTCTTAGTGACTTTAAGTTACCAACTTTGATAACTGGTTCAATATAACCTGCCTCTGCCATTGCAATCTGTTTTGCAAATGTCGATTCTGCAAATACATCACCACGGCGAGGACCTGTATGAGTAAACATACGAGTTGTCTGCACATTCATATTGTATGCTTCTGCGTAGAAACGACCAACTAAGTCTGTTCCACATTTTGAGATAGCATAAGGTGATGCAGGATGAAAATTACATTCTTCATCGATTGGAAGTTTATCTTGTGGTACACGACCAAAAACTTCTGATGAGGCACATACATGAATGTGTGCTTCTGGTGCCCACTTCTTCAATGAATCTAGTAGTCTTACTGTTCCTTGAACATTGACATTTAGTGTTTCGATTGGCGAATCAAAACTTGTTTTAGGAAAACTTTGGGCCGCCAAATGGAAAACATAATCAGGCCTGTTTTCTTTGATTGCTGTGTCAATCGATATTCCATCATTTAAATCTCCGTAAACAAGTTTCACCCTGTCCATATTGTTAATGTTCTCTATTAAATTTTTAATATTGGCAAGTGGACTTCTCCAACGAATAAGTCCAACAATGTCCCAATCGGTATTTTCAATTAGATACTCTGCAAGGTGAGAACCCACCATGCCAGTAATACCAGTAATAAACGCAACCTTCTTCATATCATCTCCACGGCAGTAATCATATCTTTAATTCTATTCACATAGGTGTGTTTGTCTTTAACCTTTTTCATTTGATTTAGAATAAGGTCTTTTGTTTTTGGATTATTTTGCATTTCTTGTGCAACATAAAACAAGTCTTTTGGATTATCTGCATATGCAACTTCTTGGTCAAAGAAGTCATAAGTCTCTTTTGAATTAGTTAAGCACAATGCACCATAACTAATATTTTTAATTGACCTACAAGATATGTATCCATTCGCCAGGTGATTTCTTGGTCGAACATCTAATGGCAAATACGATTGAATAACTGCACTACGCATTTGTTCTACTGTCAATGGGTTTTGCCATGGTGAATTATAAACAAATGGAAGTTTATTCTTCTCACATTCATCGATAAATGGTTTGAACATTTCTTGATTATCTTCCCTGATTGTACCACCAAAGAAAGCAAATTTAGGTTCATTGAATGGTGTCAAACGAGTTTCAAAATCAATTTCATTTGGTAACAAATCAGTCGCCCAAATAGAATAGAATGTATCATAGTCAGAACCTTTTTCAAAGAAAGAAGTACCTTCATTAATTGGTGTGTATTTTTCTTTTTCGAATTTATATGCATAGTTTTTATCTTCTACGCCATCGACACCCCAATTATTTGCAAATCTAAAGTCAATCAATCGACCTACTTTACCAACATACATTGATGCACCAGGATTTCCTTCAACAGGTCCTTTGTTACCAATGTAGTGTATCAGATAGGTTGATGTTGGTCGCAATGGCAGTTTATTACTGATACCATTTGCAAAGACCAACCATTGTTCAGAAATGATTAATGCATTATCAAAGAATTCGTCAGGTAAGTTATGACGATTATCTAACCAATATGTTGGATAACCTAGATACTCAGCTGCACGAACACAGGCATCATGGACAAATGCATGGGTGTGACCAGTATCAAACATCGCACCCCATACAATTATTTTATCGTGCTTCATTTAATTAAATACCATGCATTATTTTCAACTGTATTAATTTTTGTCTCTGGTTTGTCTTTAAAGAACTCTTTCAATGCATTATGAACAGAAGTCAAATTGATATCGTGTCCAGCAAATACACCGCCAGTTTTAACCAGTGGCCAATAATCAATCAAATCTTTTAATGTAGTTTCGTAACTATGGTCGCCGTCAATGAAAACAAAATCTAAACTATCTTCTTTCATATTGAAGGCTGCATTTTCACTAGTATCAAAAATAAATTCAATCTTATCTTTGTATGGTTCTAGTCGTTCAATACACCTGCGTTTAGTTTCTGCTTGTCTATCTTCAGTAACTCTTGTGCCATCCCAATCAACGAATGATGGGTAGTTGTCAATTGCATATATCTTTTTGATATTTGGTATCTTTTTAATCCATAATTCAGTTGTGAATCCGTGGCAGACACCAATCTCACAACCAATCAAGTCACCTTCTAGTTTTGAAATAGGTTCTACAAGACCACGACCAGAAATGTTCGTATCTTGTTCACCATATTCAACTTGTTTTTGAACCCACTCTACCGCATCCAAATGGTCGTATGGGTCACGGGTTTGTGCTTCTTGTCGCATTAAGTTTTGCGTTGTGTCAATGATAAATTCTTCACTCATATTTTTTCTCTATAATTTCTTTCCACTCGGGAACACGGTCATATTGATGAACAATAGCAAATGGTTTGCCAGTGCTTGTGCATACTACATTATCTACTAAAATTGGAGAATTTTCAACCAGCCGAGTAGCATATTTACCTGCAATTTGTGGACCAGTTGTACCAAGTTGTGCGGCATATCCATCTTCACTCATTGCAAAGTTTGTGATATCTTTAAATGGTTTCATGTTCAATAAGATATTCAAGGCAGCTTGGTCGGGACCACCACCGCCTTCTGTCCAATGACTTGTGCCATTACACATCATGTAGATATTAAGAAACACATCAAGCATAGTGTCAAACTTGCCTGAGATTGTACCTGCATTGTAGATTAGATTGTCTTTGGTGTGGTCTTGTAATAAGGCACCAAAAGCTTTGAACATGTTATGTGTTCCCCATTCTTCATCTCTGTAATAAATGGATTCACAAGCAACATTGATTTCTTTGTCACCAATGTTTTCTTCTAACCACTTTGATGGGTTAGTTTGAAAGATAACATCTTTAACATCGGTGGTAATAATATATCGGTATTGTCCTTGAAGTTTCTTTAGGAAATACCACATGTGTAGGAATCTCTCAACGACAATTGAGAATTCTTCTTTGTAAACAAAACGCTTATTGGTTTCGTCTTTACCTAAGGCGAGAACGGTGTAATTTCTTTTGACAAGTTCTTCTACTGTTTCATATGAAACATTGTAACAGACCATGGCTTTTACGCCATCAAATCCGCATCTGTCTAAAGAATTAACCCATGGTTTAATCTTTTCAAAATCATAACCAGTGATACAACCAACCACTATATCCTTCATAATAACTCCAATCAAAAAATGATATATTTACTTTTTATTTACATAGTCTGTAAATGATTTTACTTTTTGTCCTGGTGAATTTTTCTGATATTTCTTTCTGAGTTTATCAGTTCCTTCTTCACCCGCACCATGTTCTTCATGCACACTCTTATGTAGTTTAACGCCAGTAACATCTTGAACCATGTCCCATGCTTCTTTATTCTTCTTGCCTTTAACAAGAGAATCAAACTTCTTCTTTTGTTCTGGTGTTGCCTTTTTTTGAAACTTAATTAATTCCATAATACCAATATTACCAGAATAAGATGCCTCATACATCTCAATGTATTCTTTAAACTCTTTCATCTTAACCTCTTGTGAGTGCTAAAATCTTTTGTATCTGCGCTTCTACAAGCGTCTTACGATTAGGCCAATAGATGTATTCTTTATCAGAAGTTTTTAGAAGTTTTGTGAAGAAAGGTAAAACTAGTTTTTCAACTTGTTCTAATCTAATCTTAAATTCTTCTGCGGTGTCAGCAGTATCAGAAATTACTTTGTTGTATTCTTCTTCAGATACGGCAGAGAATCCAAAATCATCGTCACCATATTCTGCAAGAATTTTATTTATATCGTATGCCATTACTTACTCCAGTTTTTCTGTGCAGTAAAATTCAAATGACTGAATTCAAGTCTATCAACTAACTTAACTGCGTTACCTTTTAATCTATCTACTGCAACAAAACCTTCGGGATTCGTAACTTTAAATCCATCTTCTGTTTGGACAAAGGTACTTGTTACTTGTCTCATCTGTTGCAATTTTTTGATAATCATATTCTTTGCATCGACCATGCCATTCTGCATATCAAAGATTCTGATTAAGTCCATTGAATTGTTACGGAGAGTTCGCATGATTTCATTTTTAATCATGGTTTTATCTCTCTTTGTTTTTTCCATTTTTGCAGAAGAAATATCTTTGTTTAATTTTTCTTCAACCCACTTCAACAACTCTCTTGTGTGAGCATTTGTATTTGTAATCTTCTGACCTTCACGCACTTTGGTGTTGTTGAAAGTCTTAATGTATTCTCTAACAGTATCATTTGATGATATTCTATTAATAGCCAATGAATTGGTTTGCTTGAATAGTGAACCTACATTAGATAGAATAGAAGTAATTGATTTTGTTTCTTCTTCTGTGAATGATGCAGTACCAGATGCATCAGTAAAATATGCATCACGGAACCAAACATCTTTGGTCGTTGTTAAATTCTTAATATCGATGTTGAATGATGCCTTCATGTCAGCGAATGTTTTGCCTGTGTATGAAGTATGAAACACCACACCTAATTGTGCAGCCAACATAGATTTTGCAAGTTTAGATTCAGAAGGTACAGCATAGACTAATGTATTTGGTTGAAATGTAATGTAGTTTTCACCATCAAGTGTTTTTTGTGTTATATCACCTTTTGCAAACATCATATCACCTTGCAGAACACCTTTGATGCCAAGTTTTGGAAGATATCTTAGTGCAACTTTAAGTTTTACATTAAGACCCTCACCTGGATGGTTCTTGTCAATATCAGCATCGGTGTAATTCAACTTTGCATTTGCATTGAACACACCTTTTGTACCAACAAAGAACTGACCATTGTCTGGATTAACACCACAAAAGATTGCAGGTGAACCATCCCATTTTGTTGTAACATTTACTTTTGATTGCGAATGACCGGCAAGCATATCTCTCAATGATTGTAAGAAGTTAATTGCATCTCTAGCACCTGCAACACCACGATTGAGAATCTCATCCTCAATATGTTCTAGGTGAAGGTTTGCGCCTTCTTTTTTTGCTTCGGTTAAATATTCTCTGAATTTCATTAGTATATCTTTAAAAATGGTCCGTTTTTTCCGCCAAATTCTTTTTTGGCACCATAGTATAATGTTTTTAACCACTCATCCATCATACCTTTTTGTTCAATTAAAACCCAACAATATGCCCATCTCAAACCAATTAACTTAGATGAGAATCTTCCTGCGGAACTTCTAGTCTTTTCTTCGGCTATAATTGCGTTCTTAATTACTTCTTCAGGACCTGTTGTCTCTTTATTTCCCATTTTAACTTTTAAACCACCTAAGTCAATTGGTTTTCCTGCAACTTTATATTTCTGTAAACCTTTGATATATTCAATCCAATATTTAATATTCTCTTTTGTCCACTTACCTGGTGGGTCAATATTAGGGTCTTTAGATGCAGATGCAGGTCTTGGTAAATTTGCTTTACGCAAAAACGAATCAAGTGCTTCTGAAGATACTTTTCCTAATTTTGCACCACCAGAACGACCTTTAGGTGTTAAATCTGTTTGCACTAAATTTCGTGCAACTGAATACTGGAAGTTACGAGCCTGTCCGTGAATTTCTTCTTCACCAACTTTAAAATCAAATGCAAATTCACCTGTATCAAATTCATTATCATTCTTATGTCCAAAATCCAATAAACATTTTACTGAACCTGGCACAACTTTAAAATCTAGTGACTTACCTTTACCACCTGCATTTGCAGGTTCTGCTTTGGCCGCTTGTGTAGATTTCTTAATAGCCTTTAAAGATACGGGTAACATGTCTAAATTTGCCATACAAACTCGCATGTAATCATTCAATGCTAAAAGGTTTGCATCTTTATCTGGACTAGATGTTAGTGAAGTAATCTTCTTTTCAATCTCTGTTCTTTTTCTTGCTTTAACCATGTAAATATCGGCAGGATCCCAACGGTCTTTAACTGATACTCCACATTTTGATTTTGCAACACCTTCAATCCAAGGCATAAATCCATCGTCACGGGAGTATTCATAACCTTTCTCACGACCAATATACTTCTTCAATGCCATGGCTTGTTTAGCATAAGAATCCATCCAATCATTATTGACATTTGGATAAACTTTTTTTACTGCTTTTGACAATTCTGCAAAATCTTTCTGAGGGTCTTTATTCTTTTCGATAATTAATTCGAAATAGACTCTTGACCCATTTTCCTGTTTAGCAGTTTCTATCGCATTACCGGCCATTTAATACTCCATATGTTTAATGAAGTATTTATACTAACAGGATTACCTGATAATGTCAAGTTCTTTTTCGCCTGTCCAAACTTCTATCTCGGAGCGCAGCCTGTTCTCAGACTTGAGTGTATCATATCTGGTCGTTGATTTCTTCTTCCACCACTCTATAATCGATTCCAAATGAAACTTATCATAGTTCTCCTTGTCTGGAATTAACTTGTCTGTTCTTCCCATAACAACATCGGTAAAGTTACTGTAACCATAGTTTGAGGCATAGTATCGTTTCTTTTCTGTCAACGACAAGGCGTTCTCAATAGTCTTTGCGAACTTTTCACCTTCTGGTGTGCCTTTGAGTGCCGCTTTAGTCATTGCAATAATTGTATTTGAAATCTTCATCTTACGGGAAGAAGCATCTTCTGGTACAAAAACACCAATTGCAGTTTCAACATACTGTTTCAAATCTTCATATGGTTTGCCATGCATCATTGGAATGAAATTACTATCTGTTAGACCTTTGAATCTAAGGTAAGGTTTCATGCCATCATATTGTGATGATGACTTAGAACTACCATATAATGAAGTTGTCTCAAATAAACAAGTATTCATCTTATACTTTTTGTTCAACATTTCTTTAATCTCATGTGAACAACAGATAGCGGCAAGCAACTTACCACCAAGGTAGTTGAAACCAAATGGTTGACTTGGCACAATCACGAAACCCATAATTGATGTGTGATTAAATGCCTTAGATGATTCTGGTGTCTGTGTAAAGACACCTTGTAACATTTCATTGCGTGGTTTCATATTAATCACAGGAGAACCTAGACGAATGAAACCGACCCACTTCTTAGTTTTCTTTTCTAATACTGCCAATCGTAAACAACGACCGGGAATACTAGTCATGTTAGAGTGACTTGAAATCATATTCAGATAAATGTCCCAAGTATCTTGCGGCAGTTCAACCAATTCAAAATCCATATCTTTTGGATGAATACTGAAATCACTAAACAAATCATCTTCAGGTCCCATGCCAAACAAGGCAGTAGGTCTTTCTGAAAGACTATTCAGTTTTTGGTCACGAATGTAGTCATCGATTCTTTCGAACCTATCAAAGTAATCTGAGAATACTTTTGCACAATGTATGGCTTGTTCTTTCGACAAACTCATACTTTTAAGTCTCCAAACTTATTGTTCAATTTTCGTTCTCGATTACCAAATGTGTTTAATGGTTGTGTGTCATCATCGTGACCTTTGTCAATGATTTCATCTTGTGCTGATTGTTCGGCATCATACAGTCTCATTTTTGCACGGTCAATGCCGACAACAAATCGTTTGTAATAATTTGGGTCACTATAACGATTCTTCAATTGTTTAATAAGAATCTGATTTAAACCTTCAAGTTCTTCATTCGTTACAAGAGCAAACATAAAGTCGGCAGTTGCAGGCAAACCAAAAGATTCTGATGTATCTTCAAGACCAGGATCCGAATTACTGAAACCAGACCTTGTTGTTTGTGTTGCAGAAACAACTGGCAATGCAAACTCAACGGCAAGACCACGGAGTTCTTCTGCAATCGATTTGATATAGGTGTAACTGTTTACATTGCCACCTGGTTTAATACGAGCAGAGGCACAGATATTCAAGTAATCAATAAAAATGATTTGTGGTTTGAAATTCTTCTTCAAGTGCAATTCATTCAACAAGGCACGGAAGTGTAGTGTCGAAGCAGAAGCAGTTGGATATTCTTTGATGATTAGTTTACCATGTGTCTTAGATTTTAATGATTCGAACTTTCTTTCATAATCTTCTTTACTGATTGTATGAAGTTCATTCAAATCAATATTCAATAAGTTGGCATCGATACGCTCAGCGATTCTTTCTTCTGCCATTTCCATTGTGATATACAATACATTATGACCTTGAGATAAACAACCTGCTGCCACATGGCACATGAATAACGATTTACCAACACCAGTACCTGCAAGTGCAATGTTTAATGTCTTTGTTGGCAGACCACCTTTAGTAATCTTATTGAGAATGTCGATATCGAAACGAATACGAGATTCTACTTTGTGATAGAAATCATAACGAGATTCAAAATCTTGTGTGTAATCGTGGCCAACATTACTATCAAAAGAAACACCAAGTGCATCTGCAAGAAGTTGTGGAATCTCACCTTTAGCTTTCTTGCCATCTTTGTCATCTAGGATGCCAACAGATTCCATGATTGCATTGTAGATGGCCTTGTCTTGGCAAAACTTTTCAGTCTGCTCAGTCAACCATGCCATTTCAGGCACATCATCTTTTTCTTGTGTGATTTCTTTGAGTAATTCAACCGAATCTCTTACTTGCGGTTCAGTAAGATTTTTCTTTTCGGTGATATTGATTACAAGCGCTTCGTGTGTTGGAAGGTTTTTGTATTTGTTTACAAAATCAAACACTTCTTTGAACACCAACTTTTCAGCTGGGTCAGAGAAGTATTCTGCTTTTATAAAAGGTAAAACTTTTCGTGTAAATGCCTCATTATACACCAAATTTTTGAGTATTGTTTTTTCCAGTCTGTTCATTATCTAATTTCTTCATTAATACTTCTGTTAAAATCTCACCCATAATTGTAACAAAATTTGCATCTTCATGCAACTCTGTTAGTGTATATTTACCTGGATGAATGATTGAATATCCGAATTGTAATCTACCAAATTCGCCTTCTTCAACAACTCTTGCTTCTTGGTAATGATAAAGAACACCTTCATACTCACCTTGCAGTATTTCTATACCTGTTGCCTGGCGATTATCGATTGATTCATAATCAAACAACCGATAATCTTTAAACTCTTTAAGCATCCTCGGGTTCTTCTTCCAAAACTGAATTTTCTCCCATAATGTTGCCATATGCGATACCATATTTTGCATTTACGAATTCCTTAAACGATTCGTTTTTAAGTAACGGTTGCCAAAATTCATCCGTTTGTGTAGCATCAAAGCGAACCTTGTCACCAATTTCTCCAGTTTTCTGGTCAATCTTTGCATACCAACCTGGTGATGGTTTAGATACAAACTTACCCTCAATCGCAATGTCGACCAAGCCAGAATACTTTTGAATACCACCATCGAAGGAGACCGAAATAGGAATTTTAGATTTCTCTTTAACATAACGAGATTTCTCCACATTAATAATAAAATTGTATCCCACAATCTCTGTGCCTTCTTTTTCTTGTTGGCGACCTAGAATGTAGATGTTGTCAGCAGAGTAGTATGAACCTGTACCACCACCAACAATTGCTTTAGGGAACATTCCAATTTCCATATAAGTGTGATTCACAACAATCATTGGAATGTCTTTGATATTCAAGTGTGGTGTCACCATTCTAAACAATGATTTAACTTGTTTAGCACGGCTCATATCTGCAACAGATT
>Ga0209296_1001592_pt1 | contig 17155 bp, 16 predicted proteins | sample S_130206_EF_Meta_FD_187319 | JGI IMG/M metagenome (GOLD analysis project Ga0209296, IMG submission 187319) | Freshwater microbial communities from Lake Simoncouche, Canada to study carbon cycling - S_130206_EF_MetaG (SPAdes) (version 2) | ecosystem: Environmental > Aquatic > Freshwater > Lake ...
AGAGCACGTCTGAAGGGTAGTTGGCGAGGCGCTTGACGTCAAGCTCCTTGCGCTTTAACCTCAAAGCCAACTGCGGGCCCACGATGTAGCTGAGCTGCACACGGTCACCGTCCACTGCGAGTGCGATGTTCACCTTTTCTTCCCGACCCATCTCTGTGATGAGCCAGTTGAGTTTCATTTTGTAGTACCTGCGGAACACGTCATTTTCCCAGGAGGCGTCCTGACCCATCTCACGGGTCGTGTGGACTGCCCAATTGAGTATGCTTATTTCGGCATTCCGACTGATGGCGCCTGGGCCGAGCTTGTCAGTAAAGACGCGGCGGGCATACTCGCGGATGGAGTGGTTCATTGTTTTAACCACCCGTTTTAAGGGCACCACTTGACTCTCACAAGACACGTTTTTTCGTCACACCCACATAAAAGGCAAACTCGTCTTTTTATTATGTATCCAATGATTGCGTGTGTGACGTATGGTCGCGAGCCAACATTCAACACATGTCACAGGTGCGCCGAGCGAAATCTGATCAAAGCTCTCGTTCTGGAAGCCGGACGCCAAGGGGTCCACCCTTCGTGTCTAGCTCGCTGGATCCACAGAAAGTATGGGGATGTTGTAGTGCGGAGGGATCGCGGCGACGGTACCATGGGCACTTCTATACCCTGTGTCGTCTGTCGCAAGGTGCTTGATAGATTCTCAATTCAATGGAGGGCTCATATTGGTGATATATGGTTCCGAAGTACAGACCCCGATGCACCCAAGTCTAGGCCTACAAATAGACAGATCAGGTATTTAAACTTCCGACCGTGAAATTAATCTAGACAAAGAGTAATGGGTTTCACCCAGTCCATAACCTCAATTGGATTAGGTGGCATCATGGCGTGGTTGATCCTGTCCTTTTTTCAGGCGAAAAAGACGGTGTCATATTACACACAGCTCAGACCTTGGCCACTTGAGGAGGATAACAGCAATCTTGCACTGGTCGGCGTTGGTCTCGCATCCGCCAAGCCCAAGTCTAGTGTCATGGATGCTACACCTTCTTCGCCACAGGTCATGATCATGGAGCCGTCTCCGATGGTTGAAGAAGCGCCGTCACCCCTTCCAGCAATGGCACCTGAGGTTGTTCATATTGCAGTCCCCACCTACCCGGCTCCAGTAGCATCAAGTCCCATGGAGTCGGCTCCTTCACCAATGTCAATGGCCGCGGCTCCAGCTCCTATGGGCAGCCCTCTGACGATTACGCCGGCTCCTTCCCCTTCCGCTTAATTCCAAGAGCATTTTCAAGCTTTGACGTGGCTCTGACGAGAGGCTTGTTCCTCTTGAGACGCAGAGTGTCTGTTTCAGTTGATGAATTCTCAATAGCTTTGAGCCGCTCACCGCCACCTGAAGGAGCGTGCATGACGTTTTCGCATGCACCACGAACCTCACCGCCAACTACAGGCAAGTAGCGCTTTTCGTACGGATAATAAATTTGAGGAGGCTCCACCGCCCCTCCGAAAGACCTGAACTCCTCTATAGTCATGGTTCCCCCGAAGCATTTGAGAATGTCACGCTTCGGTGCAGCCCATAGAGGATAGTGTCTGCCTAGAGCACGAAGACGCATCATCGCCAGCAAGGACTGGATCTCACCGGACCGCGCCGTTTTCATGTCAAGAGCATAAGCCTTGGCGCACTGCCACGAGCAAAAATTGCCAATAGTCTGGAAAATATTGCGTCGGTCGTCATATTTGATTGGCAAATGAATGCAAGGCTTTTGAGGGAGGGCATGAACGCACCACCAACAAATAAGACCTTCTAAGTTCTCCTTGGGAGGTTCCGTGGGTAAAGGCACCGCCGGCGCCTTTGGTGCCGTTCTTAACGCATGTCTCGCGTCTGTGACCCTCTTTTTCTCGGCACAGATCATCTTTTATTTAAAAACCTGAACGTCTTTAATAATATATGATCCTGTCAATTGATTGTGGAATTAAGAATCTTGCAATGTGTCTAATAGATCCAGTTACTAAGAAAATTCATCAATGGGACGTGTCGGGTATACCCCCAAAGCACGCCGACGGTATTTTCCCATGTATGGTTCGGCACCTGAACGAAAAGCCGTGGATCCTAGAGGCGCGCACGGTCGTGATTGAAAAGCAGCCAGACCGTAATCGTGGTATGAAATCAATTGAAAATTTGCTGCATACATATTTCCTCATCAAGGAAAAAGACGTGGTGATATGGGACGCGCGTCACAAGATTCCTGACGTGGCTGGTGCGGGCAAGGCGCGGTACACGCAGCGAAAGAAGGCGTCAATTGAGCGCGCCCGCAAGTTTATTGAGGATGGGAACGCCAACTGGATTGGCTTTTTTGACGCGCACAAAAAGAAGGACGACCTTGCAGACACGGTGATGCAGGCTCTGTCTTTCATAGACAAGCGACCGGATGCGCCTGCTGAAAAAGAGACCAAGGTTCAGAAACCTCGCAAGCCTACGGATAACCAGATACAAACAAAGTATTCAAAGGCGAATCTTGCTTACCTGGTCAAGACCAATGCCAAGCAGGATGCGCGGTTCAAGAAGGACCTCGCACGATATTATAGATCAATTGATGAATTGAAAGTTGAGTTTGGGATTTGAAACGTGTTTCAAATCAACATAAGCTTCTGGTGACCGACGCGAACGGTCGTGTCAATGTAGATCTGGTGGCCAGCAGCCTGCAGGGACCGGCAGAACGCCACGTCCTCTGAGTTCATATCCGTCAGGTCACCGATGCGCTGCAGGTCGTTCCAGAACCACGGATACTTGAGATCCTCAACAACACCCTTGCGAATCATCATCCAGCCCATACCCGTGTATGCGACGGGTACGTACTGCGGTGCACCGGTAAGCTCGTCGGGGCTCATGAACTTGAAAGTGCCATTTTTGGTGAAAAAGTCCTCATCCCACTCCTTGACGGTGGCGAGGTGCTGCAGATCCTCCATCATATACAGACCGGCCGTCACGTCGTGTGGGCTCTCCAGAAGGTTGAAAAAGTCCTCAGGCTTGAAAACCACATCAGAGTCAATCCACATCATGACGTCATAGTCCACCGCTCCCTGGAACGGCTTCTGGTCAGCGCCCTTCAGAACGTCACCCCCCAGACACTTGGCGCGCGCAAAGTGCACGACGCTTGCATACTGCTGGGAGATCATAACCTGGTGGCCACGGCTGGAAGCCTGCATCAGGAGATCTGACCAGGCGAGCAGGAACTCACGCGAGTACTGGCGACCGGGCATGCAGAAGACAACCTTCACCATTTATATATTACGAGTCGGATTTCTTAAAGTAAAAAAATAGTTTGTAATATAAATGGCGCGAGTAGGCGACGACGCCGTGCGTGCCCTCGTACGCTCCGACACCAGACTCGCGAGTCAACTCGCGGAAACGGCGTCGCAATCAGCAGCGGCGGCGGTTAGGTCAGCAACGACTACGGCCGGCAAGAACGCTGCGAAAAATGCCATGAGTAGTTCTTTAAGAAACGTAAATCCGGCTACACTTGCTCAAAGTACGGACGATGCGGCTCGTCTCGCGAGTAATCAAAAATCTGCTTTGAAAAATGAAAATCCGGCAGCAGTGGCAACCTCTGAAAAAAGCACCATCGACGCCGCCGCCAATCGTGCGGCGGGGGCTGAAAATGTCGTCAAGACCAAGTTTAATTTATCAACAGGGACGGTCCTCGCAGGTGTAGGACTTACCGCTTATATGACTTACACATTAGTCACATGGCAAGGTACAGACGGTAAAACAATTACAATTACCAATGTGAAACGTCTGGACTCACAAAGAGTCCAGATATCATACAATCCACCGAGTAATTTAGGGTTTTCTATACGTGTGAACGACACGCTAGACTTTTCAGGGTGCTCAAGCTCGCGTTGCACCGTCCCTGCACTCAGCAATGGCGAACGCGTTGATAGTCTGATTGACGATCATAACTTGATTATTTTAAAGAGCATAGCAGATCCGAATGCAGCACCGGCAGGAACGCCATCCTCCACTTCGCCATCTGGTGCACCTGTACCGGCCGTACCGGCCGCACTTTCAGGATCATGGGGAAGCGCAGTGGTCCATTCGTCTTTTTCAAATCAATTTGTTGGAGGCGTTTCAGACACGGCGGGCGTTGTGTTTGATTCTGCTGCAGAAGTAGTGGATGCTGGAGTGAACGCCGCAGCACCGGTTGCTGCGAATGCACTCACCCAAGCGGGTAACGTTGCTGTTGCTGGACTGAACGCCTTGGGACCAGTTGCTGCAGCGGCAGGGGGCGCTGCAAAGGGTGCATTTTGTAGTATAGTACCTTTTGTATGTGATACTACATTTTTGTGGATATGTGCAGCCGTGTGCATTTTCCTAATAGTTGGTGGAGGGGCATTTATGCTAATTTCTAAAAAAAAATAGTAAAGTATATTAGATGGCGCGTGGTGGCGCCGCAGCCCTATTTTTAGGGTTTATAGGATTTGTAGTTATTGTGATATCAATCATTTTCTTATCACAAAAACAGTCCACGAGCCCGGCGCCCGCTCAGGTGGTTCGTCAGGTGCCCGCTCCGGCTCCAGAACCAATAGATTTGCCGTCTTTGTCCACCGCTCCAGCGCCAGCTCCGGTTCAAGCTCCAGCTCCAGCTCCAGCGCCTTTGGTATTTGGTTCAATCACTCCACGTGGGCCTGCGCCTGCGCCTGCACCGATTATCCAACAGGTGTTCACAACCACGCCTCCCCCGCCTCCATATGACACGCCATTGGACATGTTGCTTAATTTTTTGAACGGAATTCCTGACATGCTTTTGTCTAGACAAAATCTAGTCCTAGCCATAGCCGACTTGATTATCAATAAGGAAAAGAGTATGGTTTATGATCTTGTGAAAGGGATGTTTCAAAGAGTTGCTAGATTGCCCGCACTGGCTAGCAGAATTTCAGCAAGTATAGAACGCCGCGTGGCTGCACGTACAGCGACCGGGGCAATAAGAGGTAAGTTCAAATTCATGTCGTTATTTGAACGCGCACGCCTCGGTCTCAGTTGGGGCAAGACGGCTTCTAAACTGGGTGAAGACACGTCTGCAAAGCTCGCCAAGGAAGCGGGTACGCGTATCAATGTTGCGGAAGTTTTAGGCAGAGCGGCTGCACAGTCAGCTCGTGCAACAGTATCCGCGGGCAAGTTTGCTGGCAGTTTAGCGAAGGGAGTAGTGACGGACCCTTTGATGGTTGTAGCGGTGACAGGGATGGCACTTGATATGACAGACCCCCTAAAATTTGCACAGATTACACAGACTTCTGATATGTTAGTTGAACGCAATGATCAACTAAAAGCAACTGCAGAAATAACCGTTGATTGTAGCGCAAACCCTTTTGGCCCCAAGTGTCCACCCTCTCCCGAAGCCGCACCAGCCCCAGGTCCCGCGCCACCACCGAAGGCGGGGCGCTTCCCACGGTTTATGGGACCCCATGATCTCATGTCCGTAGAAGCGATGTTTGCAGATTTAGCGACGAACATTTATTCACTTGTCGGTGATCCATCCGATCCCAAGGGTGGATTGAAAACAACTATTGATATGATTCCTTCGTCAACTTACTTGGATGTGAAAAACTCACTCACAGCCCTTTATAATTCAATAGATCTTACAAACCCATCAGTTGATGGTGCACTGTCACCTTTTATATACACGAGCCCAGCATCACAGACCATAGTTCAAAACGCGATAAATACCCTCAAGTCCAAACCCAAAACAACGATACTTGATGTTATTATTAATCGTCTGGAAATTATATTTTTAATGCAAGGAATAGTATCAGATTACATAGCACAAATAAGAGGTAACAATTATGGAGACATTACTCTAGCAGATTTTCAACAACTAACCATGACTCCGCTCTCAGATGCTGTTATAGATAAACTGACTGATGCAATGCTTGACTTTAATTGTGTGCAAAACGGAGGACTTGTTATCAACCCAGGAAACGGGTATGACGCTCATACGTGCACTTGGGCCACCAAGGAGGACTGTCACGGTGCGTTCCCATGGGCGCTCAAGGACGGTACGGTTATTAATGACGCCACACAACGAACGAAAGACATGATGTGTATGACAACGTGCCCCGCACCTTGTCCCGCGGGTTCACCCGCACCCTGTCCGCCACCCGTACCTTGCCCAGCGCCGTCGCCATGCGCCGCCATTTCAGATCCCAGTAAGATTGATTTGACTTATACAGAGTGGAGAAACAAGGATTGGTTTTCAAAGGCGAATTGGATATCTAGCAATCCTGCGTGGAACGCAGCTTTGGATCAGAATGCCATACCAAGTGGTGGGGCGTGTATTGCGGCTGATGCAGGATTCCACTCGTTTTGTGACGACCCAATCACGACTGGGTCCAACACTCTTAATGTGGGGGGTACTGCAAATAACGTGTACATTCGTGAAACTGGGACGTGCGTCAACTCTGAGAAAATGTGCGCCATCAAGGGTGTCTCTTATGATTGGAACATGAGTGCATCCAAATTGGGTGGGGGTAACGTGGAAGGATCTAATTATCCTTCATGTTATCGTAGCACAAGTCAGCAGATTGCGGCTGATATTTTCGGTAATACACTAACTGCTTTAGCTGTACAGGGAGGCATTAAACCTTCGGTTATTGATTCAGGAAACTCTACAGTTGATGCAGTAGTCTCGGCGACGGTGAACGCAGCCTTTGTAATGCCTATAGTTGCAATCGTTGAAGCTCCACAAACTGCACAGGCGCTCAATACAGTGCTTACAGGGGGGCAGTATTGTCCGGGTGGCCCGGGTGGAGCGTGCTCGGGAGATGCTTTATGTACAGCTTCTACTACATACAGAAATGCAGGTCGCACAAAGTATTTTGACGCCGGTGGCGGGAAGTTCAATTGCTGTAAACCAACACAAACTATTGATTCTCAAGGAAATTGCATTGACCCGTGCAGAGCTGATCAAGTTCGCGATGTTTCCGGTAAGTGCGTGTGTGGAGGATCAAAACCTATAGATTTTGGAACTTACTGTGGTACGACGGCAAACTGCCCGGCGTGCACGGGTGGAAAAGTCCACGGTGTTGCGTACAACTGCTCTTGTGAGTGTCCAGCTGGTTATTATGACGACAATGGCACATGCCGTATTCAGGGGTCGTGTCCACCTGGTAAAATGTACACCGGCACGGGCAGGCCAGCGTCCGCGAGTGACTGTGTGACGGCGTGTTCGGGTGCCACACCAGTGTGGAACCCGGATACGCAGACGTGCGTTGCGGCCACTTCTTGCCCTACAAGCAAGCCTTACGCAAGCCCGCCAACTGATAGAATATCTGGTACAGGAACTACAAACGTAAGTTTCTGCAGTACTGGATGTGAAGGCACTATTAACGGTGCGGCGGCGTTCGCGGACGAAACAACAAGGACGTGCGTGGGCAGCTGCCCTTCAGGAACTACTATAGATTACTTGACCAAAAAATGCGTTGGTCAAGGAGCTTGCCCTCCTGCCAAACCTTGGTACGATATAAACGCCACGACGTGTTTAAATGATACAGAGTTGAGTTTATTTGGTTCGGCCAAGTATCAAAGTGTTGGTTCAAACCCTGGTAAATTGGGTGTGTGTGCACAGGGTAAGAAGAAGAATACAGGAACCACCGGTGGTTTGTGCGTTCCTGTATCCTCGGGAGAGAAGGATCAAATGACGGACGTCATAGGCAATTATGGCTGGAATATTCTTGGATTTGGTAACGATACTGCCGCGTCCGCTTACTGTAGCGCGAATGGAGGAGCTTTAATGAGTCCGAAAACGTGCGGTACGTGTGGTTCTGGACAATACGTGAACCCAAGCACTGGTCAATGCACAGCATGCCCTGTAGACACTTATAAATTGGGTAATGGTTGGAAGTTGTCCGATTGTCTTGCGTGTCCGTCTGGGACTAGTACATACTCTGGTACCGGTAAAACAAACTCATCCGCGTGTATATCAACAGCTCCATGTCCAACCGGTCAAACAAGAGATTCTAGTGGTACTTGTATAATAACTTCATGCCCGGCTGGTCAACAAAAGAATTCTTTAGGAAACTACTGCGAACCTTGTCCAGTAGGTACGTACAAAACCGACACGAGTCTCAATTCTTGTACTGGATGTCCATCTGGGTTAACGACGGCATCCACTGGTTCATCGGCTTCATCGGCGTGTGTTACACCCGCATCTCTAAATACAGGTTCATACACTGTTTATGACAATTCTTTCATAAACACAAGCGCCGGTATGAACGTAGTGGGGGTTTCCGTTGGAGGTTCCCAGTGGACTACAACTACTCTGAACGGGTGCAAGAGTGCATGCCAAAATGCCTCGGCGTGTGGAGGTTTTACGAGAGGTAATGCTTATGCCGATACTGACAATGCCTACTGCGGTTTTTACACAGCTGATGCAGTTACTAATCGTAGAATAGCAAATCAATATAACAAAGTTTACAAAAAGAATTAACGAGGTGCAGGTGACACCGGGGAAGTGGCCGTGACGTTCCGGATATTCCACTCCGCGAAAGCCTTGGTAAGCGCGCATGAGTAATCGTTGTACTTGTTTGATATGGTAACGAGCTGATCCTTTGTTTGTTTTTGGTCAATTGCAGCCGTCAGTGCCGCTTTCATTTCATTCGCAATTTGCTGAGTCTGCGTCTGGAAGCTCGTTTTGACGGCGTTCGGGTCGGTCCCCGTGAACGGGGTCATGGTGAAGTCCGACTTTTGAGTTCCGAAAAACTTTGTGAAAATAAAGAAAGCCACGAGACCGACTATCAGGCCTATCAAAAAGTCCTTGGACATCATGTTATTATTAGCGCAAGAAAATTAAGAGGATTATGCAGCACAAAATGCACGACAGGCAGCACACAGCCCCTCCAAGCGCCGACCACTGCTGCCAAGGCTTTGGCAATTTCTCAGCAAAAAAGGCGGCGACGAAAGGCAGGTTGTCAACCCAACTTCCTGGACTAGGTGCTGGGCTAGTCGCTGGAGAGCTCATATAAAACTAAGTGATATTAAAAATAGATGAAGGCGATCGTCCACACACCCTACTACGACTGGGACGGTCGCAAATATATGGAATTTTTAATTGAAAATAGAGTTGTTCGGGTAAAAATTCCATGGAGATACGGAAGGGTCATGTGTCGTGTTGAAGGTCTGAGGCCTGTCCAAGAATTTAAGAAGGGTGAACAATTTCAGATTGAAATTCAAAAGAAGGTTTGGGATGGCATAGAGTATTGGATCTTGAATAGTGTCAAGGAATGCTCACAAGAAATGGATACATAATTTCTCCTGAAAATTCCAAGGATATAAAGCGTGAGCTCACTGTAAGACCAGTGACGAATGAGGCCATTGGGATCCCCGCCCCCTCCTTCAAAGTTTTCAGGCCCGTCAAACAGGACTCCGGCCGCACAGAGTCTTCGACTCTGGTCGTTCCCCGCTATTATGGCATCGGGAAGTTCGGGCCGCCCGCCCGGGAATCACGTCCTGATTATGTTCGGGCTCCTGGGATTGTTTTCACTGGACACCTCCGAGAAGCGACGCGACAGACAGAAGCCTTTGCAGCTGGAGTCAAAGCCTTTGAAGAACAGGGAGGGGGTGTTTTGTCGCTCCCATGCGGCTATGGTAAGTGTTTGGGGAAAGACACTCCCGTGATGATGTTTGATGGCACCATAAGAAAGGTACAGGACATCAAAGTTGGGGAACAGATCATGGGAGATGACTCCACTTCAAGAAAGGTGCTGTCAACATGTACAGGAACAGAGCAGCTCTATAAGATTGTACCGACAAAGGGTGATACATACGTCGTGAATGAGTCTCATATTTTGTCTCTTAAATATGTTCAAACCCGCAACAAAAAACATGGCGAAATTTTAGATATTTCTGTACTGGATTATCTCAACACATCGCATGACTTTAAACATAATGAAGTAAGAGGGTACAGAGTTCCTATTTCATTTTCTACAAAGGAAGTACCGTTAGATCCGTACATGGTTGGGTATTGGTTGGGTGACGGCAACTCCGATTCGCCGCGTATATCATCTCAAGATTCTACGGTTCTCCATTACTTTCATAGAAATCTAGGAAAGTATGACTTGTATTTGGACTATATATCACAATATGATTATAGAATAAGGGGAACAAAACCAAATTATTTCTTCAAAACTCTAAGAGATTTGAATTTAGTTGGAAATAAGCATGTACCATTAATATACAAGTGCAACTCACGTGAAGTACGTCTTCAAATCCTTGCAGGTCTGATTGATTCGGATGGTTCAGCTCATCGGGGTGGATGGGATTTTTGTCAAAAAAATGAGAAACTTTTTGATGATGTTTTATTCCTTGCGCGATCACTTGGGTTTGCTTGTTATAAACAAAAATGCATCAAGACGTGTACCAACGCCCCTGGTGGTCCTAAAATTGGCAATTATTTCAGGTGTTCTATTTCAGGTGCTGGAATTGAGGATGTGCCATGTAAGATTCATCGTAAACGTCTAGAATCCAGAGAACAAATTAAGAATGTTTTAAATGTAGGAATCAAAGTTCAAAAGTTAGGTATTGGCGAATATTTTGGTTTTGAAATTGATGGAAACCGTAGATTCGTTCTTGGTGATTTTACGGTGACCCATAACACGACCGTCGCCCTGGCTTTTTCGGCACATCTAAAGGCCCGTACGATGATTGTCGTACACAAGGAGTTTCTTGCAAACCAGTGGGTTGAAAAGATTAAAGAGTTTTGTCCGGGTGCGACGATTGGGCGTGTTCAGGGTGACACGTTTGATATTGAAAAGGATTTCGTCATAGCTATGATCCAGACTATGTGTGGGCGTGCGATGTCATCGACGCCCGGGCCGCGGGAGTTTGATAAAAAGGCTTTTGACTCTATAGGCCTCTTGATAGTGGATGAGGCCCACCACATAGGTGCTCCAGCCTTTTCACAATTTATGTTCAAAATATGTCCCAAGTTTACTCTCGGACTGACTGCGACGCCAGAACGCAAAGACGGACTTACGAGGATCCTGTACTGGTTCCTCGGCCCAGAATTTTTCAGAATTGAAAGGACAAATCAGGGGACAACACAGGTCGTTACTCTGCGCTACACGGATCCGGGCGGCGTCTTTCAGACCGCGCCCCCTGTAACGCGCTTTGGGAAGCTCAACATGGCTGGGATGGTCAACATCGTCACTGAACTGGAGGCCAGGAACGTCCTTATCGTCAAAACGGTCAATGAGGCGCTTGACAACAATAGGCGTGTACTTGTGTTGAGTGACCGGCGTGAACATTGCTTTGTATTACAAAATATGATTGGCTCTAAGGCGAAGCTCTACATAGGTGGTATGAAGGAAGAGGACCTTGCCGAGTCGGCCAAGTCCCCCGTCGTGGTTGCAACGTTTCAGTTGGCCCATGAAGGCCTGGATATTCCGGTACTAGATACCGTTATTCTCTCCACACCCAAGTCTGATATCAAACAGTCTATCGGCCGCGTCATGCGTGAGACGGCCGGTAAGCTGAACAACCCTTTGATTTATGACATTGCAGACCAGTGGTCCGTATTTTTCAGCATGTACGCAAAGCGCTTGAGGGTCTATCGTGAAGGCGGGTTTGAAATTGAGGGCGAACCTGAAAAGCCTCCAGACGTTTTCGGGCGGGGGAAGTGTATAGTAATGACTTAGTCTATAAAAATGCGAAACCAGCCCCGCCAAGTATAATTAATAACAAAAGAACCCACCAGTACCAGTCAATTCCAATAAATTTAAAGGAACTTTCTGATGGAGAAGGAACTGTTACGGGTACGGGTGCGAGAACAGGAGATGGCACGGGTGCGAGAACAGGAGATGGCACGGGTGCGAGAACAGGAGATGGCACGGGCGCTGAAAAGGGTGCGAAATCAGGAGACTGCACGGGCGCTGAAAAGGGTGCGAAATCAGGAGACTGCACGGGCGCTGAAAAGGGTGTGAGAACAGGAGATGGTACAGGCGCTGAAAAGAGTGCGAGATCAGGCGATGGCACGGGTTGCGGGCATGTACTAGCACATGCCGTGACTGGGGGTGGGCAATCTGGGTCAACCCGTGGAGGACATGAACAGTAATTACAAGTTGGTGCAGGTCTATATACCTTTGTACGAGCTGGCGTGTTCGCACATACCATAAGCCTTGCTGTAAACGCCCGTCCTTCTGCAAGTTCCTGATCTGTTAGGTCACTTGTTCTAAAACATATATTGAAATTATCTAAAGGCGCCCCGAATGCATAGGGTCTGGTGACGTAACCCGGCGGGCACGCAGCACCTAATGGCAAACTTTTCATAAACCCATTTTTCGTAAATGAAACAGCTATATCCATGTTCGCTTCACACCCTGGATAAAGAAATTCATACAAATCCAATATTCCCTTGTCAAACAAAGGTCCTACGGGTGCGGGAAGAGGAACTGGTTCAGGAGGAGGCGCTACGGGTGCGGGTACATCAACAGATGTGGAACTCAGTGAATATTGTGACCAATAAGTTGGAAGAGTTCTTACATCTATATATCCTGGCTGACATACACGAGTCGGATCGCATATTCTACACCCTGGTGAGTTGATGTTCTGTATATCAGGTCGCATGCAAATAGCCCGACAACATGGGGGGCCGGCTCGCCCAACCATCTATTATGTTTATATATTTTAGTTGGAAAAGCCTCCAGACGTTTTCGGACGGGGGAAGTGTCTTATTGACCATATAGCATGAACATCGCGGATCCCGCGCCACCAACGAACAGAATCACGACAATTACAATAAGAACAATTGCCCACATGGGTAGTTCAGATTGCACTGGACCAGGTCCGGGTGCAGGCGTCAATATAGGTGATGGGGCGAGAACCGGTGCCTGAGTGGGTGCCTGAGAGGGTGTAATTGGAGTACCCGGTGTGAACGCAACTGGGCAAACCGGACAAGCCGTGATTCGAGGCGGGCATCCTAAGTCAACGCGACCAGACCCTGGCGGGCATTTACAATATTCGCAAACTAGAGGTCGTGCGGGCGCCGATGGACTACGTGATACACACGTTGCAAGTGAATTTATGGCCGGTGCAAGAACGGACAGCTCCGCGGGCGTCGGTGGCGTGTTACGGCCGCAGATTGTATTCATAGTATTTATAGGAAATCCATCTGAACCATTATTAGGTGCGGGGTTGTAACCAGCTGGGCACTGCTGGCCTAAAGGAACACTTTTCAAAATTCCAGTTTGTTTTGCTACACGTGCATAGTCTTGGTTTGCGCTACACCCTGGTACCGCAAAGTTCATAAAGTCCAAAATACCTTGATCAATTGCAGCCATTTATTTTCTTCCCATATTTTAAATGGATATTGTTCCAGGTGAAATTACCAGCATGGCTTATACCGCTCAGGTCCGCATCAACAATGCGATTGAGAAGGACCTGATAGGCATCGCGACCGTCAAGCCGTGCACATGCGCCGGCTATCAGAGCTCTCCAGTTTACAATATTGATCGTTAAATCATTTTCGCAGAGAATCCATGAGTCCCATGACAATCACACCAGCCACAAAGAACATCACGATGTAATTGCATTCGGTGTTGTCTGAGGTTGGCATATTATTAGGAAGAGACGGTATATACACGGGTGGTACAGGGTCACCACCGAATGGTGCATATGATAATGTAATCATCTCCTGATTTTATACGGGAAAATTATTATACTCTAAAGTGACACCTCCTTCTTCTTGCTCTTGGGACCGCGCTTCTTCTTGTCGCCCTCAAACGTAACCTGGCGAGTATCGGGGTCGCCCTCGTCAACGGACACGATGTCGGACACCGACTCGGTCTCAGCTTGGCGACCAGGGCGCGTCATCTGTGCTGGGGGCGGGCCCATCATATTCATGAGCGACCCAAAGTCCATACCGGGTCCACGCATTTCACGCGGGCCTCCAGGCTGCTGGGGAGCCGGCTGCGTACGCTGAACGGCGTCCATCATGTTCTGCATCAGCCCGGGGTTCTGCTGCATCACCTGAGTCACGTTGGGTACAGCCGCCTTGAACATGCTGTTGGTCAGGTGGAACATCATAGCAGAGCCTCCGACCATCATAATCAGCTTCACCTCTGGTGCCACCTGTACCTTCGTCTTGTACTTGTTGTACAGCTCCTCAAACACACCGTCATAGTCGTCAACGTTCTCCATCACGTTCTGAGACCAGCCATTGAGCTCCAGGTCAAAGGGATCAAACTTGTCGTTCAAAAACTCCAGGCCGGTGATGCAAGCAATCATCATACGGCGCTGGAACTTGATGGAGCGATCAACCTCAATGCCATAGGTCATACGCTTGTACTCAGTACGAATCTCCTCAATATCAGAGTAAATCGTCATACGCTGGCTGGACTGAATACCCTTTTTGTTCAGACGGGTAATTTTGTTCAGTAAATCAGCCTTCTCATCCTCAATGGACTTGTAGCCCTCAGAAGGTGTCTGGGCCCCAGAACCCTGAAAGCCCTCCTGCTGCTGACCCTCCTCGCCCTCGTACTCGTCATCCTCCTCACCACCGTCAAACTCCTCTGGAGGAGGCACAGGAGGAGCTGTACGCTTCATGGGGTTCATGAACATATCCAGACCCTCATCTGGAGAGGGGGCTGGCGCCACAGGACCAGGAGCACGCTTGGCAAACGGACTCGGCCGGGAAGGCTTGGGTTTCACAGGAACCCTCCGGCTATCAGGGGCGACGATAGAAATCTCATCCAGGATCTTGGACTCGTCATCATCCATCTTCATCACTTGACCGTCGTTCATATCAAACGAAAACTCCATATCTACGATCTTTAAAGAAAAGTGATTCTTGGCTTTAACGCAAAAAAAATATCCGTAAAAATCAAATGGCATTCAAGATTGGAAAAATGTTAGTTCACGCTGTGATCGTTGGTCTGCTCCTGGCTATCCTGGTCATCCTGGTCCAGGGCCGTGGCTCCACCAGCACGTACGAGCCCTCCCCCCTGGTGACCGTTGCAGGCCCCAACGCCTCCTCAGACCCAGCAAGCATCTTCGCGATCAAGCCCTCCCTGTCCTGTGTGGCGGGCCCTTCGGAGACGGCTGACTACTACAGCAGCGGGCTGACCCCAGGGGGTCTGTGCGGTGGCTCCGAGTATGTCCGTGATCAGCAGCGCGATTACGCCATCGCTTCCGGCGTTGGCGGTTCCCTGCTGGAGAAGTAAGGGCAAAAAACATCTGTATTAAATAATAATGAGCGAATGCGACAAGTACGAGGTGTACACGCTCAAAATTGATTCAAAATTCGCCCCTGCCAACAATTCGTTCATTGGGTACATCAACACCCCATTGAGAAATGTTGTCAAAGCCGAACTTCTGTCTGCGAGTATCTCAGCAAACGCGGTGACGTCAAACGTCATTTATGTCTATGCTATGGAACTTGACTCCAAGTTCAACGATCGCATGGACGTCCAGACGGCCATCACCTCTTTCCAAAGCAACACCATGGCCACCCCACAGACGTCCAATATTGGTCCAAACTTGTCTGGCACATTTTCCAATGTGAATCAGATGCGTACATCACTTGCCTGTATTCCCACTGATCAGACTCTTCTCCGAACAATATTCACCATAAATGGATACTGGGATGCAGTGACCGAATATATAGAGCCAATCCGTCAGATTCAGCAGCTCACTATTTCATTGTATAACGAAACTGGCGGTCTCTTGACGGTCGGCGGCCCGACTTTCCTGACCCTGCGACTCACATGTTCCAAACCAAATAGATGCCTCTATTAGATGGGGGACATCTTAGTCTACGTTGATTCTAACAACAGGAATCAATCTATATTTCCAAATTCAAATTCATATACTCTGCACCTGACGACGCCTATCCTCAACATATCAAAGGTTGAGGTTCTTACGGCCATGTTGCCAGACGTGTACACGTCACAGTATCTGACTTTGGATATCCAAGAACTCAGGACCCCCAAAAACCTCGTAGCCTCTGCACTCACTCTTGCAGACACGTACGCCACAAACGCAGGGAACACGTCGGCCATTCACAACTTGTCTGTGCCAAACTCCAACGCTTTTTACGGGTCGTTTGCTGTGGTCCCCGTCAAGGCGGCGACGTCACTCGCTTCAAATGCCTCTACATATACAAACACAGCCTACATTTACAATAATGAATTTTACAATGCAAATTATCGTATAAGCACTGAATTTGAATCAAGAATTGATAAGCTGGACAGACTGACCATTACTTGGCGCCAGTCAAATAACGGTGACGTGTTTGTTGACAAGGCTTTCAGCCCAGCGAGAGATCTTGGTAGGAACATGTTTATTCTACGTTTTCAGACAATCAATGTACCTGATGAACCAGAGAGAATACCAAGCCTCCCAGACCCTGTACCATGGGATTCTGGTGACAAAATGAAGATGTACCTTGTATTTGCGTTTGCAATTGCAGGTCTGCTTATTGTTGCCATTGCTCGTCCCCGTAAATAATTGCTTGATATGTATTAGATGTGCGACTCGATCGCAAACGGGGGACCCGTGTCCTTCACGTCAACTGGGGGTGGTGGATCCTGCCCCCCAGCCAACGTGATTATAGCATCAAACGTCCTTTCAACGAATGGAAACGTCATTGCAGGTAACGTCATCAGCCAAGATGGCACCTTTTACGGAAACCTCTATGTTGCTGGTCAACTTTACGGTAATATTAGTTACATTGTGTTGAATGTCGCTGGTACTGCAAACATATCGGTTTTGGAAGCGGGGTATATTACAGCAGGGTCAGCAAATCTGGGGAACCTTTACGTCACCAACTCGGTCACGACAACCAATGTGTTTTTTCAGAATGCAATTTTGCCCACAAATTTGCCAATTCTCAACACGGCCCAAGGAACATGGGGTTCTAGTGCCAACGTCTCACAGGTGACGGTAGATCAGTACGGCCGCGTCTCTGCAGCGGCGAATGTGGCCATCGCCTCATCTCAATGGACGACTATAAACGGTAATGTAGCCTACCAGAATGGTGTGTCTATAGGATCTCTGAGCAATCCCCCGAATGGTTCCAACCTCTATGTTCTTGGACTTGCGACATTTACAAACATTGCTGGAAACGGGTCCTCAATTTCTTCCCTAAATTCGTCAAACCTGGTGGGCAACGTAGCCAACGCG
>Ga0209296_1001594_pt1 | contig 17147 bp, 11 predicted proteins | sample S_130206_EF_Meta_FD_187319 | JGI IMG/M metagenome (GOLD analysis project Ga0209296, IMG submission 187319) | Freshwater microbial communities from Lake Simoncouche, Canada to study carbon cycling - S_130206_EF_MetaG (SPAdes) (version 2) | ecosystem: Environmental > Aquatic > Freshwater > Lake ...
GACCATAGCCGCCGTAGCCGCCAAATCCACCGTAATAGCCCCCGTAGTAGCCGTTGCCTGGCCACATGCCCATCCACGTGTAGTGTGGATTCTGGCCGCCAACCATGCCGTAGCCGAACATGCTGTAGTTGCGCGTCTGTCCGCCGCCGGTATAGCCACTGACGGGACCGCCGCCGTGCTCGTACTTGGCGTAACCATCGCGATCCTCATAGCGCTGGTATCCCGATGGATTTGAGTAGCGACCGTTTCCCGAGTCTTCATCGGAACGAACGATGCCACGAGCGCCGGTGTATCCGCTCAGTTCACCGTAGCCACGCTGACCGTTGGACCATGTGGAATCTCCGTTGGCAGATCCGTTGCGCTGATCCCAACCGCCGCCGTTCCACGTTCCACCGCGTGCGTATTGCGATGAATTCCGACCTGCGTTTCCAGGCTGTAATCCTTCGTTTCGATCAGCGTAATTCGTTTCACCGCGCGCGAACGCTCCACGCGGGCTGCCGTCGAAATTATGGTTTGGATCCGGGCGGAAGTCATCCATCGTTGATGATCGCGCGTTGGACGTTGCTGCAGTTGACCCGTCGCGTTCTTGGAATTGATCTGTAGCACGATTGTTGTTGGCCATCGCGTCCGCGTTACCGGCGTTGTTTGAAACTCCAGCGACAGCGTTCGCCGAACCATTGCCCGATGCCCTGCTCCACCCACCGTCTGCGCGCGCGAAACTCTGCGTTCCGCGCTGCTGCATGACCTGCCCATCACGGCTCGCGGACACATCATCATTGACACCGCCCGCGTGTCGCCACTGCGCTGCATTTGCGGTGGACGCAGCAGTGTTCGCCGCGGTGTTCGCCGCGGTGTTCCCCGCAGGTGCACCCGCCCCCGCGCGGGCGGATCCCGACTTCGTGAACTGACTGATGTCCCCCGCTGCAGCCGCGCGGTTGTAACTGCGCGCCGCATCACTCCACGCGCGTCGATATGCACCGCTCCAATGATTCATCCACCATCCATCAGTGCCGCGCCAACCCCATGGGTGATAGCCCCAATGCCACGATCCACCGTAGCCCATGCCCAATGCATAGCCAAGTCCAAAGGAGCGTCCTGGACCCCACCAACCGTTGCATGCCCAGGTCGGTGCGCATTGCAATCCGTACTCGCCCCAACCGGGCGCAGTCTCATACATCCAGCCGGCGTAGCCAAAATTCGGCCAACTTCCGTAAGTTCCGGGGTAACCCAAGTAATCATTGCCCGCAACGCCCGGCGCCGTCATGCCGGTTGTTGCGTATCCAGTTCCATAGGAAACGATTCCGTTGTTTGCATAGCTATTCATATAGCCAGCCGTGAAGCCAAAGGTCACCGTGTCGGCCGTTGAGCCCATGACGCGAACAAAGGTCACCCCGTATACCGGCGAACTCGGCGGCATCACATACATCAACTGCGGGACGGCATCGCACAAGACCCACGGTCCGGTGGCGGCGTCGGAAGTGAACCACGCTGCATCTTGGCACAGGTAGTACGAACCCTCGCAGAGAATGAGTGGCGAACTGGCGTTGGGTGCCCAACTCAAACTCGTTCCATCAATAGCTACGAAACGTGCAGGACCGCCGATCGTGGAGAGCGATGCCTTGGCCTTCGATCGATCCAGCGTCGCGACATGCGGAACAGACTGCTGATAAATCGCGTCATTTGCTGCAGATGTTCCCGGCACTGCTGCCAAGACATTGCCCCATGTGCCCTTTGGATCAATCGATGCAAAAGATGTCGGAAGGGCTGATGGTTTGAGATAGCTCCACGGGCCGTTCATCAGATCACCGCTTGTGAACCAACGGCCAGATGCAAGCAGATACCACGTGTTGGATGCCGTAGCGGTGAAGAGGTCGCAATTCGCGTTTGAAATTGCAAAGAGCCCGTCTGCTACCTGCGCTAAGTTGGGTGCGCCATTGATCGAAACAAGGCACAGCGGACTGGTGCTGACGACGATTTCCGGCACTTGACTGGTTGCCGTGGCAGTTGACGCAGCCGATCCAGCAACAGCCATACTTGACCCATCCGCTTGCACGGCGGCGGTGCTGCGCGGCAACGCTGCATTGATGGCGTTCGCCACCGAATCAACGGGCGCAGCGCCACTCACGAAAGGCCCGTTGAAACTTGCAGCCTGCATCCAGGTGCTCGCGCCCACACGCGTGAACCATGTCTTGCTTGCGGAGTCGAATGCCAAGAGCGACGGCGTGTTCTGCGCAATGCCAACACCCGATCCGACATCACGAAGTACGGGCGCCCCGTCAAGGAGCAGCAACACGGCAGGATGATCAATGACTCGAATCACCGGCGCTGCATTTCCCATCGGCGCCGCGTCCGCCTGCAACGATGTCACTTGCATGTTCTCCAGCACCACTGAACGCTGAACAGTGAACGTTGCACTAGCGAGCATCTGTTGCAGAATCGCCGTAATGGCCGTGGAATCTTGGCTGCCTGCCAACTGCACGCGCGTCACTTGCATGCCGGAAACCTGAATGAGTCCAGCGGCAAGGTCATTATCCAGTGTGGCGCTGAAGAACATCGCTCCATAGGTGCGTTGTGCGCCAGGCGTTGCAATCCGGAAGGCCGCGCGACCGGTACTGGTCGTACCGATAATGGACTCAAACTGCGGGGTGTACAGGGTGTAGACCGAGCCGTTCACTGCCGCGACCTGCGGCCAGAATGTCTCCCCGTTGTCTTGATCAGGTGCGGGCGGCAGGTTGTCAGGATGGGTGAGCCCAGGTGCGATCGAGTACTCGCCAGAAACTTGCGCGCTGGCGTGGCCGACCGCCATGTACAGCATCGCAAAGGCAGTGGCGGCGGACAGATAGAAACGGTGCGTGGGGTTGCCCATCGCCTCATGGTATGTACCCACGGCGTGGATGACCGAGGGGAGGAATATCCTTGCAAATTCCTCAATTCATGACTGAAAATGGAAATTTTCCCTCGGGACTGGGTCATCGGAACATGGCGGGTCGGCCACTGGAACCGAGCGCATTCTTAACCGAATTAAGACAGTGCTCGACCATGAAACCACGAGAGTGCCAAGTAACTTCTTGGAGTCTTTGAGATGAATGTGAGCACACATGAGCGAACCAATCAAGTCAATCCCTGATGGAGTTGTTGTGGTTCTTACGGGCCGCCTCGATTCGAAGAACGCTGCTGAGACGCTCACCATGATTCGTGCGGTCATGAATCCCAGTGCGAAGCGGGTGGTCTTTGACCTCACCGCCTTGGTGTTTATGGCGTCAGCAGGTCTTGGCGTGCTTGTGCAATCGGCGGGACTCGCCAAGGCAAATGGTGGAAGCGTTCATCACTTTGGAGCCAGCCCAGCCATCATTCAGTTGCTGCGGATTGCCGGGTTGGGATCGGTGATCACGCCGTACCAAGTACAACCCGAGTCAACCAAGGCACCCGCTTGAACACGTCCGATCACTTGACGACATTTCCCGCGATAGCCATTTTCCTTGCGGGGCTGGCCTTCTTCTTTCACGGGCTTGATGGCGTCAAGGAGTCCCTCAAGTCGATGGCCGGACGCTCCCTGCGGCAGCGAATTGAGCGACTCACCTCAACGGGCGCACTTGCAGCGCTGTGGGGATTCATTCTGGGAGCGCTCGCGCAAAGTTCCACCGCGGCATCGTTCATCGTTACTGGGTTTGTATCGAGCCGCCTGTTGACGCTCCGACGAGCGTTGACGATGGTTGCATGGGCCAACCTGGGGACGGTGGTACTCCCCTTTATTGCATCGTTCGATATTCGCACTGTCATCGCCCTGATCCTGGGCGTCGGCGGCCTGTTGGCAACCTTCCGTGCCGGCCGCGAATTCCTACTTCCCGCGTGGCGTGGTCTGTTCATGCTGGGCCTGCTGATGATGGGGCTGCAATTCCTGAAGGATGCCACGGGGGGCATCCCTGAGGAGCCTTGGTTTAGGCAATTCGCACAGACCTTGGGCGATTCGCTCGCCTTCGGCTTCGTGGTAGGGATCGCATCGCGCTTGGTGATCCAATCAACATCAGCAATCGTGGTGATCGTGGTGACGTTCGTCAACAGTGGCATCCTCACGGACGGCCAAGCTGCCATGATGGTTCACGGCGCCGGTGTGGGTGTCGGTGCGACAGTGCTTCTGATGGGCCGCAGTTCACATGGCCTACCCCGACAACTGGCGTACTTCCAAGCAATCATCAACTCCGCTGCGGGCGCCATATTGGCACTTGAAGTGATTGCTACAAAGTTCACGGGACTGCCAAGCCTGCTGGATCTGATTCGTAACACCATCACCTCCGACTCAAGCCGCATGCTGGCGGTCGTGTACGTGGTGCAGCAAGCGCTCTGCGTTGGAATTGCCGAACTGTGTGGCGGCCGTTGGACACACTGGCTGAACCGACTCAGCCCGCCAACCGACGCGCAGAATCTTGCAACTCCGATGTACATCGATCAAGGTGCGGGCGTCGATCCCACCAGTTTCTTGGACATGATTGCGCGCGAGCAAGCGCGCATTGTTGAGCGGCTTCCCGACATTCTTGACTGCGTGCGTTCTGATGGCGAACGAACCCTGGCGGAATGTAACCACATGGCGGAGTCGTGCAAGTCACTGGGCGCTGAGATCCATCATGCGCTCCGAGAACTTTCGCAGACGCGGCTTGATCGGCAAGATGCTGAGCAATTGCTGGCGTTAGATATTAAGCAACGCGCCGTTGATCAATTGGTCACCGAGGTCGCACACTTTGCCCGCGCATCACTGGACGAACGCCGGACCAGTGAGACGGCGAGCGACTCCGACGGCAACGGGCTGTTATTCGGGATGACGGAAGGACTGCACTTGGTGCTCTCGCAACTAGTGGAGTGCGATCGCAGTCGTGTACCGAGCGATGTTGCCATGCTGCTGATGATTGTCAGTGACCGCGGCGACCTCATGGAACAACTGCGAGCGGACATTGCAGCGTCGACGTCACGAGGCGCTCGACCCGGACTGCAGTACACGCTGGCGCTCTTTGAGCGGGCGATGTGGCTGGTCGGAAAGGTCGCGCCTCCGGCAGCGGACGGTACGGATGGTCTCGAAGGTGTCGAGGGCATGGGTGGCACAGGTGGCACCGACGACACAGGTGGCAACGACGACACAGGTGGCAACGACGACACAGGCGGCACCGACGCCACGCCCAGCGAGCCGACCACTCAAGCATCCGCAACGTCCGATTCGCTCCAGCACGCCTAATGACGCCTTGCGGCACACCCGCACATGCCGTTACTTGGGAACGGCTGCAGCACCCGCGGCCTGCGTGTGCTCCTTGAAGAAACGAGTAATCAGCGCACTCGAACCCTTGGGGTATTCGTGGCCGCCTTCATGAAGGACGGTCACGAGTGGTGCACTCTTGCTCGATTCGTAAAGCGTTGCGGTCAGTCCGCCCTCGGTCGCCCATGGCTTGCCATCACTTGTGCAGGCATTGGCAGCGCGGACGTTGACGAACGTTCGTTCCTGCCACGAGAACTTCACTATGGGGTCATCCTTGCCGGCCACATGAATCACCGGTAACGGTTTGATGTCCGCGGTCGGCTTCAGGTAAGCGCCAGCCACCGGTCCGATGGCTGCGAGCGTTGCACCGCGTGTCTGCCACAACAAGTAACTGAAGAACCCGCCGTTTGAATGTCCGGCAGAATAGGTGTGTCGTCCATCAAGCTTGTACTCCGTACGCAATGAGTCCACCATGGCGTCATACAACTTGATGTCACGGTCGCCATTGTTGCCGGCAGCGGTTTGCCAGCCGGACTTTTTGCCTTCCGGATCAACCAGCGGACTCGCGGTCTTCAAACCTTGCGGATACACCACGATTGCTTCGGGCCACGCGGTTTCAAATGCCGCAGTTGCGCGCGAATGAACCGCGGTGCCGCCGTGACCGTGCCAACAGAACACCAAGGGAGTCTCAGCAGTTCGGTTGGCCGCGGGTGGAAGGCACACCAGTGCGGTGCGAACCACTCCGTCCACTGTCCATTCCCGCTTAGAAACGCTCGCGGTCTCGCTCGCGCTGCTGGGCATGCCAGTGGTTCGATTTGGCGGTTGAGTCGCTGGCAGCGTCGGCGGAGCCCAGCACGCGCACACCAACACGATTCCAATGAATTTCATACGAATATAGTACGCGTGTCGGCGGTCGGGTCACTGCACCCCCCGCTTGTACAACAACACTCATGACTCACTCCGCTCCACGCCCTGCCACCCGCGCCGATCTTCCAGGCATTCTGGCGATATACAACGCGTCGATTCCTGCGCACATGTCCACCGCGGACCTGACGCCGCAACAACTTCCTGCTCGCCAAGCGTGGTGGGACCAGCGGGACCATGCCACGCGACCCGTTCTGGTCATGGAAGAATCCGGAAGAGTCATCGCGTGGGGCGCGTTCACCAACTTCAAGGATCGCGCGGCCTACGCCCCCACTGCTGAAGTGAGCGTTTATGTGGATCCGTCAGCCGTCCGCCGAGGCGTGGGCAGAGTGATGCTTGATGCCCTGCTGGCGCGGACCACCGAGTGTGGCATCGACCGCATTATTGCTCTCTGCTTCGCTCACAATGAGGCCAGCGTGCGTCTGTTCGGTTCGCGCGGATTCACCGAATGGGGTCGAATTCCCGATGCCTGTGATATGCACGGTGTGCGAAGGACGGTCGTGATGCTGGGCAAAATCATGCAGTAGCGGCAGACGTCACCCGACCAACAGCAGCGATACGTCAACCCCCGACGCCGGTCACTCTTCCACCCGCGCCACAATTCCATCCGGGAGCGCATCAAGGAACATTCGCCCGTAACGCTTGGTGAGAATACGTGGGTCAAGTACCACCACCCTGCCCTCGTCAGTGGAACTACGAACCAGTCGTCCGAACCCCTGCTTGAAGCGAAGCACCGCGCGCGGAAGTGAATCTTCAGAGAACGGCCTACCGCCGCGCGATTCAATCAATTCATGACGAGCTTGCACGATCGGTCGATCTGGCACCTCAAACGGAAGTCGCGTGATGATCACATTGCGCAACGCCCGACCGCGTACATCAACACCCTGCCAGAAACTAGCGACGCCAAACAGCACGCTGCGTTCATCGGTGCGGAATCGTTCCAGTAATGTGTTGCGTGGCACACCGATGCCTTGAATGTGCAAGGGGAAATTGTCATCAACCAGCCGATCGGCAATTCGCTCAGCGACCGCATTCAGGGTTCGAAAGCTCGTAAAGAGCACAAACGCACCGCCGTCAGTCTCACGGATGTGGCTCAGAACGCGCCCCGCCAATTCATCCTCGTAATCGGGATGATTCGGCTCCGGCATAGTGCGGTCGATGATCAGCGTAACCAAGCGCGCGTAGTCAAACGGACTGCCAAGCTCCAGCGTCTGCGGATCGTCGCACCCAAGGCGAATGGCGGCGTGCCGAAAGTCACCGTGGCTTGTTGCGAGCGTGGCGCTGGTCAGTACCACGCCCTTGTCTTGCGCAAAGAGATGTTCGCGCAGAATGGGCCCGACATCCACCGCCGCACACACCACGGTCATGTTGGGGCGCTCACCGCCGCGTCGCTTCTTGCCGATCTCCACCCAGTACACGCAACCCGCCAGCGCCTGCGCCAAGAGATCACGCGCACCCGTGGCGTGCGCCTCGGCGCGCGCAGCGTAGGAATTCAACTCAAACTGATCAGCCTCATTGGCAATGCGGTCGCGCAACATGCGCAGCGTTGCAGCCAGTTGCAGCATCGGCCCGCTCAGGTGGTCGCGCACCGCATCCTTGTCCCGCATACGACCGGATGACTCGGCGTACTCCTCATGCCACCGCCACAGTGCGTCAAACTGTCGATCCGCAGCGCTTTCACAGTCACGAATGCAGCGAATGGCGTCTTCAATGGCTGTTTCCGCGGAGTCATCAGAGCGCATGGCACTCAGGTATCCACGGCCAGTACTGGTTTGATAAAGCGTGCGCAAGAGATGCCGAACGCCGCTCTCGGAGAGTCGAATTCCAAAGTTCTCTGCGGCAACATCTTCAATCTCATGCGCTTCATCAAGAATCACATGGTGATAATTCGGGAGCACGCCGCCCGTAGCGCCCGCGCGAGCGCGCATTGCTAAGTCAGCAAAGAACAACGCGTGATTGGTGATGAGCAGCTGCCCATTCTCCATACGCCTACGCGCCGCTTGATAGAAACACTTGTCAAAGGTTGGGCAGCGTCGCCCCATGCAATTGTGTGCATCGCTCTGCACTTGGTCCCACACTTCGCTGCGCGGCAATTGCGGAAGCGTTGCTAACGATCCGTCAGTGGTCTGGTACGCCCACTTCTCAATCCGTCGGAGGTCATTGCGATCCTCATCATGCGCAAAGAGGCGGCCCTCGCGCTCGCTGGCTAGTTTGAGGCGGCGCAGGCTGACATAGTTGCCGCGGCCCTTCACCAGCACCGAACTGAATTCCTCTGGAATCACCGCATTGAGCAGCGGAATGTCTTTCTCAATCAACTGCTCCTGCAGACTGATGGTGTTGGTAGCCACCACCACGCGTTCGCCGCGTTCCACAATGCGCCGAATGGCAGGAATGAGATACGCAAAGCTCTTGCCGACCCCGGTGCCTGCTTCCACAAACAATCGCTGCCGCTCTTCAAACGCACGCTCCACAGCACTTGCCATCAGAATTTGCTGTGGACGCACTTCAAAGCCGGACAATCGCCGCGCGATTGCCCCGGTATCCGAGAGCAACATATCAACAGAGAGTGTCACCCCAATGGCCTTCGCTTTGGCTCGCCCGGTAGACGCGGGTAGTTACGAGGCGTAGCACGCGTCTTCTCCAAGACCACCACCGTGCCGGTAGCGGTCTTATGCAAATCAACAACGTGCGTGTGCAGTTTGTAGAGCGCTGACTTGGCCTCTTCCACTTCTTCAGCGGCCTTGTCACCCTTGATAAGAAAGATCGATCCCGCCTCGCGCGCAAATGGAACGGTGAGCTCAGCAAGCACATTGAGTTTGCCAACCGCACGTGCCACCACAGCGTCATACTTGGCGCGGTGATCATGATGGTCCTGACCCGCCGTCTCAGCACGATCGTTCAAAATGCGCGCATTGGAAATACCAAGCGCCGCGATGGTTTCCTTGATGAACGCCGCTTTCTTGCCAGTTGCCTCCAGCAGCGTGAACTGCACTTCGGGCATGACAATGGCGAGCGGGATTCCGGGAAGTCCTCCACCCGAACCAATATCAATCACAGCCTTTGCTTCGGCACTCGCAAGGAATGGCACCAAGGTCAGACTGTCTTGAATGTGTCGCACCCACATGGCTTCCGGCTCAACGATGGCGGTCACATTGAAGCGCGTGTTGGCATCGCGAAGCGCTTCCAGGTACGCGCGCAGCCGCTCGGCATCACCAGGCTCAAGTTCAATGCCCATGGTGGCGAGTGCTTCAGTGACCGCTGCTGGAATGTTCGGAACAGGCGGCAGCGGCGGCAGCGATGACGACAAAGGCAGATCAGCAGCTGAGGAATTGGTTGATTCAGTTTGAATGGCGAGACTTGTAGGGTTAAGGTAATGAATGAGGGTGAAGTTGCAACGTTGGGTAGTGCACCAATTATGAATCTTAGGCGTCGAGGTCAAAGCCCCTCGATCGCCGACTGGCCACCGCAAACAGGACACTGGTGGTGATCCACAGACACACGAGGCTTGAGCCGCCGTAACTCACAAAGGGAAGCGTCATGCCAGACACCGGCAGCACGCCGATGGTCATGCCAGTGTTCACCATCAATTGCAGAAACACCATAGCACCGATCCCCACCGCAACCAAGCGTCCAAACATGGTTCCAGCGCGCGCGCCCACCATGAATGCGCCAAACCCATAGGCGGCTGCCAGTGCCCACAGTGCCAGGCCGCCCAGAAGGCCCCAGCGACAGACGATGACCGCAAAGATCATGTCCGTGTGCTCTTCGGGCAAACGGTTGTAGTGGATCAGTGCGCTCGACTCTTGCTTGCCAGAACCAACAATCCCGCCCGCTGCCGCAAGCGTCACTGCTCTACTTGACTGAAACCCATTTCCGTTGTTGAGGCGGGTATCGCCAACAACCTGCGCGATCAATGTGTCAATGCGATCGCGCTGGTGCTTCTTCAGGAGCGGATAGCTGCAAGGCGCCAGCACCAATGCGATGCACGCAATGATCAGCAAGTACTTCACGCGTGCACCGGCGGCAAGAAGCATCACTAAGAGCACTGGCGCGAAGAGCAGTGCACTGTCAAGGTCGGGCTGCAAGATGATGAGCGCCACCGGCACAAGCGTCACCACGATGGTGGCAATGATTCCACTGAAGCGCTTCACATTGGCAGTGGTGCGCATCCACGCCGCCATAGCCACCACCCACGTGAGCTTAATCAATTCGCTCGGCTGAAAGTCCAACGCCCCAAGATTGATCCAGCGACGCGCGCCGTTGCGTGGGCGAACGATCGAGTCCGGAACAAATGGAATCAATAGCAGCACCAAGAACGCTAGGTTCACTGCAAAGAGAAGCCATGCCCAACGCCGCATCCAACGCCACTGTTGTGCACCAACAAACGCCGCTGCAAGCATGCCAACGATCAGAAATCCAAACTGCCGTTGCGCCAGCACTGGCTCAGTGGTGCCAATAGCAGCAATACCCAGCAAACTCAGGCCCAGCCCAGCCACAACGGGCAACCAAGCCCAATGCAACCACTGCCGATCCGCAGTGCGCGTGTCAACCGCGCGCTCGCGGCGCAGTCCGCGCGCCAGCGAATTGGAGACCAGGATGCTCATCCAGCGCCTCCGGTTGGCTCAATGTCAGCAGCACCGATTGGCAGTAACGGCTGACGCGCGGGTCGCGACTTCGGATCCCCTTGCAAGTAACCCTCAGCAATCAACGCATGAATCACTTGATTGGCAATCGGACCCGCACACTTTCCGCCCGATCCGCCGTTCTCAACTAACACCGCCACCGCATATCGCGGGCGGTGTTCGCGTGCGTCGCCTACAAGGCCAACGAACCATGCGTGATTCAGTCCAGCAATCGTGCGATCCATCGTTCCGTTGCCATCATCATCAACCTTGAGCGGCGATGCCTGTGCTGTACCGGTCTTAGCCCACACCACCACACCGGGTGCGTTGATGATTGCCTCTGGCCTTCGATCTTCGTAACTCACATGATTACCCGTGCCGTGCTGCTCCTCGACTGACTGACGCAACCCTTCAAATGCGCGCTCACAACTGTGTGGGTTCAGTTTCAGATCACCGGTCCGACGTGCCGCCCGACCAGGAATTGGTGTGACCAACAATTCCGCATCGCGAATCACTCCACCGCGCGCCAGGGTTGCGTAGGCGTTCGCTGCCTGCATGGGTGTCCACGCGATCGGACCTTGCCCAATACCGGCGATGACCGGAACGATGCGATCGCTTGTTGATTCAATCTTGGCGATCGCCTGCGCCGACGGCAGAATGCCTGGATGTTCGCCCGTCAGTCGATCGCCAACGATGTTGCCCGCTTCATCCAATCGCGGCTCCCATCGCGCAATGCCGATGTCCAACTTCTGACCAAGTCCAAAGTTGCGATACCAATCAGTCAGCGTGCGCAAGCCCATGCGCTGCGCGACCGTGTAGAAGTAAATGTTGCAACTGCGACTGATGGCCGCCTCCACACCCAGCGGCCCAGAGATGACTTTGCTGTGCGTCAGGTATTTATTCTGCTTCGTATAGATCCAGCAGCGCCCGAACGGATCGCCCTCGCCAAAGAAGTGTCCGTTGCACTCGACTTCTTCATCGGCACCAAATGCTCCGCTGCGTACCGCGCTCACATACACAATTGGCTTGATGATCGAGCCTGGCGGATAGAAGCCCTCAATGGCTCGATTGACCGACGGATGGCGTGCTGCACGTACCGCGTCATCAAAGTCCTCCCCCGCAGCGACGGTTGGCCATGACACCATCGAGAGAATCTCGCCCGTATCAACATCAAGCACCACCGCAGCGCCATTCAATGGCGCCAAATATGACAATGGCATTTGCTTCGGCGTACCGTCGTTATCCCATCCGTAATGCCACTGCTGTGCGCGCGCGAGACCCACTTCTGGCATGAAGAGCGCTTGCACGCGCGCCTGCAGCGCAACGTCGAGTGTCAGTTGCAAGTCGGATCCAAGCACCGGCTCGGTCCGCGATGTCTCGTTGGTATCGAGGCGCTGCACCGTTCGACCGCGCAGGCCACGGAGAAGATCCTCATAGGTGCGCTCGATTCCGTAACTTCCCACCATGTCATGGCCAGGACGGTAGCCGCCTAAGTCCAACGCAACATTGCCCGCGGAACTAACAGCGCGAAATGGTCGACGCTCCAGATCCTGCCGCCACACTTCATCACGAACCCCGCCGATCACATGATCCGCAATGCCTTGCACATCAAGTTTCAGCGTGCCGCCACGCAGCGGTCGCGGCATGCTGGAACGATCCAAGTCGATCCGCGCCGATGCCCACGGATACACGCGGCGCGTACTGTCTTGAACTTCAATGGTCCCCGGATGTGCATCTGCAAGCTTTCGAAGTACGAAGGCGCTAGCCGTTTCTATGCCTGATTTCACTACATGTGCTTCGCTTTGTTCCGCGATCGGCTGCGCATCAAACTGCCCCTCGGCATCCTCCCCGTACTTGGCTCGGTCAATTTCAAGCCGCGCTTCCCATACCGCGCTCGCCTTCTTCTCTACGTGCATCCGCACGTCGCCCATCTGCGCTGACAACTCATCGCGCGTCATGTGGCATGCCGTTGCAACGTCATTCAACACTGACTCAAGTTCCGCTGCTCGCTCTTGTCGCTGCGCCTGAATACGCTCCTCGCGCTCCGCGGGTCCAAGGCGATTCCAGGCCGCGCGACCAGTCGTCTTCTTTGCAGCAGCGATCGCTCGCGTATCCACCCAAGAGCCATTGATAGCGGGATAAAAGATGGCGACGTCGTAACTGGGGACACTCTCAGCAAGCACACGACCTTTGCGGTCCTTGATCGAACCACGCACGGTTGGAAGCAGCGTGCTGCGGTCGAGCCGGCTATCCGCCAGTGCGCGCTGCTGGCTGCCCATGACCACGGTGAGGCTGAACAACCGCGCTGCCATGCCGCCAAGGACCACGGCAAAGACCACGCCAACAACCATCATCCTCCGTTGGAACATGGAGGTGCCGCGCAGTGACGATGGGCGATCCGATTCCGATTCCGAAGCCATTGGTCGTCCTGACCGTGGTGAATCTGTGTTGTGGAGCGATGCTCCACGATCCGCGCAGCGTCCTGCCGCACGGGTCCCCGCGGGCGGGACATCTTGACTCGCAGAGCGTACCATTCCCCCCCCTATGGACGCAGGAATTGTCGGTCTACCGAATGTCGGAAAGAGCACTCTTTTCAACGCCCTCACCGCGGCAGGAATCGAGGCTGCGAACTATCCGTTCTGCACCATCGAACCGAACGTTGGAGTGATCACCGTGCCCGACAAGCGGCTCGGGATTCTCCGCCACCACATTGAGAGTCAGAAGATCCTGCCGGCCATCATCCGCCTTGTCGACATTGCGGGCATCGTCCGCGGTGCCAGCGAGGGTGAAGGCCTTGGCAACAAGTTTCTGACCCACATCCGCGAGGTGGATGCCATCCTGCATGTGGTCCGCTGCTTTGAAGACGCAGACATCATCCACGTTGAAGGGTCGGTCGATCCGCTGCGTGATATCGGGACCATCGAGACCGAGTTGATGCTGGCGGATATGCAGGTGGTCGAGAACATTTTGGACAAGGCGCAGCGCCTGGCGCGCAGCGGGGATAAGGAAGCGATCGCCCGGGGCGCGGTGCTGCAAAAGTGCAAAACCTGCCTAGATACCTCAAATCCGATCCGAAGCTTGGACCTTGAGGAAGAGGAACGCCGCATCCTGCGTTCCTTAGGAATGATCACCGCCAAGCCGGTCCTCTTTGTGGCCAACGTTGACGAGAAGGATCCCAACGGCACCGGTCCACTGGTGCAAAGAGTGCGGGACTACGCCAAGGCCAACGGCGGCAACGTGGTGGTGGTGTGCGCCAAGATTGAGAGCGAACTTTCCGAACTCACCGAAGCCGATCGCACCGAGATGCTTGCCGGTCTTGGAATGAATGAGCCCGCGCTCAACTCCGTGGCGCGCGCTGCTTATGAGCTGCTCGGTCTGCAGAGTTACTTCACTGCCGGTCCCAAAGAAATTCGCGCCTGGACGATCTTGAAGGGATCCACTGCCCCGCAAGCCGCCGGCGTCATTCACACCGACTTTGAACGCGGCTTCATTCGCGCCGAGATCTACTCAGTTGCAGACCTTGAAAAGCACGGCAACGAGAAGTCGATTCGCGAAGCCGGACGCATGCGCAGTGAAGGCAAGAGCTACGTCATGCATGACGGAGATGTGGCGCACTTCCTGTTTAACGTCTGATAATCCACTCAATCAGGGCTTGTCCGGCAATTTTTGGCGCCGTAACACCTTCTCTCTACAGAAGTTGCAACCCAGGCGATTGACTGTACGAAAGACAGGACTATCCTTCCAAACTCACCATGCTTGCAGCCAAGACCCAGATTCGCATGAACACCACTGAGACATCGGCCCCCCGCCGCATGCCAGCGATGTTCGTTCCGCGAATGATGACTCTTGGTGGACGAAGCAGCGCACGGACCCGACTGGCGACGCTGACCGTCATTGCACGCAGCTCCGCCCTGCGTGAAGTTGCTACTCCAGCAGTGCGCGCTTCAGCGACCCTGTAACGGATCGCCCTCCACATCCCAACGGGCATCCGTCTCCACCGCGTCCTCAAGAAGCGATAAATATTCCTTGGCGGAAACTTCATACACCCCAAACCGGGCCATGTGGGGGTTGGCGTACTGACTATCGCAGACCAGAAATCCTCCGCGACGCAGGCGATCAACCAAGTGCACCAAGCACACCTTGCTGGCATCGGTGCCAACGCCGCGCACACTGAACATGCTCTCACCAAAGAACGCGCCCTTCAGCGCCACTCCGTACAGCCCGCCGACCAGTTGGCCGTCGCGCCAAGCTTCCACGGAATGCGCAAATCCAAGCCGGTGCAGTTCGCAATAAACCTCAGTAATTTCAGGACCGATCCAGTTGCGATTGTCCGGCCCGCGGTCGGTCGCGCAATTGGTCATCACCTGTTCGAACGCCGTGTCAACGCGCACTTGGAATCGCCCGCTGCGGACCACGCGCGACAGCGATTGCGCCACGCGGAATCGTTCGTCAAGCGGAACAAGCGCACGCGGGTCGCACGTGAACCACTCGACGCGCCCGGAATCGGGCTCGCACATCGGAAACGCACCGCGCAGGTATCCGGTGAGAACAAGTTCAGGAGTGATCGGTCGAGCCATCGAAGCGACTATTCTCCCTTCCCATGCTTCCCTTTGTTGGTATCCATCCTGCGCAAATCACACAGTCTCGTGAAGTTCTGATCCACGGTGACCGGTATTTCGACTGCAGCATCGTCCTTGAGGCAGCGGGCGGTGGTGAAGGAACCCGAGCCAATCTGCGCGTTGCAGCACATGCCGCGAAGGTGCCACTGGAGCCGGGAGCCATGGTTCGAATTCGGTTCATCCTGGGGCAAGCAGACGAAATCATGGCGCGGTGACTGGCGCAGGATGACTGACCGCGCGCACCTGTGCGAACTGTCGATGCCCTGCTTTACCGCTATGGAATCCATAACCAGAGTTTCGCGCCCCCACCCACGGAGTTCCGTGCGCGCCGCCGCATCCCTTGTTGATTCCAATCATGCCAGCGGTCAGCTGTCGACCCACCAACTCCGCGTGTGCCGCGGCGCCGAAGACCGCCGCGCCAAGTCCATACGGCGAATCATTGGATAGCCGAACAGCATCGGCATCCGTATCGAAGCGCATGATGCATGCCACCGGGCCAAATGTTTCGTCACGCATGATGTCCATGGTGTGATCGACGTCAACAAGAACGGTGGGCTGAATAAAGTTGCCCGGTGCGTCATGGCCGCCTGCCAAGACGCGCGCGCCGGCACGCACTGCGCTGGAGATCTGCGCAACCACTTTTTCCTTTTGCTTGGCATTGACCATCGGGCCAATGATCGTGCCTTCACGCATTCCGTCGCCCTGGATCAATGCACGCGTGCCCGCAACGACGCGTTCGACAAATGCATCAGCGACTTCGCGTTGAACATAAATACGCTCCGTGCTGACGCACACCTGCCCAGCGTTTCGGAAGCTGTTTTGCACGGCAAATGCAGCCGCTGCGTCAAGATCAGCATCGGCAAGGACGACCAGCGGGTCCTTGCCGCCCAGTTCAAGAATCACGCGCTTTAAGCCAAGAGCGGCATCCTGCATGATGCGAATCCCCGTAGCGCGACTGCCAGTGAACACGATGAGATCAACATCACTCAGGACAAGCGCACGGCCGACATCGCCGGCGCCCTGCGCGACCTGCAGAACATTCGCCGGTAAGTGCCGACCAAGCACCTCTGCCCACAGTGCCGCGCAAAGCGGAGTCTCTTCGCTTGGCTTCAGGACGACGGTGTTGCCGGCTGCAAGTGCCGGCATCACACACTGCTGCGGCATGAGAATCGGAAAGTTCCACGGAGTGATCGCTGCGCAGACTCCAAATGGATCATGATGAAGTGCCGTGACGGTGCGTGCATCCGTTAGCGTCTCGGTGCGCAGCGCTTGCAGCATTTCATCCAGCTCTTCACCCAGGATGTCGACGGCGTAATGCACCTCGCCCTTGGCTTCGGCGAGTGGCTTCCCCATTTCGAGCGTGATCAGTTCGCCCATCCGATCCGCGGCGGCCTTGAGATCCGGAACAGCGGCGCGAATCATGGCCACGCGGGCTTCCAGACCCATGGCCGCCCAGGCCGGCTGCGCCGCCCGAGCGCGTGCAACGATGTGTCCGATATCAGCGGGCGGTGTGATCTGAACCGTGCCTGCGGGCGCGCCAGTGGCGGGATTGAGCGAAACGAGGGTGTTCATCAAGGCTTTGGGGGACACGGGGTTCGTGGTGCTCATGGGAAGAGAGGATAGAGATTCATGCGCCATGAGCACAGAAATCGTCACATCCGCTACACTTTCCGGTCTCTCAGCAATGGGCCGTCGGTGACTGACACGGGTCAGGCGCCGCATGGTGCAGGCATTTGCGGC
>Ga0209296_1001596_pt1 | contig 17144 bp, 15 predicted proteins | sample S_130206_EF_Meta_FD_187319 | JGI IMG/M metagenome (GOLD analysis project Ga0209296, IMG submission 187319) | Freshwater microbial communities from Lake Simoncouche, Canada to study carbon cycling - S_130206_EF_MetaG (SPAdes) (version 2) | ecosystem: Environmental > Aquatic > Freshwater > Lake ...
CCTAGATGGTATTGCCATAATAAAAAAGTTAATGCCCAAAGATATGTGTTTTATTAACATATACAATGAGCTAGTCTAAATTGGTATAATTGAATTGATTAGAACAACTCTAATCAAATTGATTATCGTCCCTGTCTGTTATAAGGTTTTGTAGCTTTGTCTTTTGGACCTTTGAATTTCTGAGCTTTTCCTGCTTTTCTTTTTCCAAAGGTAATTTTTTGTGAGCTTGATGCTCCTTTTGCTTTTGCCATGTTGATTGTTTTATCTTTTTATAGTAAAAAATTGTAATACTATAACACTAATTAGTACCATTTTTTGGGCAAACTCCCATCCAGTATTGTCTTTAGCAATAGGAATACGCATATTTAACCTTTCATCATACCTTATCTTATACTGATTTGTGACTGTATATAAGCTATCATATGTTATTTTTTCCTTATTTATAATACTATCTTTTATATAAACATGTGTTTTCAATGAATCAATTGTATTTTGATTAGATTGAAATGTACTATTTATAATCGTTGCTTGTTTTAAGGTCATAACTACAACAGAGTCATTTCCTAGTTTCTTAACGATTGGATACTGGCAATAACTTAAATTTGACACTAGTGTCAGTAAGATTGCTATCAAGTTTACTTTTAACATTATTTAATTCAGATTTTAATGAACTAACCTCTGCTTTTAACGATACGATTTGGTTAACTGCTTGGTTTACTATTTTTGTTTGGGCTTTGGTAGCACCTTCTTGTACAGCTGCACTATTTTTATTATTTTCTGAAACTTTGTTAAGTAGGGATTCAAACTCTTTATCTTCTTTAACTGTTCCATCAACTTGCTGAGCTGTGGTATATTGACATCCATATAGACTTATTAATATTAAAAATGCTAATGTTCTCATTAGTGTAACTTTTTTATAGCCCCTAATTGTTGTAATGTTTGTAACTGAGTAGTAGTCACAGCTTTAGTACTATCACTAACTCTTAATGCTTCTTGCACCTTATCTAATCTAGTTTCTACCTTTTCAATACGTACATTCTGAGAAGTTGCCTGCTCTTTGAATGTTGTACGAACATCTATGTACAGGTATGAAATAGCAATGAGCACCAAGAAAAGGGTGCCCACTATTGGGTTTTTAGCAAACTCCTTAAAGCTTATTGGCAAAGGATTTGCTGATATGTTTGTTTCTTTTTTCGCTGCCATTATATACTACCATTTAAAAGGTTATTATATTCATTGAAGTGTTTGATACGATCAGGAAGACCAATTGTTCCACCATTAACACGCTTAGTCACCTTGGTTACTACTACGTCTGTAGCTCCTTCATCAGCAATCTTGTGTAATCCATTCTTATGGAAGAACCAAGCAGCAGATAAAAGTGGGTACTTTGTAGCTACAAGATCTGGACTAGCTATGATATCATCTTCAACTGCCTTATCAAAAGCAGTGTAGTTATCCTTCCCTGTTAACTGGATATAACCACGTCCTCTAAACTTGTATCCCTCACCAGATGCTTGAGGACCATTACCCATACGATTAGCATAAACAATATTAGCTATCTTTTCAGGTTTGCGTTCATACTCTTTAGCACTTTCAGCTGTAAAGTATTTCTTAAAGATGCTCTGTAAACCAGCAGCACCATAGTTTAAGTTCTCTGAAACAGCTTTGAATCCACCTGATTCGTGACCACATTGAGCTAAGAAATGAGCTAAACGTAAAGGAGTATTGATCTCAAACTTCTCTACTACACCAGGGATTTGTGCAATCACTGTATCAGGAACATGTCCTTTTAACTTATCTACGTTCATAGTTATTTAATTTTCCAATAGGATTGGATACCATATACAACTTGATTGTTACCATTTATACCAACATGTAAGCCAAGCACTTTATCATGTTTGGACTTATATAAAAATCCTCCTTGAAGAAGTTCTAAACCATTTTTGTTACCTGTAACACCTCCACCCATAAATAGAGCCCCCTTAGGAGGAGCCTGCTTAGTAATAGTGGTAGTAACAGTGATTGTAGGAATCTTATAGTTGTATTTATAAGATCTATTCAATAACTCATTTTTGTACACTGTATCAGATACAGCTACATAACCTAAAGTGTCCAGCTTCACTGTGTCAGCATAGATGTTCTTATCTAAGAACGCTGATGCTAATGCTTCATATTGAAGCTTAAGAGTTAAATAGTTTGTGTCTGCTATATATTCAGGAGGAAGAGTGTCATGAATCACCTCTTTTATCTTTAACTTCTTGATAATCAATGAGTCATGTATTGTCCAAGCTGTATCATGTACAGTGACTACTTCAGGTTGTTTATCTTTTATATATGTACATCCATCATTTTGAAAAAGTATAAATGCTACTAGAACAATAACTATGGCACTAAGTAATTTATTCATTATCTTCAGTTTTGTTTTTCTTATTGATAAACTTGTCTACAGAAGCAATTCCAAAACAAGCTATAGTTAACACCTTGAATGAGTCATATATAAACTCATTGACAATCAACTCTTTATGTAATGTTCCTGTAACAATATCTGCTACAGCAAAGATTACCATCATTATAAATGCAGCAAAGCCAATTACAGCTTTCTCATTGATTGTGTTGTTATCATCAAATAAATCAGAAAAGAATTTTTTCATAGTTTTTATTTTATTAATTTTATTCTATTATCCACCAATATAGCATATTGGTTTGGTCTTGGTTCTTGGTCCTTAATTGGTATACCTGGAACAGCAACAGAACTTTTAAAGATCTGTCTCTCCAAATTCTCAATCTTGGTCTTGTCTACATTAGACTGAGCCATTAGTAACTTTATGTCAGATTTAATAGTGGTAACATCATTCCAGATCATTAAAGTAACTAATGATACTAAGGAAGGAAATATCCAAGTCTTAAATGTTACAACAGAAGGGTTTTCTTTTGTCATCTCAATACATTATGAAAATAAAAATACACCTAGGACATAGGTGTAAAACTTGGCCAGAAGGGCCTATTTAGGTTAAATATATAATTCACTGCAAAACTATGTAAAACAATTGAAATTACCAAATCTTTTTTTTGAGTTATATATTAATATTTATAATAATATGTACAATATTTTTTGTTAGTAAACAATTTATTTATTAACTTTGTAGGAAATAATTAATATGAATACCAAAAAGAAATTATTATTTGTTGTTCCCCACTTAAGCACAGGAGGATTACCACAAGTTACACTTAACAAGGTTGAGCTTTTGAAAGATGAGTTTGAAATCAAACTTGTAGAATATGCTGTATTAGCTTTGATATTTAACATACAAAGAAACAAGATACTTAGTATATTAGAAGAGAAAAACTTCCACACTCTACATAGTGACAAACATGAGTTGTTTAATATTATAGACAGTTTTAATCCTGATGTGGTGGCTGTAGAAGAATTCCCAGAAATGTTTATGGATAATGATGTTTCTGATAAGTTATATAAAGCTGATAGAAAATATAAAATTGTAGAAACTACACATGATAGCTCATTCAACCCTAATCGTAAAAGATACTTTCCTGACCAATATATTTTTGTAAGTGCTTATAACTCATTTAAGTATATAGATAGTCTTATTCCTTTCCAAGTGATTGAGTATCCTGTAAATCATAAAGAAAGAGACCAATATGCATTACGTGAGAAAATAGGACTTGAGCATGACTATAAACATGTAGTTATCGTAGGACTATTTACAGAGAGAAAGAACCAAGCTTATGCATTTGAAATGGCTAAAAAGCTTACAAACTATAAGATTAAATTTCACTTCTTAGGTAACCAAGCAGACAATTTTAAATACTATTGGGAGCCATTACTAACTAATAAACCTGAGAATTGTATTCTGTGGGGAGAGCGTTCTGATGTGTCAGATTTTGTAGCAGCTTGTGATGTGTTCTTGTTCCCATCTAAAGGAGACCGTGGTAACAAGGAGCTTAATCCTATTGCTATTAAGGAAGCACTAGAATATCCTGACTTGATAAAGATGATGTACAACCTAGATGTATATTGTAATAAATATAACGATGAACCAAATATGGTTTATTTAACTGGCAATAGTAGTAGCGATACTTCTAATATGTTATCAGTTTTAAACTTAAATAATATTGATGAAGAATTGATTGTTATAGGTACATATCCTAATACAGATAAACGAGTAAAGCTTACTAAAGAATGTATTGAGTCTCTAAAGCCAACAGGAAGAAAAATAATACTTGTTAGTCACTATCCAATAGATCAAGAGCTACAAAAGATGGTAGACTATTATATTTATGATAAACATAATCCAACAACAACTCATTCTTATTATACATTATTTTACAATAGAAATGCAGACTATGATGTTGAGATTAATATCAATCAATTAGCTAATGGTAATCAATCATTGGCTGTTTTAACTAATGTTTTTAATGCTTTTAAACATGCTAAACAACATGGCTTTAAGCGTTTGTTCTATGTTACATTTGATGTTATTATTGATCCAAGAGACATTAGTGCAATTGATGAATCATTTAAAGTGATGGCTGCTGGTAAAAAAGCGTATTTAGCTAAGTTTAATTCAAGTTTTGATTACGGTGTTCAAACTAACGGAATGAGTTTTGATGTAGACTATTTCTTAGAGAACTTTGATGATGTAAGAGATGTTGAAAACTATAATAGAATATGTAAAGAAATAGGAGCACAAAACTTCATGGAAGATTATTTAGCTAAAAAAGTTGACAGGTTAGATAAGAGTGAAATCTATCTTCGTCCAATGAAGAACAATGCTAATGATGAAACATTTCTTGAACATAGTGGTACAGGAGTATCTTCTCATAGTGAGTATTATTCTATACTTCCTATAAAAGATAAGCCAAATTGCTTCATGTTGTATTTCTATACATATAATCTAGATAGTAGAATAATAGATATTTCTATAGGAGATTCAAAATATAAACTAGACATTTCTAAGAATAGAGAATTTAAAAAAGAGTTTCAATATACAGGTGAGGAAATAGAAGTGTGTCTTGAATTTTATGATGGGCTTAAGTTAATCAAGAAGGATTCATATATAATGAATAACAGCAATATAGATAAATACCTACATACTGGACACTTCATATATAAGAATGTTAAACCTAAAATTAAATTAGTTCACATCATTACACCTAATGATGAACGAGCAAGATTAAGTCAAGAATCACTTCAAAGAGTCAAAGAGTTTGGATGGGAATATGTTGTACAAGTGAATGAACTATTTAAATCATTACCTCCTGCACACAATTGTACAAGACCAGATTGTGTATCATTAGAACATTTTAATGATGAAGAAATACAAAAGTTTGGACCTGCATTAACACCAGGACATTATGGTTGTTATGAAGCACATAAGAATGCTATACTTACAGAATTTAATGATTGTGATTTCTTAATGATCTGTGAAGCTGATTGTTTGATTGAAGGAGATGTACACAATTTCGTACGAAAAGTTGAGGAATGTACACACTTATTGGGACCAAACAATATAGGCTATATGTCCTTTGGTGACAAGTCTACATTAGATACAGCAATATTACAGTCTCCAGTTATACAAGATATAAATAATGATATGTATATTACAGATCATATTATTTGCACACAGTCTGTTATGTTCCCTAAATCTATTTCTAGTTGGTTAAAAGGACAAGCAAGAACACATAAGTGGGACACAATAGATGTCTATTACAATATATTATTTAAAAATAGTCCATATAAAATGGCTATTATAAAAGATAGATTAACTACACAATGTGATGGATTTTCTTTAATTGATAAAAACAATAAAACTTATTTAAAAAAATGAATATAATTCAAGTAGCAACAGGAACTATAACTATACCCCCTAATGGATGGGGAGCAATTGAGCGTATAGTATGGGCTTACAAACAGAAACTAGAAAACTTAGGAGATGTTGTTGATATTCAATATGTCAATCAAGTAACTAAACAACCTAATACTATAGTTCATGTACATATAGCTAACCTAGCTTTAGAATGTAAAGCTAAGGGAATACCATATGTATTCTCATTACATGACCATCATACAGAGCACTATGGTAAGGAAAGCTATTGTTACAAACATAATGTAGAAGCTATTAAAGGTTCTATTATATCCTTTACACATGCTGAGTATTTAGTAGACTATTTTGATACTGTAGATAAGTTATTTTATTTGACTCATGGTGCTGATACAGAGTTCTTCACTCCTGATTACTTACCTAAAGAACATAGTTTGTTAATGATAGCTAATAATGGATTAGCAGGTAATGCAGGTATAGATAGAAAAGGATTTAGATATGGTATAGAAGCAGCTAGAGAGTTAGACCTACCTATTACAATAGCTGGTCATCCAGACAATAATAACTTCTTTAATATTCATTCTGAGTTACTAGATTATAAAAAGTTAACTTTAAAGTTAACAAACCCTACAGATGAGGAAACTAGAGAGTTATATCAATCTCATACAATGTTCTTACATCCCTCATTCTTAGAAGCAGGACATCCTAATCTTACATTAATGGAAGCAGCTAGCTCTTGTATTCCTATTATAGGAACTTATAGAGGATCTAAACATATTTATGGTATGTGGGTGATACCAGAAGCAACTACAGATAACGTAATACATGGTATTAAAGAAACAATTAAAACTTATGATCATCGTAGAAATGAAATGTTTGCTAATAGAGAACTTTTAGATTGGCAATATGTAGCTAATACATTACATAAATTCTATGATAATGTACTTAAGGTGAATGATAAATATGATTCAGAAAGAACAAAACAATTATACATAAATGCATATGGGAACGCTTAAATACAACTTAAATATAATAGATGGTTTATACTTTGAACTAACTGATACTCCAGAAGATAAAGAATATTTTGTCCAGTTTTTAGAGAAAAAAAATGGACAACTTAAAAACTTATACTCAGTAACTCTTAAGAAAGGTCATTGGGCTAAGCTTAATAAGAAGTACTTATCAGATTTTATTATAGAAGTTTGGGACAAGTCTGCAGCTAAAGAAGTTATAATAGAAAGAATATCTTTAATAGATTATATTAAAGATAAAAGAGTGTTCATAACATTTGAATCTAAAAGTCTTGGAGATACATTAGCTTGGGTACCATATTGTCTTGAATTTAAAAAGAAATATAACTGTGAAGTGATTGTATCTACATTCTTAAATGACATGTTTGAATCTGAATATCCAGAATTAAACTTTGTAGATAGAGGAGTAACAGTTCATGGTATTGTAGGCATGTTTAGATTAGGTTGGTATTGGCATGATGAATTTGAGCCTAGTAATCCTGTAACTATTCCTTTACAACAAACAGCTTGTAATATATTAAACTTACCATTCAAAGAGATTAGACCTAGAATGTCATTTAGACCAGATGAAAGACCTATATACAATAAGTATATAGCTATCTCTACTAATGCTACATCTGGATGTAAGACTTGGTATTATTGGCAGGAGTTAGTTGATGCATTAATAAATAATGGATACATGGTATATGAAGTTTCCAAAGAAGGAAACAATTTAATAAAAGGATTGATAGATATACCAGATAGATCTACACAAACATTAATGAATACTATTCATCATGCTGAATTCTTTATAGGATTAGGGTCTGGTTCTTCTTGGTTATCTTGGGCATTAAAGAAACAAGTTGTAATGATTTGTAACTTCTCAGACAAGAACCATGAGTTTACTACAGACTGCCTTAGAATTATAGATGAGTCAGTGTGTAATGGATGTTGGAATAATCCCAACTTTAAATTTGATAGGGGAGATTGGAACTGGTGCCCTATACATAAAGGAACTAATAGACAATTTGAATGTCAGAAATCTATTACAGCAGATAGAGTGATTAAAGAGATTCAACACCTTATCTAGTATCATTTATATTAGAATTATAGTTTTTTCTATCTTGAACTATTGTATCCCAAGGTATCATCATTCTAGTATTATACATACCACTTTGATTACCATTATAACTCATATGCTGTATTATCTTAGCATAAAAGTTATCTGTTTCCATACCTGAAACAGGAAGCATGTTAATAATATCATCAAATAATGTATTCCTTATTGCATATGCATGTGTGCATACAATTTGATTTCTAAAAAAATGCTCTACTAATCCTCCAAAAAAAAGAAGATCCCAGTCATTAAGAATATTTTCATTAATACTCAATAATTTACTGGGATCTTCTAAAATTTTTATATCATCTTCAAAGATTAATATCTTCTCATAGCCTCTTTCTTTAGCTAATTTTATAATTTCTAATGTAGTATGTTGATGTCCTAGGTTTCCTAATATATATTTATCATCTTTTTGATTAAGATTTCTCCATAAACTTTTGTCAGGAATCTCTGTAAAAATTTTACCTTCAATCCTTTCAAAATTTGTTATGTTGAATTTTTCAAATTGTGCTAATAGATTTTTATTTCTATCAACATCCCTTGCTAAATTTATGTAGAATATCTTATCAAAATAAGTGTTAACATCCATTATTTCAAGGCTTTAACAATCTTATAAGAATCAAATATTTCAGACTCATCATTATAAGGAAACTCTAACATCTCTCCACCAATATTGTACTTAGATAATACTGAGTTTTTTAAATCAGGTCTTCTAGTTTCTTTATTAGCTATTATATTAGTATGCATATCATATCCAAATACTTTAGGTCTATTACATATCCATAATACTGTAGAAGGTTTATTAAGAGCTGCTGCTGCGTGTTGCACAAAGCTGTCCATTAATAATCTCTTCTCGCTAAGCATTAATAATACTAGTATAGCTCTGAAGTTATCCTGTACAGGAGTCGTAAAATCATAAGCTGTTTGATCCTCTCTCTTAATATGAACTATATGATACTTATCTTTATAAGCTTTTATAACATCTTTTATGATATTTTCAGGGATATCTCTAGCCCAAGAATATTTACTATCTGCTTGTGGTCCTCCATTAGTTTGCATTAATAATATAGGTCCACTAGATGTATACTTCTTAGTATATTGATCAATCTCCACCTTAGTTAAGAATAACTCACCATGTTTTTGTACCATTGGTAAATCATATAATCTACACCAAGTTTCAATTAGATGCTCTTCATTTTTTATATGTTTAGTATCAAAGTAAGGATCGTGTCCAAAAACTATAATCTCTTGATTCTCAACGTATTGCTCATAGAAATAAGTAACCTGAGTGAACCCATAGGCTCTATCTACATTAGGATTACCAAGAAATACCTCTGGATAGCCTGATATAACAATCAGTTTACTATCAGGATATTTAGACTTAATAGCTTTACACACAGCTGTAGAAGCAACAACTTTGCCTATACCACCATTAATTTGAAAAATGATATTCATATATTTAATGTTTATAGTGCAAAGATATTAAACTCTGCACTATAAACAAAAAATATTTTAAAAATTAATATCCAGAGATTTTTAAAACACCATTACATTGATAAATTTGTCCACATACATATGGATTGTTACATGTAAGACCTCCTGAAAATACTAAATTATTAACATATAATGCAGATGCTGGAGCACAATTAAATTTTGCTTGATTACAAGAATTAATAGTAATACCATTACCAATAATAAATGATGGAACACTTGCACACATTGTGTTACAATTTCCAGCTAAAATAGCACTACCATTATTAACATCTGTTTCATAAACAGTAACTGTTAAATCATCAGCTGGAGTAGATCCTCCTGGAAATTGAGTACCAGCTATTGTAATAGTATCTCCTTTTTTATATCCTGAACCACCATAATATTGTGGACATGAATTGTACATATTAAAAGGAACATTATCACAAAAATCAACATTTACATATACACCACAGGTACTACCACTACCAGAAGTAGCACATACATATTTATATGAATATGAACAAGTTCCTCCAATAGCACATGAACTTATAATAGTTGTGTTATCTAAACCTATCATAGTACCTAAATTTGAAATACTATTACATTGACCAGCACCAATAAATCCATAATTAGTACCTGCTTTAATTTGATTTCCAAATTCATAAGTTGGTCCACCACCAGCACCAATAAATGAGAAAGTACTATTAGTAACACTATTATTTCCACCGCCTAAAATTGTTGATTGCTTAGAACCTTCATTAAGCCATGTGAATTTTACAGTGTCATAAGCATTATCAGCACCAATTATTTGATTACCAGTTGCTGTATTACATGCAGAATTGCAACTATACCATTTATCTAAAACCAAACCAGAAGTACCACTAGTACCACTAAACTCAGCAGTAACTTTTGATGTACCTTTTGGAATACTAAATGATCTAATAAGAATAGCATAAGCAGAAAGTGAATTAACACCAGTAGTACTCCCTGATCCATTGTATATATAATAACCTTGATTAGGATCAGCTAATGATGAAGTCCAATAGTAATAATATGGATATATACCAAGAGTTCCAGCATTTGGCCAAATAGCATTAAGTTCATCATAACTTGGCAAATACCAATCACTAAATCCATAAGAAGTATAATTTAAAGTATAGTTTGCTGCTTGAGCATTTGATCCAAGTTCAGCATACAATGCATTGGTGTTAGCAGCTCCTGATCCAATAGCTGTACTAGTACTTGTATTTACAGGTGTTACAGTACTAAAGTAATAAGTTCCACCATAACCAGCATACACAAGTCCTTGTATAAGAGAATCATTATAGCCAGCATCACCAGGTTGAAGAATATAAGCTATTCTACCACCGAGATCACTGTAATGACTTGAACCGACAGTGTATCCACTAGGAGCAGGACTAACAGGAGGAAATATATATCCTACACTACCTACAGTAGTAAAACTATTACAAGTATTACTAGTTAAAGCAAAAGTTTCAACACTAGGAGCTATTGTTCCAGGAGTAATTGAATTACTTAATCCACCACCTACAAAAGAATAATCAGCTTGAGATTGATTTGTTTCTCCACCTACAATGCTTGAACATGCACCATTAACTGTATTAGATTTACCACCTAAAACATTACTAAATGATGCAGAGTCTATTTCATTAATAGTTGCTGTTAAATTGTTATATATAGCAGAAGGAATAGAAAAACTTCTAATAGCACGAACATGAAATGTTCCAGCCTTAGGTTCATTAGTGCTTGAACCATATGTGAAATCTAATTGCCACACAGAGTAAATATTTCCAAGGTCCGAAGAAGTCCAATAGTAGGCATCCGCAAAACCTCCAATAGCAATTTTATTAGGATAAATTGCATACAACTCATCTTTGCTTGGTAAATACCAATCATTATAACCTCCATCAGTAATACTAGCAGCTAAACCTGCTGCATAAGTTGCATAAGGTAAATCACCATAAACAGATTTAATAGTTGCTGTATTTGTTGTACCTGTACCTAGTCCCATTCCAGTTGCTCCTGTATCTTCGTAAGGTCCCCAATAAATACCTTCACTTTGATCTGCATTAGCTGCAATATAACCTTTAATAAAATTTGCATCATACCCTGCATCTCCAGGTTGCAAAATGTAAGCCACCTTACCACCTTGAAAAGAATCTCCTATAGCTGGAGGAGTAGCTTCTGTTTCAATAGAAAAACTAACTGTATTTCCTATTGCATATCCTGAACCACCTATTGAAGGTGTAACACTTACAGGGACATTACTAGAAAAAGTAACATTACCATAAAAACCAGAACCACTACCAGATGTTGCACATGAAGCTAATGAATTGCATGTATAATTACCAGCATCGCCTGTACCAGTATATACAAAGCTTGATTGGTTAATACTTACTACATTACCATTAGATTGGATTTTATTACATTGACCACCACCTACGAAAGAATGATCTGATCCAGATGTGTTAGATTGTCCACCTCCAGCAAAACTAAAGTTGCCAGAAGCTTGATTACCAACACCTTGTCTTACAGATGCACTTGTACCAGATCCAGCGATAATCACTGCACCAAATCCACCAGATGTACCAGCTGTACCAGAAGCACCAGATACACCAGAGGTACCAGCTGCACCAGGGGCACCAGCTGCACCAGAGGTTCCTGAAGTGCCTGAACCAGCACCTCCCCCTATCAGACATGCATACGTTGAGCATGTCGTACCATTTTGAACCACTGGAATTAAAGCTGTAGGGCTTACACTCAGGGTTAATGGTAATTCGGAAATTTTTACATTTGCCATTTTTATTTATTTTTTTATTTTAAGAAATACCTTTACATCGTGCAAAGGTAATATTTTTATTTTAATTAATTAATTATATATTATATGATACATAAACACTTCTTGCTTGTAATGTAGCAATTGCTGCTAAACCTGCAGCACCTGGTGCAGCATTAGCATAACCAATTTGAATATTTCCATTATTCCAAAGAGTAGTTCCATTTGTACCATCAAGAGCAGCAAACGCTTCTAAGACATTATCTACAGAAGTTTCATCTAAATCTGTTTGAAACATCATAGTTTGACCAACTTGTACATATTTTAATGAAGATAAATCAAGAGATGTTACATTACTCATTTGGATAGTGATAGATCCACTCACATATTCTAATGAACTAAGATTTAATGTTTGTGGATTTGCATCAGCAGATGGTTGTATTGAAATAGAACCGCCTACATATTTTAATGCTGGTAATGAAACACTACTACTTTGAAATGACTGAATATATATTCCACTACTAATTGTTTGTAAAGCAGGAAAAGAAATAGGTGTACCAGTAGCTAGACTTGATAAGTTTAGTTGACCATCCATATAAACTAACTGTGGAAGATTAATAGAAGCAACTCCACTACTAATATTTAAAGCACCCATAACTTTTAAAATAGGAAAGTTTAAAGATGTAATATTAGCATTATTTATTATTATTGAACCAGTACTTCCAAAACTACTAAACAGAGCTTCGACAGTGGGAAAAGATGCAGATGTATAAGAAGAATCAAAATATTGAGTAGATGGATTAAAGATATCCATAATAACAGCATCTGTTGAAAGTGCTGTTATTTTATTATTTTCATAAAATGAAGAAGCTGGACCTGAAGAAATAGAATTAAAGTTAACTGCATACTTAGTAGATGCAATTGTATAACCACCAACTTTTACAGCAGGTGCATAATAATATGTTTGTAAAGCATTGCTAGGAAAACTAGGAGTAGGTGCAAATGTTGGCATAGTTAATCCAACGTCTACTAAATTAGCAATATCTTGTGCTGTTGTTTTTACTGTCAGACCACCTTGCACTACAGGTATTGCTTCAGTTCCTGCTAAAGGAGCTGTTGCTGGATCTAACTGAATAATTGTTACGTCTGCCATTTTTTTATTTTTATTTTATTTTTTAAATAGGTGTTAAACCAAATCTAGTTGCGTAGGTATTATAATTATCTAATATTTCTGAACCAGTTAATGCTCTATTGTATGCCATAAGAACACTTAATTTGCCTATATATATACTACAACAAGGAGCTTTTACAATACCTGGTATAAGATTAGGAAGTTCACTTGGGCTTCCCAATACTGCACTATTTTGTAAAACACCATTTAAATATGATGAAACAAGTGTTCCTGATCTATCAAAAACAATAGTTACATTATACCAAGATGATGGATTTAAAGCCCCTGATGGAAATAATAAAGTACCTTCTGAATACGTTGGTCCAATTAAATAATAAATTCCAGTAGTAAATATACCAAATCTGTATCCAGATCCATCACCAGTATTGCTAAGAATAGCATTTCCACCTGAAGGAGGATCATTTGGATTTTTAATCCATGCAGATATTGTAATATTACTTATTAGATCAATCATATTTGAACCAAAAGTAAATCCTAATGATGAGTCTGAAGATGAACTGCCTGTAGCAGTAGCAAAATTAAAAGTTTGTGAAATATCTGTTTCAAATGGTACTTCACCATACATTGTTGCTGTATTACTATTACCACTAATGTCATTCCATGTTGAGCCTGTTCCAGAATAACTAGCAGGATTACCAGCATCTAATAACAATACTAAATTTCCAGATACTGGATATAGAGTGGTTGTTGTACTAGTTGTTGTTGTACTTGTTGTACTAGTAGTTGTTGTAGTTGTAGGACAAGGAGCTGTGAAACATGTTTCAGTTGATACATAATCTACATCGTAAAAAGGACCTGTAGTGAATGAACCTATAGTATAACAATTTAAATCACTAGCAAGTACAGTTATTATTGGATTAGTTAATATAAGATTATTTGAACTTACTGTAGTTATTAAATGATCATTGTCTACTGTTGTTGAAAGATAATTTGTTGTTAAAAGATTTGTAAGACTTCTAATAACTACTGTAGCAGCACCACCACATGGACTTGCTGTATAGTAATAATAACTAGGACAAGGATCGCAACCACCATTAAATGTAACAAAGTTTTCTCCAGCTATGTGATTAACTGTTTTAATATCGCCATCAAATGATATGTAAATTCCACCAGTTCCTATAAAAGTAAAACCTTCACTATAGAAAGTGCTTGAGTTACAGAATGTTGTATTATCACCTGTAGCAACAATTGGAAGAGCTGTTAAACATGCTGTACCTGCATCTTCACCCCAAAAGATTGTATCAGAGAAAAGTGCTATTGTAGTAGTAGTTGTAGTTGTAGGACAAGTTTCACAATCAGTTCTATATGTTGCAACATTGCTACCATCTACATTAACTGTTTTAACGTCACCATCATATGCTATATAAACATAACCAGTTCCTAACTCACTAAATATATCTCCCACAAAATTATTTGATTCACAGAAGCTTGGACCATCTCCAGTTACAAGATATAAATCAGGTACATAACATGCTCCTGCATCTTCACTCCATCTTATAAGATCAGAGAAAGGTAGAGGAGGAGGAACACATTCTAATATAATATCATTTCCATTCTCTGTTATTATATAATTATTATTCTCTGTTAATAAAATTTCTGGAGGGCAACATTCTATAGTAATTATATCATCATTTTCTGTTACTATTATATCACCACCTTCTGTTATTAATGCAGGACAGGCAAAACATAAATCTAAGAATACAATTTTACTTAAGTTCAGATTCCAATTAGGACCAGGGACAGTAATATTTAAATTAACTATACCACTAACTATTGTTGCACCAAATGAAACACCTGCAGCACTTCCTAAAGTGACCATAGGTGTAGTTGTTATAGCAACTCCTGTACTTTGATCAAACACAACTACTATTGTACCAGCTGTGTAATTAGCACAATCACTAGCAACGTAGTTATAGAATACAGAGTTATGACCATATTGTATAGTTGTATCAACTACACTTGTACCAGTTGGAATAGGTACCACTTGAATTGTAGTTACACCACCACCTGTACCATTAGTACCAGAAGAACCAGAAGAACCAGCAGCACCAGTTTGACCAGATGTACCAGCAGAACCAGTTTGACCAGATGTACCAGCAGAACCAGATGTACCAGATACACCAGATGTACCATTAATACCACTTGTACCAGCAACACCAGATGTACCATTAGCACCAGATGTACCAGAAGTACCATTAATAGCAGGTGAAGCATTTGTAAGTAAGCCACCAGCTCCTACACAAACTACACAACCTGTTGTTAAATTAGCACCATAAATATCTGCTGTTGCACGTAAGCTTTGTACATAAAATGAATCAGGAGCTTGTGCTGATATATTAGATCCAAATACTGCTGTATTACATGCAGTATAGTTAACAAAATTGCAACATCCTCCAAGAATTGATGAAAATATACCACATGTTTCATTATTAAATCCTCCAAGAACTGCTGAACCATAAACATTTACTTTATTAGTACAACCTCCACCTATAAAACCACCTCCACCACATACTACATTCTGAGAACCCCCTGATATAGTATTAACACAACCGCCAACAACACAGTTAAAATAACCACCACCTATGAAAGAAGAAATACTATTATTACTAATATAATTACCAGTACCACCAGTTATAGCACTAGAAGAAGTACCAGTAGATTCAATTCTATTTAAAAATCCTCCTGCTACAACATCATAATAACCAGAAGCACAGTTACTTACACCACCACCAATAAATGAACCATAATTAACAAAATTATTATTACCACCACTAATAGTACCAAATTGACAAACTGCTCTATTAGAAGCACCACCACCTACAAAAGACCCATAATCAATTGCACAATTGTTAGTACCACTTAAAACAGCACTAAAACAAGCAGTGGCTTTATTACATGTACCACCACTAATAACTGCACCAAACTGAGTTGCACAGTTATTACAACCACCACCTACTGTTGTATTACTAGCAAAAGCGGTATTAGAAAATCCAAAAACAGTACTACATGCACCAGTAGAAGTATTAGAATTTTCAGTTCTTACAGAAGAACATGTTCCAGATCCTAGAACTACTACAGCACCTAGTCCACCAGATGTACCAGAAGAACCAGTTGCACCAGTAGAACCAGATGTACCAGCAGAACCAGTTTGGCCACTAGAACCATTAACACCAGATGTACCACTAACACCAGATGTACCAGATTCACCACTTGTACCAGATGTACCAGATGTACCATTTGTTCCACTTATACCAGATGTTCCAGATGTTCCTGAAGGAGCATTGAATGTAGTCTGAACATATGAATAATAACTTTGACCTTCTGTATAGAATACAATATTGTGTGTTTGATTAGATGTATTTGTTGCAAGAACCTTTACATAAAGTCTATCTGTACTATTTAAAGATTGTGCTGGTATGAATACATCAGCATAAACTTGTTGTACTATAATGCCATCCTTTAAAACTGATGCAAGATTAGTTGTACCTAATAATGTAGAAACACCACCTATTGTATATTTCCAAAGTTCATAATAAATATCAAAATTTGCATTACCTAAATCTGATAAAAAATGACCTGTAAAACTCCAGTTACCAGAAGGTAATTGAGTTAAATTAGGAACACCACTATCAGTAGCAAATGTAGTTAATAAGCTAGTTGTATTAGCAGGAACAGATGTTGTAACAGTTTGTTGTGCAGCTCCAGAAGGATT